>JABAOF010012042.1_pt2 | contig 37594 bp, 29 predicted proteins | sample 7062171 | NCBI WGS metagenome assembly JABAOF01 (sample SAMN14538628, study PRJNA623070) | marine sediment metagenome | biome: marine biome [ENVO:00000428]; feature: marine pelagic biome [ENVO:01000023]; material: deep marine sediment [ENVO:00002113] | place: India: Gulf of Khambhat ...
TCGAAGGAGTCTTGCCAGATCATGGAGCTGTGGTTCATGCCCAGCGGAGCGAACACATACTCCTGCACGATCTCCTCCAGCAGCTTGCCCATGCGATGCTCGACAGTCAGTTGCAGGGCGCGGTAGCCGGCCGCTGAGTACCTGAAACTCGTGCCGGGCTCGAAGAAGAGCGGGAAGAGCGGGTCGGGACGCTCGCCGTGAGGGAGTCCGGATGAATGCGACAGGACGTGTCGGGCAGTGACACGCTCGAGCCAGTCACGGCGGAATCCTTCGGCATCCAGCGGATGCGTGAGCAACCTCTCGACCATTTCACGCGGCAGGTAGTCCAGCAGCGGGGTGTCCAGGTCCAGCACACCCTCCTCCATGAGCCGCAAGACCGCATACGCAAAGAGCGGCTTGGTGAGTGATGCGGCCTCGAACAGGGTTTCGCGCGTCACGCGTTCGCCCGTGCAGACGTGCTTGATTCCGAAGCCGCGATCCCACACCACATGACCGTCGTGTATGATCGCGACGGAAAGTCCGGGGACGTGTGCCCGGCCCATGAGTTCGGGAATGAGCGCCTCGAGATCGGCAACCAATGCCGTCGTTTCCGGGTCGGTACGGAGGGGCGCCGGCCGCTCCTGCGCAACCGAACCGACAGGTGATAGCGCGAACACGACACAGCAGGATATCGTCAGCCGCAAGTCTGTCCGCATCGCAATGCTCCTCCACGGCGAGTCCCCAACTATGCTCGCTACGGCAAACTAACGCATCCGGTTTCAGCGTCCATCAACCCCTGAGATGGCGGCCGGGAAGCACACTCCTACAGGGACCGGCACGACGTCGCAGGACCTCGTCGTGCTCACGTTGCAGGTCAATCGCCAGCCCAGACCTGGACACGTGCCAGGTGACGCGGCGGATGCCGTCGTCGAACGAGATGCCAGCCGGGTACTCGTCGGTCGTCTCGAGTGAATCGGGCAGATCGGACCTCAGCCCGTGCTAGCCGTTCCTCAGTTCGTCCTGGAAACTCATGCCGCTGCCGCCTTCGCAGGGCGTTGACCGGCAGCCCGGATGTTCAGCAGCCTGCCGAGCCCGTCGAACCAGAACGGCGCTCCGAGCGAGACAGCCAGCGCGGTCAGCGCCCAGCCGACGAGGGCCAGCAGAAACAGTCCGACGTCCTCGAGCGAGAAACCCCACCGCGCGGGCCAGCCGATCGGCAGCGCCAACTCATCGAGTTCCTGGTGCAGCTCGCGGATCGTCGCTTCGGCGGATTGGTCACCTGCCGCGACGAACTCGTCGGCATTCTGAACCACGGCGGCGCGTAAGGTGGGCTCCTGCCACAGCCCCTTCGCCACCTCGATGGAGTCTACGTTGAATATCACAGCGAGGCCGAAGGCGATGCCCAGCATCCACCTTCGGGCGGTGCGCTTGTACCAGCCGGACACCCTGTCCATCGCGTCGTCGAACCACCCCTCGATGTTCTCGCGGACCTTCTCAATATCACCCTGAGCGCTGTCAATCAGCGCGCCGAGGGCCTCCTTCAACCGGCCGCTGGGCAGCTTGTCTACGGTGTCCTTTGCCTCGGTGAGCGCACCCCTGCCGGAGGCGGGATCCTTCAGGACATCCAATAGCGCGAGCGCAAACGACCGAGCAGGTATGTAGGATGGGTCTTTTCCCTTCTTCGAGAGGTTTCTCACCAAGGCGTGCTGGTAGACGTCGTCGGCCAAGTTCCTCACGGCACCGTTGGCGTCCTTGAGGTTTTCGTCCTCCAGCAGGTTGTCGATGCCCTCCCGGAGCGTAGCTGACCGCAAGCTCAGCAGCACCGCCACCAACTCCTGCATGGCGCTGCAGATTAGGCTCAAGACCAGATAAACGAACGCGAGTCCAATCACCACGTCGAGCGTGACCATTCCGAACATGGTTCCCTCCGTTTCTTCCCATCGTGGAGCTTCGGCCATGCGGGGTTCCGTGGTTGGCCGGGCTGATGCGAGTGGCTAGCAGGGTGTTGAGAGAGGAGACAATACAGGCGTGGCCGCAATCGGGGCCAGCCCATCCTCAAAGCAGGCCGTGCCTGCTCAAGAAGTGGGGAATGCCAAAGTACAATTGCCTGCAGAGGTCTTCGTAGCTCTTGTACTGCACGCGTAGCAGACCGGCGAGATCGGAGGGCATCGTCCCGGTGTCCACCACCCGATTCCGACGACCGATGTACTCACAGAAGATCATTGGCCGATCCAACACGCATGCCATTCCGGCCTCGATGTACACGTTCGGACGATCGAGGGTACCGAGGTTGTCGAAGATGCACATGTCCGACTGGCCGATGTTCCGGATGATGTCGCTAAGCAGATTGTCGCCGTTGAGGTCGAAACCGGCCCAGGTCAGGCGGATCCGGTACGGATCGAGCAAGTGCCGCAGGTTGAACCGAAAGCTCCTCTCGAAATCCGGGCGAAAACGGTGACCCACAAAGCACTCGATCTGCGTGTTCCCCCCGGCCCTAGGGGGGACAAACTGAATGAACCAGAACTCCCGAAGATCCGGCTCGCGTAGGGATATCAGCTTGACGGCACCGCTCACCCCCGGAAACGTCACTCTCCGACCTTGGGCCGCGAACAGCAAGTCCCGTAGACGGCGGAGCGCCGGTCCGTCCAGGCTCGCCTTCGCATCCAAGTACTCATCCTGTGACAGTCCACCGTAGATGAACTGCGCTTCGAGAAAGTCGAGCATGAAGTCTCGGACGAACCCCAGCTTGCTGCGTGACGGCATACGCCGCGCTACCCTAGGGGGCCGTACGTTCGCCCAAAGATGACCACCGCCGACGGCGCCTTCCGAAGATGCTGCCCTAGGTACTTCTCCATCTCGAACATGCTCACCTTGGACTTGCCATCGAAGACCGGCTTGAGCTTCTCATCCGCATTGATCATCCGCCGGTTGCGCTTGTCCTGAAGCTCATGACGCTTGATGTAGTCCCAGATCTTCTTGGTGAGCAACCTGCGCGGCACGGGTTCACTTCCCACCACCGCCGCCAACTGGGCATCCGGACTTACCGGCTTCATGAACTGTGGATTCGGCTTCCGCTTCTTCTTCGTGGTGGTCCTCTTCTTTTCGGCGGCTGTCGTCTTCTTGGCTGCCGGCTTTTTCTTCACCAGCTTGTCCTTATTAGCTGCCACAGTGCGCTCCCCCGGGTGGGTGGATTAGTTGCGCCGCTCAGGATGGGGGTCGACTCAAAGATACGGTGGGCGGCACGCAGGCACCAAAAACGAGCGGCTCCCAATGTGCTGCTGCCAAGGCGTGTACGTGTGAGACCGGAGCGGCGCGTCGAGGCGGGCTAGGTGCAGCGCCCTCCCCGGCCCGATCCGCCTAGATGACGTACTCCCCGGGGTTGATCCCGTACTTGCCGGGATCAGCAACCTTGATGATTGACCGGCGGAAGTTCCCGCTCCCGTCCGTCTGGGACAGGTCCGCCAGCTCTCCGGAGTCGAACCTGGAGCCGTCCGCGCCGCATACGATCCGCACAATCGGCCGGTGCAGCTGCGTGGGATCGGGATTCGCGGAGTGCACCACTGCCAGTTCGTAGGTGTCCAGAATGACGCAGGTCCCCACCGGGTATATGCCGAGTAGATTGATGAGGGCTTTGACGAGGGCGGTGTCGTAGGCGCGACCGCCCGCATCCCACATCTCCCGGAGGATCTGGTCGGGCTGGATTGGCAAGGTTCGGTAGGAGCGCCGCTGCGTTGCCGCGTCGTACGTGTCAGCAGCCGACACGATCTTCGAGTAGAGCGACAGCTCTTGCACACGACGCATCTTCGGGTACCCCTTGAGGTCCACCCGCATGTGGTGCTCGTGCGCGACAATCATCGCGCGGTACGGAATCTCGGCGAACCCGCGGAGGTCAAACAGGGTGAGCACGCCCCACCAGGAATGGGTCTGCATGATGCGCCACTCGTCCGGCTCGAACCGACCGGGCTTGTTCAGGATCTCGGAGGGGATTCGACTCTTCCCCACGTCGTGGAGCAGCGCCGCGAGGCCGAGGTCGTAGAGCTGCTGTCTGGTGAGGCCCAGGCGCTTGCCGATCGAAACACTCAGGATGCAGACGTTCACCGAGTGCGTAAACGTGTACTCATCATAATCGCGAATGGTGGTGAGACCGACCAGCGACACTTCGTTCTTCAGCACCTGGTCGACAATGCTCTGGACCACGCGCTTCACTTTCTTGGCGCTCGCGGCCTTCCCGAGCCGAACGCTCTCGATCATCTCCTTGGTGACGGCGACTGACCGCCCGTAGGTCCGCTTGGCAAGATCCTTGGCTCGCTCCGCATCGCCGAGCGCTTCGTCGTACCCCAGCGGCGGCTCGATCGCGATGTTGGTGATATTGGCCGCCACCATCTTGTGCCGCAGCGTGAACAGCTTGTCCTCGCTCGGACCGCGGGGAGCGAAGGCAAGGATCAGCGAGAGAAACACCTGCCATTCCCTGCGCTCGACACCGTCGAACACGCGCACCGCACCGATCCCGCACTCGCGCAGCGTGGTGAGGACGTGACTGAACGTGGCATAGTTGTCCAGGCTGAGTCGGAGACGCACCTCATTGACGTAGATGAATTCGCCAGCGATCCGGACCTCCAGCTCCGCATCGAGCTCGTGCAGCGCCTTGGCAGCCTCCCCGAGACCGTCCAGGGCACGCTGCACCTGAGAGTTCTCCACCGGATAAAGGTTGAGGCTGCGCAGCGTCGTGTGGAGCGCCACCAGGTACTCACGCCCTCTCTGCCGGACGATCCCGGCCGCTTCCGCTTCCGCCTCTGTAGTCACTCCCTCAACTGCAAGCTGCGACGGTCTCGGTTCTGTCATATCACGTGATCTCCTGGAGCGCTCGCCGAACGGCGTTCCGCACGACAGGATCCTTCTCGCCCCCAGCGGCGTCGAGCACGGCCCGGGCCTCCGGGGTGCCAATCTTGCCCAGCGCCATCGCGGCACATGCCCGAGTCTCGGGGTCTGCCTTGCGCCTGAATAGTCCCCCCCCGCGCAGTATCCGCCGAAGCCTCCCGATCCCCGACTCGCCAGCCAGCAGCCCGTACGCCTCGAAAAAGGACTGCTTCTCGGCAAGCGCAGCGGCGCGGAGGGCCTTGCCCGCGATCGCGGCCTCGATCTTGGCGAACGCACCCGGGTGTCCGCGCTCCGCCAACCGCCGGACCGCCGTGCTGCGTACCTCGGCCTCGGCGTCTCCCACGGCCCGCTCCAGCAGATTCATCGCGCCGGGCGAGCCGATGGCGCCAAGCGCCTCCACCACCGCGTGCCGTATCCTGGGGCTGGGGTGATCCAGCAAGCCGTCCAGCGCCGGCACGAACAGGGGCAGCTCGAGCTGAGAGACCAGGTCCAGCGTCTGGAGCAGCAGCATCTCGTCCTGGGTCTCGAGCAGGCTGAGCACGTGGTCGGGATGCGCCCGGCCGAGCCGCTGTATGGCTGGTCGAAGCAGCTCCCGTACTTTCTCACTCTTGAGCCTGGGAAGCCGCGACAGAACCGTCGTGAGCACTTCGGGACGCAGCTCGGAGAACAGCTCGCCCACATCGTCCGCAGTCGGGTGCACCACCGCCTCATCCAGCGACTGCAACAGCTGGGCGATGGCCTCGGGCTCAGACAGCGGCGCCGGAAGGTCCGATATCGCTTCACGGTGCTCAGGCAGCAGCTCCTCCGCCTGCTGGAGCACCACCTTCAGCTCCCGCAAGATGGTCGCGACAGAGCGAAAATCGCCATCGGCGAGCACATGGGGAAGCAGATTCTCGATGACCGAGATCAGCTTCTCCCGCGCCGCTTCGTACGGTTCCAGCTCCAGGATATCGAACAACATCGCGAGCGTCCTGGCCCTCAGGCTCTGGTCGTATTCCCGCTCGATCTCGCCCTTGAGGTAGTTGATCTCGCTCTCGTCGAGGAAATACAGCGTGGAATCGAAGTCCTCCACCTTCATGATCTCGGGCGGCGCCTCGGCGACAGCGGCCTGCGTCGTTTCCTCGGCCACCTTCTGCCGGACCTCTACCGGCGACGGACTGGCCGGGGGTTCCCCCCAGGACGGCTGTGGGGCGGCCGCCGACTCAAATGAGGCAACCTCCTCCTCGCCGAGCTCCGTGTAGGTGTAGCGGATCAGCTGAAATTGGCGCTGCCACAGCAGGGTGAGCAGGTCGTCCGGGGCGTCCCGCGGCAAGTTGCGAGCCTGTTGCAACACGTCTAAGAACTGAACGATCTCGTCGTCCTCCACACCCTCCACCAGCGTGAGGGATCGCAGGCCGTCCTTGAACATGATCCACGCGAGGCTTTCGGACTTGTCCGGCTGGGACAGCACCACGTTCGCGCCCCATGCCAAGTCCGTCTCGTTCACCTGGAGCTCCAGCTCCCCGCACTCCTCCCACACAGGCTCGAAGGCGGTTCGCAGGTTCAAGAGCGCCTTCTGGTACACCGGGTTGTTGGAGGGATAGAGCTGCAACGCCCGCAGCCCCTTGTCGAGCATCAGCATGAGACGCTCGACGGCCGCTGTGTCCACGCCCTGGTCCGGCGGGGTCGGCTCAGTCATGCACCATTCGCGGTGGACCCGGCAGCGCCAACCGCCGGGTTGAGAAGGTCCATGTCACACGCGCACCAGCCCTCGACGGGAGGCACCCCCCCGCCACGGAGGTACGCTGCTCGTATACCGGAAATTGCTGCACTGCGGACGGTTGCGAAACCCCGTTCGCCCTGCCATGCGGAGACGGCTGTCCAATCTCGCTCCCCCCGGCACCGCGAGCGCACCCCACATGGAGAGAACACAGCCAATCTCGCCGGAGCAGTGACCTAGGTCACACTCGGTTGGTCCGTCCTCCCGGCCGGGCGCCTAGCACCGGCTCGCGCGGCTGTGCGGCGGACCGACCCGAGGGCGGCCAGGTAGCGGTCGAAGAGGTCGGTAACGGCGGGTTAGCCCTAGCCATCGGTCGGGCTCGCCTCATCCCACAGCCGGTATGATCTCTTCGACAATCAGATCGAGGATGCTCGCGTCGTCGGCGTGGATCTCCTCCACGTCCTTTCCACGGTAGTCGCATATCGACACCACGACGAGATCTAGGTCGGGAACGATGAAGATGTACTGGCCACCGAATCCCCGGGCAGAGTGGTGATCGTGACCTCCGGTGCGGCCGAGCCACCACAGGTAACCGTAGGCGGAGATGCCCCGGGTGAGACCCGAGCCGAACTCCGGCAACGAAACCCATGGCTGCGTCGTCTCTTCGATCCACTCAGCCGGAATAACCTGATCATCCCCGGATCTGCCGGCATGCAGGTACAACATGCCCAGGTCGAGCATGTTGCGTGCGCTCAGATGCAGGCCCCAAGGACCGATGGTGTACCCCATCTCATCGGCGAGCCACGGTCTTGCTTCCCACCCCAGAGGCTCGAACAGGAAGATCCTGGCAAACTCCGCCGTGCTCATCCCGGCAGCTTCGGTCAGAATCACCGACAGCAGGTGCGTACTGGCGTTGCTGTAGACAAACCGCGTCCCAGGCTCGTGAGTGACCGGCGTCCCGAGGATGGCTGCCAGCGGGTTGACATTGAAGAGGTCGCCCGAGTTCCCATTGGCGTCCACGGAGTGCCCGGCAGTCATTGTGAGGAGATTGCCGATGGTCACCCTGGCCCAGTCCTCGTCGAGACTATCGACAACAGTGCCAAGCACATCCGACAGCGGTTGATCAACACTCTCGAGAACACCCTCCTCAATCGCGATGCCGACCAGGGCCGAAATGACGCTCTTCGTCACCGACTTGACATCGTACACGGATTCGGGAGTAGATCCGTTGTAGTACCTCTCGCGCAGGAACTCGCCGTCCTGGGCAACCAACAAGGCTTGCATGCCCGGAATATGCCGCGCGCTGACGAGGGCCCGGCCCAACCGCTCGCCGCCGCGGATGGCGGCAGGCGCACCGTCGGGCTCGGTAATCGAAGGGGGTGTCGTCGGTGCATCGCCAGGAACACACGACACCAAGTTGAGTACTAGGATCGTCGCGACGGTGCGGTATGCCGTCACGAGACACCTATGGCAAAGGAGGCCGAATTTCAGAAGCACACCTAGAATCTATGCAGCCTCATTGTCACAGCAAAACAGCCAGCAACACAACTCCAATCACAATCACAAGCACCGCGATACCAATAACGATTAGCCAACCATACCGACGCCAGCATGATGGACGCTCTGGAAGGGCGCCCTGTGCGATCTCTGACCCTGATATTCCAGCCACTGCTCTGGACTTGGGAGGCTGGCGGAGATCTTTCAGCAGGTCATGCAGCTGGTCCTCATTCAATGGGTTTTTTGCCGCTGCCTTTCCCGCATCGTACGCCGCCTGGATCTTCGCCGGCTCAAACTCGAGCCCGCCGCAGTACTCCTTATCCGGCACAACGCCATAGATCTTCACGTCGCGGTAGTCGGGGTATCTATAGTGGAAGGCTCCCAGCAACTCCTGGACCTTCGACGCTGCATCTCCTGATTGCAGCTCGCTTTCGAGTTGACGGTATGCACGCACCGACCGGTTCACGAGGATCGCGTGCAGCACATCCTCACAGTAGATCTCGTTCACCATTATCTCGATGGCCCTCTCCAGTATCGCCCGGCCGGACTTCCATGGCGGCTCTGCCTGCTTAATGCCAAACGGAGAGGCGAACAGCACGTACATCTCGTCAGGTGAATCCTCACCATCTGCCGATATCCTGCTCAGCGCCTTGAACGCGGCCCTGAGCGGTGTCACGTTGCGGATTCCCCCATCCATGGCATACTGCCCATCGACGGCCACCGGCGGAAACAGCAGCGGCATGGACGAGCTCGCCAGCGTCCACTCCCGGATCGAATCGTTGTACTGGTCGATCTCGTAGTAGAAGGTCGACTCAAGGCCGACAGCCCCAATCCGCAACTCCCGTCCAGACTGCTTCAATCGGTCAAGGGAGACGTTTTGGGGGTCCTGGATCATCTCCCACAAGGGATCTGGGGAATACCAACTGTCCTTGCAGAGCAGCCACAGGAGCTTGGCAAGGAAGCGCTCGCGGTAAATCGCCTTGTAGTTCTCGATGCCGAGCCAGATGTCCCGCAGAGCGGCAAATTGTCGCTTCAGCTCATTTGAACCTCTGCCTTGCGCGAGCATCAGAGCGTTCAAGGAACCTGTAGAGATTCCGGCGATCACCTTGAAGTCGATGTCCTTGTCACAGATGAGATGCTCCAGAGCACCGACTTCGAATGCCCCCTTCGCACCACCACCACTCATGACCACTGCGACGTTTGGCATGTCCGCCTCCCGGGTTGAGCGTGTCAAACGGGGATCAGGGGATGGGCATCCCCGGCATCCCACGCAGGTTGTCAGGTAGACCAGCGGTCACGTCGTCGGAGGACGCTGGGCGCGGACGTCGCGGCGGCGGGGCGTTGCTGGACGTAAGTCCGGCAAACAGTAACGAGCCCCCGGCGCCGCCGATAGGCCCGTTTTGGGGCATCAGGTGCCCTTCTTGGGACACTCGCAGCCGGGCCGTAGGATGTCCCCCCTTTATCGGACCATTCAGACTGGGACGGGTTCGGGTCTTCTCCGTCCAGTTGGGCGGACTCGGCACCTCCCCCTGCGGCGTAATCCCCCCGGTCGCTTGCCGCCGGCAGCGCGCCGCGTCCCGTGACCCGGCATCACCTGCCAGGGTATCCCCCTATGAGGGGACCCGAAAGCCAGTGCGTCCCCACACGCTTGATCGGAGGGGGCTATGGCCGACCGCGGGGTTCGGCGGATCTGCTCCGCCAGGAGCACGGCGCTTGCCGGATTGCTCGTAATCGCGGCCAGCGGCTGTTCCGATCCGTTCGGGGGTGCCGGCCTAGAGGTGACGCTGTGGTTCAGTCACACTGAAGTGGGCCCTCATGCGCCAGTCATCGTGACGGTCACGGCCACGAACCTCGGTGACTCGGTGGTTTGGGGGCAGGGGAGCTCGTCGTGTCAACTCGGCGCAATCGTGCAGGTCGGATCCGAAGAGCATCGCATCGATCTGCGAATCTGCACAGCTGATCTGGCCCCCCAGGGCCTGGGGCCTAACGAGTCCCGAACGGAAGAATGGATCTGGACTGGCGAGGTGCTGGTCGGCAACAGCGTAGTCACGCTCACGGCCGGAGAATACCAAGTCCAGGCGCTGGCGGGCGAAGTGAAGCGCAGTGACCCTCGCACAATCCGAGTGCTGCCTGTTTCGAGCGAGTAGCTTGGGTGCAAGGCGGGGGTGAAGACCACGGCGCCAGCCTCCGCGGACCCGATTAGGATCTTCACGCCGGGTGCCGGCACCACGGGCCTCCCGCGAGGCTAGCGAGTAGCCTGGTTCCCATCTAGGGTTTCTCCTTCCAGGCGAAGCATAGGTGACGGGCGCGTCCCGAGCCGGCCGTCCCGCCTTGATCCCGTGCCCGACGACCACCCGGACGCACCCGATCCTTGCATTCCTATCTCACAGTGTCGCCCGCTTGCGGATGTACTCCGACACGACGTCCCTGGCGTACTCGAGTACCTGCTCGGGCGGGTCCCCGGGGTCACACATTTCCGGTGTCTCGACTATGTCGGCCACCATCTCCTCCCACCATGAGGCCCCCAGGATCTGCCTGCAGCCCTCGAGGCTTAAGCCCGCCCGGGCCATCTCATCGACTGTCGGGGCATCGAATCCGACGACCACTTCGCCGTCTGCTCCCGGGTCGTCCAAATGAACCTCCTGCCTCAGGAAATCCACTATTGCCCGCAGCTCATCAGGGGTCATGCCGAGCCTCCCTCACTCCTCAATGGCCTCGTATGGATGGTCATGTAAGAATACCGTACCGCAGGGCGCGGTGGTCTGCCGCGGGCGGGCCACGGATGATTGGCAAGAAACGCGGATCGTCGCGGATGATCCGCTGCTCCGAAATCATCCGTGGTGACCCACGTTTCTTCCGTGGCCGCAAACAGGCGCCCCAAGATAGCACCTTACGTGTGTAACTCGGTCGCGATTGACAGATCGACGACTTTGCTGTTGTGTCGCCTTAGGTGCCGAGCACGAGGCGGCGCGGCGCGTCAGCAATAGACGCCCGAACCGCACAGAAACCGGCAGCCGATCGAAGTTCGTCAATCTAGGAGACAACGATGAAAGTCGCGCCACTCACCGTATTGCTCACCGTCACGGCGACGCTCTCACTCCCCTGCACCGCCCAATCCAATCGAACCGCTGCCGCCCTGCCCGCAAACACCATCGAGCACAGCCAATCGGTCCCCGATCTGCCCGGCCTGAGCGCCCGAAGCGAAAGCGAGCTCGCCTCTGTCGTTGAGCGCTATTCCGCTGACCGTGCCGCGCTGGGACGTCGCTGGGATGTCGAGTACTCCCCGACCCGGCGCGCCCGGTTCCGCAAGTTCTACCGGGAGTGGACCAACGGCCTAGAGGCGTTCGACTTCGACGACTTGAGCCTGGAAGGCAGGATCGACTACGTGCTGATGCGCACCGAACTGCGCTACGAGCTCGAGTCGCTCGATCGCGAGGAAACATTGTTCCAAGAGATGGCCCCTCTCATGCCGTTCGCCCCGACGCTGATCGAACTGCAAGAGGCTCGGCGACGCATGGAGATCCCGGATCCGCGGGCAACCGCCGCTCTCCTGGCTGAGCTGCCCTCTCGAATCGCCAAGACACGAGATGCCGTGCAGGAGAGCCTGAACGGCAACGAGGCGCCGTCCCGCATCGTGGCGTTCCGTGCCGCCCGCGCAATCGGCAGCATGCGTGGAGGGATGCGCCGGTGGCACGAGTACTATGCCGGCTACGATCCGCTGTTCACTTGGTGGACGAGCGATCCATACGAGAAGCTCGACACGGCCCTCGACGACTACGTCCAGTTCCTGCGCTCCCGCGTGGTGGGCGTCAAGCCCGGGGAGGACGAACCCATCGTCGGCGATCCGATCGGGGCGGACGGACTCCGCAGCGACCTGGTTCACGAGATGATTCCGTACACGCCCGCCGAGCTGATCGCCATCGCCGAGCGGGAGTTCGAGTGGCTGGACCAGGAGATGCTCAAGGCGTCGCGGGACCTGGGGTACGGCGACGACTGGAAAGCGGCACTGGAACACGTGAAGAACCTCGCCGTGGAACCCGGCAAGCAGACGGAGGTCGTGCGGGACCTGGCGTACGAGGCGATCGAGTTCGTCAAGGAACGCGACCTCGTCACCGTACCGCCGCTCGCCGAGGAGATCTGGCGAATGGAGATGATGTCGCCCGAACGGCAGAAGGTGAGTCCGTTCTTCCTGGGCGGTGAGGTGATCCAGGTGTCCTACCCGACTGATGCAATGACGCACGAAGACAAGCTCATGAGTATGCGCGGCAACAACCCGCACTTCTCCCGGGCAACGGTGCATCACGAGCTGATTCCCGGGCACCACCTGCAAGGCTTCATGACGAGCCGCTACAACGCACACCGCCGTCCGTTCAGCACCCCGTTCTGGGGCGAGGGTTGGGCGCTCTACTGGGAGATGCTGCTGTGGGACCTGGGGTTCCCGCAGACCCCGGAAGACCGGATCGGCATGTTGTTCTGGCGCATGCATCGCGCCGCGCGAATCATCTTCTCACTGAGCTTTCACCTGGAGCGGATGACGCCCGAGGAGGCCATCGACTTTCTCGTCGATCGTGTCGGGCACGAGCGCGCCAACGCGACGGCCGAGGTGCGGCGCTCGTTCATTGGATCATATGCTCCGCTGTACCAGGCTGCGTACATGCTGGGCGGGATGCAGATCCGCGCTCTCCGCGAGGAGCTCGTCGGCTCGGGCCGCATGACGAACCGCGAGTTTCACGATGCGATCCTACAGGGCGGGCGGATGCCGATCGAAATGGTGCGGGCCCGGCTGCGTGGTGAAGCGCCGGCACGGGATTTCAGATCGTCGTGGCGGTTTGCGGATTCCAGGTAGCTAGCGCGGAGCCGCACAGAAACGCGGATCGGCGCGGGACGGAGGCGAGGTGAAGGCGGCGGCCGCGCTGCTGTCCCCAGCCATCAGCACGTCACGTGGAACAGCCCGATGCTCTTCTCAGGCGCGTCGTTCCACGCCGCGACCGCCTCGGGAGTAGGGAGCAGCCGCACCTCCACACCCCGCTGCCGAAAGTACTCGGCTGCTTCCTCGGAAAGGCGCACGGTGTCGTGCTGACCCGTGCCGAGGATCAACATGGTGGCCCCGTCCCCGTAGATGTGCTTGGCCTCGTCCAGCGAGATCGTGTGGGAGGTGCCATAGACGCGCTTGGAGAGCTTCTTCTTGCGCTTCTCGACGGTGCCGTCGAGCCTGATGAGCACGTCGTGCTCGTGCCGCTCCCCGTCAATCTGGAGCCAGCCGAATCCGGTGCGATCCAAGTGCGGGCGCATGGCGAACGGTTCGCGCTACGGTAAACATGCGGCGGGCACACCCTGCCCGCCAGCTGTTAGTGCGGCGTCTTATTGTGCGCTTCATGAAGGCCACAGGGGCGAGGGCGAGTGGTGCGCCCCAGAAGTCCGCTTACTAAACGCCATGCACCGGTGGGTCCATCCGGCCGCTCGCTGCCGCAGATGATCTTCTGAACTTGGATCACACGGCCGCGGATGATTCTCTGAACGCGGATACATCGCTGCCGCGGATCAATATCCGGACGCGGATCTGAATGAATCTGCGTCCTAGCGATCATCCGTGGCAGACCAAGCCAGCGGCCGCTCTACTCTCCTTGTGCGAGGGGACCCAGGCGCTAGACTGCAAGGTGAGTATCCACCTCACCAATCCGAGGGAAAGGAGGCATCTATGGCGTCGCGAGAACCGCGCGTACCCGACCTCAGGCGGTTGCGGCCGCGGAACGTCTCGGCCCAAGCGGTGGGCATCGGCATTGGGATCCTACTTGGGATCCTCGTGCTCTGGAGCTCGGTGTTTACCGTGGGTGCCGAGGAGGTCGGAGTCGTGCTGACCTTCGGCAAGTACACCCGCCAGGCCCAACCGGGACTCCGCTTGAAGTGGCCGCGGCCGATACAGACGGTGACGAAGGTACCGGTGCAACGGCAGCTCAAGGCGGAATTCGGGTTCCGCACTGAGCGGGCCGGCGTGCAGACCCGGTACGCGCCGGGGCAGTTCCTCGACGAGTCGCTCATGCTCACCGGTGATCTGAACGTCGCAGTGGTCGAGTGGACCACACAGTTTCGGGTTACCGATCCCTACCAATACCTCTTCAGGGTGAGAAACCTGTTCGACTCCAGGGAGAGAGGTCGCTCCGACACGTTTCGGGCCATGAACGAAGCCGTGATGCGGAGCGTGATCGGCGACCGCAGCGTGAACGAGGTGCTGACCATCGGTCGGCAGGAGATCGCCTCGGAGGTGGAACGCCGCCTGCAGGAGCTGTGCGATCAGTACGAGACGGGAATCAAAGTGGACCAGATCGTGCTGCAGGACGTCAACCCACCCGACCCGGTCAGGCCGGCGTTCAACGAGGTCAACGAGGCCCAGCAGGAACGCGAGCGGATGATCAACGAGGCGCGGGCTGAGTACAACCGGGTCGTTCCTCGGGCACGCGGCGAGGCGGAGCAGACGATCCAGCAAGCGGAGGGGTACGCTACCGATCGCGTAAACCGCGCGAGGGGCGATGCCGCGCTGTTCAGGCAGCTCCTGGCCGCCTACCGCAGAGCTCCGGAGGTAACCCGCAGGCGCATCTACCTCGAGACGATGCAGTCGGTGTACCCGAACGTGAGGCAGAAGATCGTGCTGGACGAGGCGTTGCAGGGGATCCTACCGCTGCTGCCGCTGAGCCAGGAGGTGAAGCAATGAGGAACGTCACGATCATCATCGTTGGCGCCGTGGTGCTCGTGGGTGTGCTAGCCGCGGGCGGCGGGTTCTACGTCCTCGACGAGACCCAGCAGGCGTTGATTACGCAGTTCGGTGAACCACGGCGCGATCCGGTCACCACACCCGGATTGAAGTTCAAGACGCCGTTCATCCAAAAAGTGAACCGTTTCGACAGACGCTTTTTGGAATGGGATGGCGACCCCAACGAGGTACCGACGCGGGATAAGCGATTCATCCACGTCGACACCTACGCTCGTTGGCGCATCACCGATGCGCTCAAGTACTTCCAGCGATTGCGTTCCGAGCAGGGGGCGCAATCCCGTCTCGACGACATCCTCGACGGCGAGACCCGCAACGTGATTGCGAGACACGACTTGATCGAGGTCGTGCGCAGCAGCAACCGGGAGTTCGCCGGCTCCGAAGAGGGTACAGGCGGAGGCGAGCTCGCGACTACCGACAGCATCGAGAGGGGCAGGGACGCGCTCGCCGAGGAGGTGCTACAGGCAGCGCAGAGCCGCACCGCGGATCTCGGGATCGAGATCCTCGACTTCCGCTTCAAGCGGATCAACTACGTAGAGCAGGTGCAGACGGAGGTGTATGCTCGGATGATCTCCGAGCGGAACCGCATTGCCGAAGAGTTCCGTTCAGAGGGCGCCGGCGAATCGGCCCGAATCAACGGCGAAAAGGAGCGGGAGCTCAAGTCGATTACCTCGGAGGCTTACCGCCAGGCGCAGGGGATCAAGGGCCGGGCCGACGCCGAGGCAGCCGACATCTACGCCAGCGCCTACAACCGCGACGCGGAATTCTACCGCTTTCTCAAGACCATGGAGGTATTGAGGGAAACCCTGGACTCGACTGCCGTGCTGGTGCTGAGCACGGACAGCGATTTCCTGCGCTACCTCGGCCGGGCCAGGTAGCGAGATCCGAGCACACCCGGCGCCGTTGACCGCGGGGCGCGGAGGGCGCGCTCCGCCTTGGACCCGCGTATGATTCGTGTCGTAGCGATCCTCGAGGAGGTCGTACAGCTCACTCTCATCGGGATACTGCATCCAGTGCATCTACCTGTACCTCTCGGTCCGGCTAGAGTCTGCTGCTCGGTCGAACTGACACGACCGACCAGCTGATCTCACGGCTCGGGCCGGCGCAATCGACTCGTGAACGAGCGACGTTCCTGCGGAGTTCCGGCGGACTCTGAGGCACATAGCCGCGTCCTGTCCACCAGCGAGCCTGTATCAGGTATCTTTATGCCGCTTGTGATTGGTCCGATGCCGGATCAAGGGCAAACAGGCAGCATGCAGTCTTGGCTCCCCCCTCTACCGGAGAAAAGACCGTGGTCGAGCGTTTCAAACCCATCCGCTTCTCGCGTGCCGGGGTCAGGGGACTCAAGGTCTCCGCAACCCTCGCCATCAACGACCGAGTCCAGGACATGTGGTCCGCCGGCCAGAACGTGTACCACCTGGCCTTCGGCGAGTCCCGCTTCCCGGTGCATCCGAAGGTCGCCGCGGCACTCCGGGCCCATGTCCAGAAGCGGAGCTACCTTCCCGCTCTGGGGATCCCGGAACTCCGCCGGGCCATCGCAGAGTACCATCAGACGAAGTTCGACCTGGACGTCACCCCAGAGCAGGTGGTCGTGGGCCCCGGGGCCAAGTCGCTGATCTTCGCCTCCCTTCTGGCGCTGGGGGAGGAGGTAATCATCCCGCAGCCCTCCTGGGTCTCCTATGCACCCCAGGCCCATCTCCTGGCCAAGCCGGCCACCTTCGTTCCCACACGGCCGGAGGCGAACTTCGAGTTGGAATTGGACGTGCTCGAGACCCGGATGCAGGAGTCCCGGCAGAACTGGGGTAACCCCGAGGTCTTCATCGTGAATAGCCCCAAGAATCCTACCGGGACGATGATGCACCCCGAGAAGGTGGAGGCCCTGGCAGGGTTCGCCAGGGAAAATGAGCTAATGGTCCTGAGCGATGAGGTCTACTCCCTGATGACCTTCGGAGGTGTCCCCCACATCTCCATCGCCCACTTCTACCCCGAGGGCACGATTGTCTTCGGTGGGCTGAGCAAGAACCTACCCCTCGGCGGCTGGCGCTTCGGGACGGCCATCCTCCCCCCCGGGACGGGCGGAAGGGCTCTTGCCCACGCCATTGGGAACATCGCGTCCAACATCTGGACCTGCGTCACGGCCCCCGTGCAATACGCCGCACTGGTGGCTTACAGTGGGGATCCGGAGGTGGAGGAATACATCGATCTCTGCGCCCGAATGCACTCGATCCGAACCCGCTTCCTCTTCCAGACCATGGTGCATCTCGGTATCCCCTGCGTGGAGCCGGCCGGGGCCTTCTACCTTTTCCCGTCCTTTCAGAAATGGAAGGAGCCCTTGGCGGCCCGCGGGGTCCACACGGACGACGATCTGGCTTTGCATCTCCTGGAGCGGTACGAGATCGCCACCCTCCCAGGCTCGGCCTTCCATTCGGCCCAGGAGCTCTGCCTGCGCATCTCCTCCAGCTACATCGACGCTGCCACCGACGAGCGCGCTGACGCCCTGCTCGTGGCCTTCCGGGAGGACCCGGACCCGGAGCGGTTTGTCCAGCACCACCATCCCCGCCTCCTGAAGGTGGCGGAACGCTTCGGGGAGTTCATAAAAGACCTGGAGAGAGAGTCCGGGGAGTCCGGACGCCGCCCCGACCTGGCCGTTATCTAGGGTGGCCCGGGGGCCGCAGCAGCGAGGCAGCATGAGAGAAGTGGTCATCATCGACGGGGTCCGGTCGCCGGTGGGAAGGCACAACGGCGGCCTCTCCGGCGTCCGCCCAGACGACCTCCTGGCCGAGGTCCTCAAGGGGTTGGTGCAGCGGGTCGGGCTCGACCCGAGCGTCATCGACGACGTGTACGCGGGATGCGGGAACCAGGCGGGAGAGGACAACCGGGACGTAGCCCGGATGGCAGTCCTCCTCGCAGGGTGGCCGGTGGAGGTACCGGGGGTCACAGTGAACCGGAACTGCTCCTCGGCTCTGGAGGCGGTGAACCAGGCGGCAAAGGCCATTGCAGCCGGGGAGGGAGACGTGTTCATCGGCGCGGGAGTGGAGAGCATGAGCCGAGCTCCCTGGGCCATCCCCAAGCCCGAGCGCCCTCAGCCCGTGGGACACTGGACCATGTGGGACACCACCGTGGGGTGGCGTTTCAACAACCCCAGGCTGGACGCCCTCTATCCCATCGAGAGCCTGGGAGAGACGGCGGAGAACATCGCCCGGGAGATGACCATCTCCCGAGAGGAGCAGGACGCCTTCGCCCTGGAGAGCCACCGCCGAGCCGTGGAGGCCCTGAACGGGGGCAGGTTCAGGGACGAGATCGTCCCCATCTCGGTGCCCCAGCGGAAGGGAGACCCCATCCTGGTAGACACGGACGAGCACCCTCGCTACCGAAGGGAGGAGGGGGGCTTCGTCCTGGACACAAGCCCGGAGCAGCTCGCGCGCCTGAAACCCGCATTCCGTACCGGCGGGACCGTCACGTCCGGGAACTCCAGCGGGATCAACGACGGGGCGGCAGCCCTCCTGCTCATGAGCCGGGAGAAGGCTCACGAGCTTGGCCTCCGTCCCATGGCCCGCTGGGCAGGCTCGGCCGTGGCGGGGGTGGATCCCGGTGTCATGGGGTACGGCCCCGTGCCCGCCACCGAGAAGCTCCTGAAACGCGTTGGAGTGAGCCTGGATCAGATCGGCCTGGTGGAGCTGAACGAGGCCTTTGCCGCCCAGGCCCTAGGGGTTATGCGGAGGCTCGGTCTCCGCCACGAGATCACCAATGTGAACGGGGGCGCCATCGCCCTCGGGCATCCCACCGGCTGCTCCGGCGCCCGGATTCTGGTGACCCTGCTCCACGAGATGAAGCGTAGGGCTCCACAGGAATCACGACCCTTCTACGGTCTTGCCACCCTCTGCGTGGGGGTGGGCATGGGTGTCTCCACGCTGGTGGAGTGGCTGGACGGGGAGTAGGCCGCAGGGAGCTGGGGTTCGGACGCGACTGGACCCGCCCGGTCGCGGACGACAGCAGCACGAACCTTCTCCGCCCTGTGAGACAATTGCGCGGCGTCTCCGTCCTGCGGAGGCGGGGCGCATCGAGGGAGACGACAAGGTGTCGAGCAGATCACAACGTCCTCTATCGGGGATCCGCGTCATCGGCCTGGAGCAGTACATGAGCGGACCCTACTGCACCATGCTCCTGGCCGACGCCGGGGCCGAGGTCATCAAGATCGAGCGCCCGGGTAGGGGAGATCCCCGCCGATCCATCCCCCCTTTCGCACAGCGGGACGGTGTCAAGAAGGCCTTCGGGTACATGGCGTACAACCGAAACAAGAAGAGCTTGGCTCTCAACGTCCAGACCGAAGCGGGACGGGATATCATCCGGAGACTGGCAGGAGTCTCCGACGTGGTGGTGGAGAACCTGAGGCCCGGGGCCATGGAGAAGATCGGCCTGGACTACGAAGGGCTAAGGGTAATCAACCCCGGGATCATCTACGCCATGATCTCGGGGTTCGGCCGACTCCCCGGGTACCAGAGCGACTATTCGACGCGCCCGGCGTTTGACATCGTGGCTGAGGCCATGAGCGGTGTCATGAACCTGATCGGGTTCGAGGACAAGCCACCTACCTTCACCCTGTACGGCCTGGCGGACGTCTACTCCGGTATGATCGGAGCCTACGGGATCCTCCAGGCCCTTCTCATGCGGCAGCGGACGGGGGAGGGGCAACTAGTGGACGTCGCGCTCCTGGACAACATGCTGGCCCTGAATGAGCGGATGGTGGCCCTCTACTCCGTCACGGGGAACGAACCTCAACGCGGCAAGCTGGAGCACCTCTGGCCCCGAGGGGCCTTCAAGTGCAAGGATGGCTACGTGGCCCTGAACGTCCCCGACGACATCGTCTGGGCCCGCCTGGCCAACGCGGTGGGCCGCCCGGACCTGGTGGACGACCCCAAGAGCGCTGATGGCACCAGCCGTGCCGCCAACGCCGAGTTCCTGCAACCCATCATAGAGGGCTGGACGGCGGATAGGACCCGGCAGGAGGTGGTGGACACCCTGAACGAGGCGGGAATGCCTACGGGTCCGGTGTACACGGCGAGGGACGTGTTCGCCGACCCCCATTTCAGGACCCGGGGAATGCTGGTGGACATCGATGATCCGGAGGTTGGCACCTACACCTTTGCCCGGTCCACTCCCCACCTCTCCTCAGCCCCGGATATCGTGAAGCAGCCGGCACCGGCCCTGGGCCAGCACACTCGAGAGATCCTGGAGGGGCTGCTGGGCTACTCCCGGGAGGAGGTAGATCGCCTCGCCGCCGGGCAGGTGGTGGGGATATCGCCAATGCCACCGGAAACCTGAGAGCCGGCCCTGCGGCCGGCTCTCCCAGTCGGGACGGCGTGATTCGTAGCGCCGCAGAGCGCGCGAGCCCGCCGCTGGTCAGCGCCTATCCGTCAACGTTTCGCTAGCCCCGGAGATCACCAGCCTCTCGCGTACTCGGCCCAGAAAAAGTCGCCCAGCTCCCACCATTGCTGCATCGTTGCCCGGGAGAAGTTGTGTGTGTACCGGGTCAGGAACTCCCGGAAGGTCATGGAATCCTCGCCGTTGGCGGTCTGCATGAGTTCCAGCGCCTTCTGCTCGATCAGCGGTACCTCGTCGAAGGCCTGGTTCTCGTACTCTCGCACGGCGCCCTCGATGTATTGCCGCGCCCACCCCCACTTGATCATGGCCAATCGATTGGCGCGGCGGAACCACCAGCACGCGGAATCGGTGCGGTATCTCTTCTGACAGCCGACCTTGAAGCTCTCGGGCAACTCCGTGACTCCGGCCCAGATTGGGATGCGCGGACTCTGACCAGGGTTGTCAAACGAGAACCACGCCACCGTTCCGATTTCCGGCGGCAGCCAATCTCGCGCCTGGATGACCTGCGAGTAGGAACAGCGGGCGACGGCGATGGTACGGACGGTCTCCACAGTGCCCGGCTTGATGGTGTTCAACAGATGCCCCATGTCGCTCGTGATGGACCAGGGGTTCACCACCGGGCTCTTGACCATTTCCAGCTGCTCCCCAGCCGTCTGCCCCCGGCGCAGCCGGCGAGGCACGATGAGGTTCTTGGTCATGTCGAACTCGGTTCCCTCGTAGGTCTCCCTGTAGTAGGCCAGGACATCCCGCACCGAGACCTTCTCGTCGGGCTCGACCGAGAACGGTAGCTCCTCCATGTCCATGGTGAGGTTCAGGGAAGGGGCGAGAGTACTCAACACGTAGAACTCACGTACCGAGTACGGCCGACGGGGATTCCCCTCCCGGTCGACGTTTCCGTAAGCCTTCCACCACTTGAACGGCTCGCCGCTGGACCGATCCCAATACCCCATCTCCTCGGCCAGGGAGAACACGTTCTCGCTGGCCATGTAGTGGTCAGGGTCGTCCAGGTTGAGGTCGCTGATGCGCGGGATGTTGGCCGAGACTCCCACGTGGTTATCAGGAATCCGGACCGCCGCCCAGACAGCACCAACTTCCAGGGGGCCCGCGCCCATGATCTCGAAGTGCCACACCTCCTTCGAGTCGGCAAAGGTCAAGCACTCCCCCCAATCGCCGTAGCCATACTCCTTGACCAGCTCGCCTATGAGTCGAATGGCATCCCGGGCGGTCGTGGTTCGTTCCAGGGCGATGGCCTGGAGGTTCTCGATCAAGAACAGCCCCTCGTCGTTCCGGAGCTCCCGCCTGCCGCCGATGGTCGTCTCCCCGATGGCGAGTCCCTTCTCGTTCATGGCAGGGTAGGCCACGTTGAAGTAGCGGTAGGTCTGCTCTATCTCGGGGATACTCCCCTTGAGCCGCATTCCCCTCATATCGTCGGGGGTCTCGGTGTGCAGCTTGCCCCAGTAGATCGGCCTCTGGGCGCCCGCGGGGTTTGACCTCCGTGGCTCGATCTGCAGCCACGTCCGGTAGTTCCCGTCACAACTGTGGGCGGTCATCACCGAACCGTCCGTGGAGGCCTGCTTCCCCACCATGATGCTGGTGCATCCGCAGTCCATCCGCTCAGGGCTACAGCCACAGCCCGGACCCTGTTCAGTGCACTGTTGGCCTGCGGACGCCAGCTCCTGAAGTTGCGCGGAGGCTGTCGCCACCCCGGCGGTGAGGATCATGACCACTGCCAGGATGAACGGGCCGGTCACGCCGATGCGAACGTAACGTTTCACGGGACTGCTCCTTTCCATGACCCTACTCAATGACCACCCGCCCGGGTGGGGCCTGCGATGGATCGTGCAGCCAGTGCCCGAGGCCCTGCTCGATCACTTCTGCATACCGCGGCACCCCCCGGCAGCTCAGTGGCCGGTCGGGATTGAGGATCGTCCAACTCTCCATGGTCTGCAGCACGGCGGACGTATGACGTCCCACCCGGACGTCGATGGGCCAGCCATGCTCGTCTATGCGCTCGAACAGCAGGCCGTGCTCGCCCGCCTTCATCACAAACTCGTCCTGTCCAGTCAGCAGTTGCTCCCGGGTCGTGCGGCCCCGGGTAGCATCGAGGAACGGTTCCGGCGCCTCGAACTCCAGGGGTACGGCGTCGGAGTAGTCGCCCACCTCCCGATGCGAGAGGCCGTGCAGGTTCTTCGGTGAATACTCCATGCCGATGTTGAACTCCTCATCGCTCAACATCATCGAGACGAACGCGGCCAGCTCTTCCCCTCGGTCGTGGGCAACGATCGTGCTGATCACCGGGTACTGCAGCTCGGCCTCGTGCAGGTCGATCACGATGTCCACCCGCTCCCGCCGGATGAGCTCCATCAACGCATAGGTGGTCCGTTCGGTCAGGGTGCCGTTCGGTCTCCCGGGCCACGCCCGGTTCAGGTTGCGGATATCCACGTACGCCAAGTTCTGCCCGCTCGGGTCGTGGATGTAGACCTCGGGGTCGGGCCACTGGTCCAGCGGATTCGACCAGCGGTCACCCATACGGAAGGCCTGCTCCCCCCAGTCTGTGGGAATGACGAAATCGGTCGGGTATGCGCCCCCCAGACGGGTCACGGTTGTGGCGCTGCGGTTGGCGCTCAACACGACAATCAACCGTCCCTGCTCCATCACCGCGTTCTCGGCAAACAGCCAGGCTGCGAGACGCCCCCCTGGTTCCTCGGGATGGGTGCCGCCCATGACGAGCATGGTAGCTCCCGGCTCCTGACCCTCGAGAAAGTAGAGGTTGCAGTCGTTGATCGTGCCCCGCACGCCATCGAAGTAGTCGCTCAGCCTCTTCACCTCGGTCACACCGGGGCTCAGGACCACGGTCTCCTCGAGGTGCCGGTGCCGATAGAAGCTCACGCCCGAGGTAGCCAAGAGCAGCACACCCAGGCTACTAAGCACGAGCTTGCGGACCAGCGGCAGCCGGCTGCCAACGTCCGAGTCGTTCCGGTCGGCCATCATCTCATTTCAGCCTGAGCAAACGCAGCACGAAGGGGAGCAACACGATGGCGTAGAGCACCTCATGTTGCCACTGCCGCGTCTTGACAAGATTCCAGATCAGGATCACAGCCACATATGCGATCAGGCAGTAGTAGATGACGGTGATCAACATCTGCAGAAAGACCATGACCCCTGAATCCCCTCCTTACAGACCCGTCAGGAACGAGAGCCGACTCGAGAAGACCACCATGAGCGTGCCGATGATCATGATGACCACGGCCGGGAGCGCACAGCTCTTGAGGAATCGACCGTAGGAATCCCGGTACCCCACCACTTCCACCGTCAGTCGACCGATGATCGCCGTCGGGGGAAGCGAGTCACCCAGCGGCCAGATCACACTCATGCCAGCCAGGGCCACGATCGGGTTGAGGCCCATCGTGTTGAACAGCAGCACCAGGGGGACGCCGAGGACCGGTGCGGCGCCCCACATCAAGACGGCCTCAGAGACCGGGAGGACGAAAAACAGGGTGGCGAACACCAGGGTCACCGGCAGCGTGACGGCGGTGACGGCAAGCAGTCCCCGCACGCCGGTAAGTGTCATGATCTGCACCAACACCCCCACACAGGTGAGCGTGCCGATCAAGGGCAGCAGTTGTGCGATCGTCTCCCGGGAGATCTGCAGGAACTCCAGCCGTAGCGGGGATAGCACGAAGGAGGTCCCGGCCGCGCAGAGGAACATGAGCGGCAGCCCGATCACCGGGGTACTGTGCGGCCATCGCCGTCCGATCGCGACCAGCAGCACGAACACGACGAAGGGCAGGATGACCTTGAGCCAGCTCATCCCCTCGGGCGCCCGGGGTAGCTCTTTGAGCGCTGTCTCCAGATCGATCTGCTCACGGCTCCAGCCCAGCAGGAAAATGGCGATGAGGGAAGCCACCACGCAGGGCACGAGCAGCGGCAGGAAAAAGCCGATGTACGGCATGTTGACGCCGGCCGCCGTCATCATCGCCCACAGGCTCACGGGTGGTGCTGCGGCGCTGAGCCCCGCAACGATGAACACGATGGCAGCGGTCCTCACCTTCGAAATCCCCATCGTTTCCAGCACGATCGCGACCATCCCGCCCGTGATCAGCACCGTTACGCTGCCCGCCCCAGTCAAGGCCCCCGGCAGCAGCAGCAGCACGGTCAGCAGGACCATCAGCAGAGCTCGGCTGCGGTGAAACCGGACGAGGATCCCGCGTACGACGAACGCGATCCCACCCGATTCCTTGAGGATGTTCATGAACAGGGTAGCGGTGATGAAGATGAGAATGATGTCGAGGTAGGTCATCGCCCCTTCGGCGATGTGCCGCGCAGGCAGGCCGAAGCCGCCGACGAGCCCACCTCCGAGGGCGGCCGCCAGCATGCCCAGCTCGGTGGAGAGCCTGAGGAACTTGGCCGCTATGTAAACGGCGACCATGACGCCGAGCACAATCCCGGCATAGGTGAACATGCTCACCGCTCAGAGTCCTCCCTGGAGAACTCCACTACCTGGGGCGTCGCGTGCTAGCCGGACTCGGGATACAGGCTACTTGTCGAACACACTCCTCAGGACACTGCCCAGCTCCATGTTCTTGTCGAACAGGATCAGGGGGATATCGAGGTTCTCCGAGATGATACTGAACCGCCGGTCCGCGTTCCCGTCCTGCCGGACGACGATCAGGTCTGACTTGGGTATGACCGCGTCGATCGACAGCTCGTCCGAGTTGTCACCGGGTGCCGCACCCTGGGCTCGCCGTGCCATACCCTCCACGTGAGCGCCGATGATCGTGATGCCCTGTCGTTTGGCCTCCGCGATCAGGGCCTCGGTCCGGGTGAGTTCGTCCTTGATCGACACACCGGCGGCTCCCATGCCCTTGAGGCTCGCGCCGGTGACGATGATGATGGCTCTGAACGGGTTCCCGGCCTCCGACCTGTCCCTGAGGTTCTGGGCGGTAGCCTGCTCGAAGAACTCGTGCTCCAGCTCGAGCCTCTTCAGGAAGAAACGCACCCGCTGGGGACCAGGGCTCTGACCGCAGGAGGTGAGCAGCACCGGTAACTCGGCCTTCACCGGCGCCTCCTGGGCGTCCAGCGCCCCGGCGCCGGTCAGAACCGTCGATGCGAGTGCGACCATCCCGACCGTCAACCTGCAATGGGGCTTCATGGTTCGTGCCTCCATTCGTGCGTCTACCAGCATCCGGCTCCTGGCTTTCACATCATACAATACTCCATACAAGAGTCCACGGCACGTGCCGCATGCACCGCAGGCCTTCGATTCAATGCGCGATCGCCCGGACCTCCCGCCGCCGTCTCCCCACGACGGCGATCAGACCAAGACTCGAGAAGTAGACCGCCGTGATCAGCCAGAAACGCCCGGTGTGAGGCGCGGCGTCATCACGCAGTCGTGCCGTCCCGGGCTGCGCTAGCGGCACGGGATCCCAGGGCAGACCGTAGCGCGACGCGAGACCCCGGATGTGGAGCAGATGGATCACCGGTATGCCGCGTGCGGCCATTGCGAACAGCGCCCCCCGCTCTCCTGGCGGAGGAAGCGCCAGGTCGGTATTCAGACCGGGTTCCAGGTTCAGCACCAGGGGGCTCGAGCCCAGGTTGGCATCGCTACCGCCTATGTTCACGAACGCAACCACGCGCCTGCCCTCGGCGCCGCCCAGATAGATCGCCATGCGCCGGGCCACGTTCTCGCGTAGATCGGGGTCGTGCACCAGAGGGACCTGCTTCACACGGATCTGCTGTAAGAGATCTTCCCTGAAGGCGGGGTCGAAGTCGGCGCCGACATCTCCCTCACCACCCAGGGAGACCGCTGCAGGGGCCGTGGAGAGTACGCCTTCGTTCAGCAGCAGCTCGTGGATGTGCAGGAGGTTCAACTCCGGCCGGGTGGCCCCATACGATGAGGCTCCCAGAGAGAGGATCGTCACGGGGTGGACGCCCATCACCTCGGCGGCACTCAGGGTGGCGATCATCAGACCGGGAAAGGAGGCGGAGGCTCCCACCGCGATCGTATCTCCGGCGGACACTCCCGCTCGACGCAACATGTGCACCATGAGCCCGGCCATGTCCGGGTTCGTGGTGGTGCGCTTCCCCTCCAACCGGCCGAGGGTCGTGAACAGGGGGGTGTACTCCGGTCCGATCAGACCCGTATGGTTGGGATCCAGCGATTCATCGATCCGAATACCCTCTGTCTCACAGAACGCCGCGACGGTGGTGATCGCTTGGTGCATGCGCTGGGCCGCCTCACGCATCTCCTCCGACCATGGGATCGACCGCCGAGGGGATACCGTCTGCAACAGCGGCCAGGCGACCAGGCTCACCACGCCCGCCGCGACGATCCGGCGCTGGAGCGTGCGATCGACGACCAGGACGGGCTTCACCGCAACCTCACGCCAGGCTCGCCAGCCGCGCCAGCCAGCCGATGACCACCGTGACGGTCACCAGCGACGCCGTCGTGACCACGAAGCCCTGGCGGTCGACATGGTTCGCGATCAGTCCCGGGATCACCCATCCGATCACCCTGAACTCGAGGGAGAGCGGAAAGACGTAGGGGAACAACTGAAACCAGAGGACCGCCCACAGCCCTCCTACGAGGATCAGGAAGACGAAGCGACGGCGACCGAACAGGATGAGCCAGCGGCTGCAGAGCCGGTAGACGGCGACCGTCAGGAAGGCGGCGATCAGTGTGCCGACGATCCGAGTCGGTTCCTGGAGGAAGAGCACCAGGTAGCTGGGTACGATGATTCCGCCGGGATAGAGACCGGTCAGCCCGATGAAGGCCAGGGAAAGCACGAGCCCGATGAAAGGAACCTCGAATCCCATCGTCTCTAGACCTCCAGGGGTTCGCCCACCTCGCTCCAGTGCGCCGCCAGCGCCTGTCCCACCCCGCCGATGTTTCCGAACCCGAACACGACGCCCCCGCTATCCCGGATCCCCGACGCCACGGTCCGCATCATCTCCACCGGCCGGCTCCTGCGCAGCACTTCGATCCGTGCCGCGCCGTCGAGCCGTCTCAACCGCCGCTTGAGGGCCGGCGCGTGCAGCCCATAGACGTAGAGGCGGCTGAATCGCTGAAGCACTCCCTGCGACAGCGCGTCCACCCACTGGAGGGTTCGGTCACCTCGGTCCGGGCGCAGGTTCATCAGACCGACACACCGTTCAGGGTCCGCGCCCAGGGCGGTCATCACCTTGCCGTAGACCAGCATCGTGGATTCGGGATCGTTTGCGGCGAACGCGTTCACCGCCAGGCAGGGGGCCTGGGAACCGGCCGGCCGATAGCGCCAGATCCTCAAGGCCCCGATGTCGCGGCGGGTCCGTCGGATTCCCTTCCAGATGGTCCCGTCAGCGACACCCAGCGACCGGGCCGCCGCACACACCAGATCGATGTTCTCGCTGAATTCAGAGATCCCCGGCTCGGACTCAAGTTCCACGGACTCCGACCCGGCCTCCGGTGGTACCTCGATCAGCTCTGCTCCTCTCTCAGCTACCGTCGTCCGGAAGCTGGGCAGGCACTCCTGCCGCGGGACGAACACCCGTGCCCCTTCTGGAATGTCGAGACCGATTACCGAAGCCACTTCATCCCGAGTGTTCCCCATAGCGGCGGTATGGTCGACGCGGAGATTGGTCACCAGGACGAGGTGGGGCTTGAGCAGGTAGTGGGTCTCCACGAGGTGGTTCTCGGGATGGATGCTCATGATCTCGACCACTGCGGCATCCACACCCAGCTCGGCACCCAGGTGGATGAGGTGTTTCTGCTCGATGATGGAAGGATGAGCGCCTCTGCGCACTTGTTTCACCGAACCGTCCGGCAGGACGAGGGCAGGTTCCGATCCGGTGGTCTTGGCCAGAACCCGTCGTCCACTCTCCCGCAGGACCGACGCAAGCATCCGCGCGACGCTCGACTTCCCGCGGGTTCCGGTAACCGCGATCACGAGCGCGATGGCTCTACGGCGGCGGTCCAGGCGGGCTCGCTCCAGGATGAGGCAGGCGAACACAATTACGGTAGACAGCAGCAGCAGAGCCAGCGTCATAGCCACACCGTCGTCAGCGACGGCCTCGGCTGAGGTTGCCCAAACGTATGGATTGTCCGGGGGGCGGGCTAGGTAGACCGGATGAGTTCCGAGAAGAGGTGGCCCCTGTTGCGAGTACCGAGGCGCCGGCTACGGCGAGCACGAGCAAGGTCGCGAGCAGGATGTGCCAGCGACTGAGCTCCTACGCCATTGCGGCTGGGACACAGAAATCACGACGTCGTGTCTGTCTTGGGAGGGATTTCGCAGCGTCGGTGCCGTACTTCCACGACATTCGTGTCGTGCTCTGCCTTAGGCGACGCGCCCCGCATTACCAACAGCAAAGCTCGTCATCCCTCCCGGCAGGTTGTCACGGCGCCCGCTTGTAGCTCACGGAGAGGCCGCCACCGGTCATGATGAACTCGGTCTCTAGGTTGGGCGTGTTCCTCAGTTCCTCAACGAACCCACCACTCCCCCTCATCCCTCGCCCGCGTCTCCCCCTCCAACGGTCCGACACGTTGTGAGCCGTGAAGCACCCTCCGACCTCCAACTTGGGGAGTACGTCACGGAAGTACTGCGTGTACCAGTTCTTGTCGGCGTCGAGAAAGACGAAGTCGAATGGACCTGGTAAGGCGGGGACCAGCTCGTGTGCATCTGCCAGACGTGCATCGATGTACGCGCTGAGGCCGGCCTCCTCGAAATGCTGCACTGCCTGGCGATACCGACCCTCGTCGATCTCGATCGTGATCAGCTTGCCTCCGGTCTTGCTCAGCGCCCATGCGATCCAGATTGCCGAATGCCCGGTCGAAGTGCCGATCTCGAGTGCCTTGGTGTAGCCATTCTCGACTATCAGGTCGTACAGCGCCTGGCCGTCCGACGTGGGCACGTTGGCATCCCGCCAGGACCATCGGTGCTCGTCGAGAAACTGCTGAACCCGGGCGTCGAGGTCCGTCTTCTCTTGGGCCACCGCTGTCGCTGGGACGACTGCGAGAGAGAACGAAAGAAAAAGTAGTCTAGAGTTCATCGTCCAAGTCCCTTTTCACTTGCGCTGCGCCCACAGCCACGTCTCTGCTTCTGGATTCGGCAAGTGCCACGTGCGACGGGATGCCCATTCCGATCTCATATAGACGTCCCTTGACGGTCGCATGTTAAGCACGCGGAGCTCCCCGAGCACGCGAGTCAACCCTAGCCTGGCCAATTCTGCCCTGCGGACTGCGGACCGTTCGGCGGGCCAGTAGCCAGGCATGGCCTCGGCCGCGACTGGCCTAACGTGTGGATCGGCGGGAGGGGTTGGGTGGGGCGGATCAGTTCCGAGAAGCCCACCCCTCCGCGGGCGGCCCGCTTCCTACCAGGACAACAAGACGCGCAGAGTGCTCCCAGCTTCGATCACCGTGCCCCTTGGCACCACGACGGTCACCCGCCGGCCATCCTGGCCGGCATCGGCATCGATCTCGCTGTCGTCTACCCTGATGGACGCCGCCCTCAGCCGGGCGCCTTCCGGCAGATCCACAGAAACGGAGTTGACTCGTAGCCGGCCCCACCGGACGGCGAACTCGTTGACCTGTCTGCTCCGCTGCCGCTTCTGACTGAGGCTGCCCCATCCCTCAGAGGCAGTGAAGGCACATCGGAAGTCGTCGGGCGTGATGCGCGGGGCGAACCCGATGTGACACCTCGGGCCGTGGGACTCGAACCCGCTGAGCCCAATCAGCACGCCCCAGCTCGCCAGGGCCCGGGCATAGTGGTCACCGCACTCGACCTCGTTCCACGGGTTGTGCTTGGACGGGTGGTAGCGCTCGTGGATGCCGCGGCAGATGGCCAGGGCTTCACTGATCATCCCCTCCCAGGCCATGTGCCCTGCGACCTGGTACTCGATACCGGTCCAGATCTCGTTGCGGTACCGGGTAGACCTGGGCCCCAGGTGCCGGCTCTTGGGCCACGTACAGGTGAACAGCCCCGCCTCGCCGGGGAGCGCAAACCACCGTTCGGGCTCGTGGGCCTCGTTCTGCGGCCCCACGTCGGGCGCCCAGTTGTACTTCCAGATAGACCGGAGGGAGGAAGCCGCCGTCTCTTCCGGGTACAGGTACCCGAGACCGACCTGGTGCGCCCACCCCTGGCCAAACATATGGTCGGCCAGGCAGCCGTCACCGTACTGCCACTCGGGGTGCTGCTCCAGATCGACAGCCTGGATGAAGTACTCGCCGTTGAACATCGTGTCTACCGAGTTGTCCCGCCCCGCCTCGAAGATCCTGCGGCACTCCGTTGCGAACGCGCCATCTCCCACTTCCCTGGCCATCTCCTCGGCGGCGCGGAGCGCTCCCAGGTACAGCGACCCCACCATGGTGTTGGCACCGTAGTAGTTCTGGTCGTACGTCTGGTGCTGGCTACCCTCGATGAGGCCGTCAGCGTTGGCGTCCTGATCGATGAGGAACTGCGTCGCACGGCGGATATTCGGCCAGTTGCGCCGGAGGAAGCCGTCGTCGGGCGACGTCTGGTGCTCCCTGTAGGCCTTGAGGATGTATCCCCCCTGCGAGTCGCCGGCCCACAAGGTCCACCCCTCTCCCCGGAACCCAATCGCCCCCGTATCGGGATCGAACCCGACGCCCGGTGCGAAGTCCTGCATCTCCCGTACGGATCGCTCCAGTTCCGGGAAGAGGCGGGCCATGGCGTGCTCGTAGTTCCACACGTGCCCGCACGTTCCGCGGCAGCATCCCACGCCCTCCCAGGCCCAGAAGCGACCGTTCTTCCACCATTGGCAGGTCGCGCTGGCCAGGTTCGCCACCGTCGAGTGCAGCCGATCGAGCAGCCAGTGGGGCAGGCTGGAGTCGTAGTAGGTTCGATGCCAAAGGCGAGTCTGGTCGGTCAGCCGCTCGAGGTTCCGTGCCACGTGAGCCGCCACGGCGCCCGCATTCCCGAAGCGCGTAGCGTAGCGGTTCCCGACGAGGGTCTCCCCCCGGTACATGTTTGCCATGTACCAGGTGAGTACGAACACGACGTTCCCTTCCTCACCGGGGTCGAGGGTGAGGGTCCGCCCCACCGCGCCGCGCAATGTCTGCCCCACGGGCTTCTCCGGCTCGTCAGCGGCATCACCGAAGATCGTCTCGGGCATCGGGCCGTCAGGAAGGGACGGGCGGCAGAATCCTTCACCCACCACCGCCAGGCACAGGCTGCCGTAGTCTGACCAGAGGTGCAGCTCGCCGGGATCGACCAACATGGGACTGTCGCGGAACTCGATCTGGTCGACGTTGACGTGTCCCCATCCGCCAGACTCCGTATCGACGATCTCCAACTGCGCCTCTTTGCCCTGGAGATCCTCAACGTTCCAGTTGTAGGGCCGCAGGCGTTCGGTGTTCTCACCCGTGGCCGTGCGGACGACCACTCCGTCAACGATCAGGTTCATGCATGTCCGGCCCTCGTGGCCGCCGCCTCCGATGAGAAACGCGATGTAGGGGCGATCGATGGTGAAACTGGGGGAGCGGAGTCTCCCGTGCGGGCGATCGCCTCCCAGGAACGTGTTGACCAGCCCGCGCCCTTGAAAGCCAGTGACGGGATTCTGGCGCTCCAGTGTCCCTCTGGCCGGTGCCGCGCCGAAGGCTTCCCCCTCCACCCTCCAGCCCCCGTAGTCGTCGCCCTCGAAGTCGGCAAACACTCTGGGGGGTCGCCCCGGCTCCTCGGAGACTTCCACCTCCTCCGCGCTGGCCATCAGGCCGGTGAGGATGTCGGTCGCGAGCGCCTCGTTCCGTCGGATGAAGCGCTTCCCGAACATCGGACCGTTGTAAGGACAAACCACGTTCTCGAGCCAACCAGTCAGGGTCACCTCTACCGGGACGTCGGAGGTGTTCCTGACCGAGAAGTGCATCACAGTGGCCGGCAAAGCCGACTCAGACGCGTGCAACGGGATGAAAGGTGAGAACGCCTCCAGGTGCACATCCACCGGGAGGGAGTCATCGGAGTACCGGACCCGTCCGATGGGATACTCTCCAGAGAAGCGCACTCCGGGGTATCCGCGCTGGTCCAGGGTCCGGTCGAGGGTGGCGCCGCCGGCTCGCACCCGCAGGGCGAAGCCCTGGTCAACGGAGGCAGCCCGCACAATCTCCCCCCTGCGGACGGTCTGGTCAGGGGCGCGACCCACCGCGTAGTTCACCGCGCCGTAGCCGGTGTTCTGGTTCTGGTTGAAGATGTCCCAGTAGGTGAGGCGCCCGTCACCGGTGAGGTAGAGCTGTCCGGCACAGATGCCCCCGATGGGCATGCCGATGGTCTTCAGATCATCCCCGGAATACCAGATCGACTCGCCCCGAGTGAACAGGGCCTGAATCCACTCTGGCGTGAGTTTCTTGTCGGCCGGCACGAAGTGGTCGGCTTGGGCCTGCCGCACGAAGGGCCCGGCGACGATGTCGAGACGCGGTGCCATCGCTGCGAATGCCGCGCCGGCCCCCACCGTGGCCACGAACTCACGCCGGTCCATCTCTTTGCTGCGGCTGGATTCCTTCCCGCTTGGGACTTCCTTGCTCGTCTTGGGACAGCTGCCACGGCAACCGCGGTCATCGGTGGACATGCGCCCCCCTTGGCTGTTGCAAGCGTCTGGCCGAGTCGAATAGGCTACGGGACCGGGTCGGTGACCTGTTTCCATACCCGCATGAGATTCCCACCCATGATCTTCCTGACGTCCTCGTCGCTGTAGCCGCGTTCCTTGAGGCCCCGGGTGATGTTGGGGTAATCCTGAGCTCCCCGCATCCCAACCGGCGAGGGAGTACGTGGGTACATGTCCGCCCCCAGCCCGACATGGTCCACCCCGGCGATATCTACTGCGTGGTCGATATGATCGAGCACGTCCTCGATGGTGGGCAGGTTCTCCAACGGCCAGTCGCGGCCGGCGTTCAGGTGCTCCACCGCGATGCGGAGATCCAGGTCCTCGATGGGCGGGACCTGTCGGAACCAGGGACGGCCCACCGCCTGCAGTGCGCTCATCGCCTCGAGGTACTGCGGGCTCAGGTAGCTGAGGACGAAGACGATCCCGATGACACCGCCGTTCTCCGCCAGTGCGCGGAGCATCTCGTCGCTCATGTTGCGGCGGTGCGGGTTGAGTGCCCGGCAGCCGGAGTGGGAGGCGATCACCGGATCCTCACTGGTCTCGATCACGTCGAAGAAGGTCTCGTCCGACACGTGGGAGATGTCGATCACCATGCCCAGCCGGTTCATCTCCCGCACCACCTCCCTTCCCAGCTCATTGAGTCCACCCCAGCGGGGCTCGTCCGCGCCAGAGTCGGCCCAATCATGGGATACGTTGTGGGTCAGGGTCATCGAGGAAACACCCAGGCGGTGGAATTCCCGGAGGTTCTCCAGACTGTTCTCGATGGCGTGCCCCCCCTCGATGGCAAGGGGCATGGCGATCTTGCCCGCAGCCACGATCCGCTCGACGTCGGCGCCGGTGCGAGCGAGTTCGACCTTGTCGGAGTGCTGCTCGATCGCATCCCGCATTGCCGTCAACAACTCGCGAGTCTGGCGGGCACATCGGCCCGGATGGGGATAGAGGAAGTTCGGGACGAAGAGTGCAACGGTCTGGACGTCGACTCCGCCCTCCTCGAGGCGGGGAATGTCGACATGCCCGGCGGGGAGGCGCTGGCCGATGTCGAGCTTCTCGTAGAGGACGCGATAGGAGAGGTCGTTGTGGCAGTCCCAGACGACGGCCTCGCGATGGAGTGCGGCTATCCGCTGCTCGCTGGTAGTGCAGCTCGCGAGCAGGCTCGGGGCGAGACAGCAGCAGGTGATGCCATACATCCGTTGCCTCATCGCATCCTCCGCTCTTTCAGTCCGCTGAGCTCGGCGAGAGTCCGAAGTGGTTCGCCCCGCAGGCCGTCGCGACGAAGTCTCCCTGCGGCTGCCGGATCTGGATGGGCTCGACACCCATGCCGCACATGCTGCCCGAGCCAACGTCGATTCCCAGGTAGAGGTGCCGTTCCACGGCACCGATCCCAATGGAGTGTGCCGCAAGTTCGCTTACTGACAACAGCTAACAGCACGTCACCGTGGTCCCGTAAGGCGCGTTGGTACCGGCGGTCTCGGCGCCGAAAGCGCCGCAACGACCCGACTGCTGGGGGGTGCGGGCGTCGAGTCGCCGGCACGGCAGCACATGGAGCGACCCACGTTACGTGCGATATGCAACGAACTTCCAACTCGCGACACTAGTTGCGAGCCCGCAAGATTCTCACTCGGAATCCCATCTGCTCCGAAAGCGCCACCATCTCCTCGAAGATATCGCCGTACGCCACCGCCACGTGGTTGGAGAGATAGTGCGCCATCAGCGTGTCGCGTCCAATGCCCAGGTCGGCGGCCATGAAGGGCCACTGGCGTGTGGTCCCCTCCCACCAGGCGTCGCGCTTCTCGGCCGGCAGCTGCACCACTTCACCGCGGCCGATGTCCAACCAGAGCACGTCGTCCTTGATGTAACAGCGCGACCACGTGATCTCTCCCGGCAGGCTCTCGCCGGCGAACGTTCCTCCCGGGACGGGGAAGTACAGCGCGGGCTGACGGTAGCTGTGGACGCCTTCCAGCGTGTCGGGATTCAGGCTGAACGGATAGGCACTGGACGAACCCGAGTTGAGCAGGACCCACAGGAACCGCCCCTCGTGCTCCCCACCCCAGCGCACGTCGTGGAACATCACCGCCTGGTGCAGACCCTTGGCCTTGAGCAGGCGCTTCATCATCTCCATCGGGACCGCGTTGCCCTGATCGGCCTCGGTGGCGCACGCGATCGTGTCTCCGTTCGACTCCGGCCGGCACACCGAGTTGAACAGCCCCTCCGAGAAGTCCGAGGGCGGGCGGAGTGGGAGCAACCCGAGCTGGTACTGCCATCCCAGGCAGTCGGCCCTGTACTCCTCGACCAGGTCCAGCACCGCCAGGTAGTCGCGCAGCTGCTCCCGGGTGGCCTCCTGCGTGAAATCGTCGGCGCCATCCTCACGCCAGTGGAACGTTACGCCTTTGTTCTTGACGAACGCCAGCGCAGCGTCGATGCGCGCGTCGTCGATACGGCGGCCACGATCGATGATCCACGCCTGATCCACCTTGTGCTCGGTGAAGCCGTGGCGGTTGAGCAACCGCGGGCCGAAGTAGCCGTTGATCATGCCCATGGAAGTGTCGCCGAGCATGAGGATCAGTGCGCGGCGGTCCCGGAACTGCCGCGCCACTTCCGTAGCCAGTTCACCGGCCTTGTCCGAGACAGGGGCGCTGTACGCGATGTCCTCTTCGCCGTACGCGATCTGCCCGGACGAGCACCACTGTTCGAGCCGGGCCATGAACGTTTCATCCGCAGTCCAATCCGGCGCGTCGGTCCACACGCGCGAGAACTTCCTTCCCAAGCTCTCCAGGCAGGCACCCGTGTTCAGCAGCCCGACCAGGCCCGGCCACTGGCCCGAGAAGTTGCTGGCGAGGAGCAGCGGGTTGTCCTTGCCCACCACGCCCTCGGTGGTGTGCGGCCCGTAGAACCAGTGCACGCAGATCCCGATCATGGGGTCCTGGATGGGCCCGAGCTTCTCGATCGCATGGTGCGGCTTCGTGAGAAAGCCATCCACCAGGTAGGGCTCCTCGCCCAGCTTCTTCAGGGCCGCCTCCATCTGCCCAGTGGCCTCGGTCACGTTCGGCATGGCCAGCTCGTTGGGTTTGTCGCGACCGTCACCGGGCCAGAACAACGCGATTCGCTGTTTCACGGTCGGTCTCCTGGATCTCGCTAGTGCAGTGTGCCACAGGTTCGCTCACCAATAACGGCACGCCACCGTGGTCCCGTGAGGCGCGTTCGTCTGCCGCGGATTGATCGACAAGCGAACGCGGATTCGTCCCGGCGAAACACTCACATCCCTTGCCCACAGACCGATCCGCCTTCAGACAATCATGCGCGGCCGTGACAGCACCAGGAGGGACGCACGGTACGTGCGATATGCAGCCAACCTCCAACTCGGGACCCTAGTTGATCGGCAGGCCGCCCTCGTCGACGTTCGCCCGAGTGAACAGGCGAGTGCCGAGCACGATGTGCTTCGGGACTTCCTCACCCCGAAGGATGGCCAGGGCGATCTCGATGGCTTCGTAGCCTCCGGTGGGGTAGAGAAACGTCGCGTCGAGGATTCCCTGCCTCACGTACTGCTGCCCTTCGTGCGGCAGGGCGTCAATGCCTACGAACGTGATGTCCCCTTCCCTTCCCGCCGCCCGCGCCGCCAGCCAGGCGCCGTGGGCACCAGGATCGTTGTGGGCGTAGACCACGTCGATCTCCGAGTTGGTGGCCAGCGCAGATTCCATCTCCCGGCGGGCGTTGGGCTCGAGCCACTGCATCTCGCCGGTGAACACGATCTCCAGTCGTGGATTCTGATCGAGCTCCAGCCCCTCGAGGAATCCCCGGTTGCGGTCCTGCCCCGGGGTGGAGGTCATGAGACCCTTGAGCTCCACGATCTTGCCTTTGCCACCGAGCGTTTCCCTGATCCACCTCCCTGCTTCGCGGCCGATCCGCACGTTGTCGGCACCAATGAACGTGGTGTACTGGTCGCCCTGGACCGCACGATCGAGCACAATCACTGGTATCCCCTGCTGGTATGCCTCGGCCACCGGCCTGGTGAGCGGCGCCGCCTCCTTGGGGCTGATGATGATCAGGTCGACGCCCTGCTCGACGAACTCCTCGACCTGCGCGCGCTGGACCAGGGAGCGGTTCTGGGCATCCTTGAAGATCACCCTCAGATTGGCGTGCTGTTCGGCGGCGGCTCTGACGTCGGCGTCCATCTGCACGCGCCAGGGCTCGCCCAGATTGCACTGGCTCATGCCGATGACCCAGGGATCGTCGGGCGTACCGGCGTGGCCTTCCCGCGACTCCGCACCACAGCCGGCGACAAGGACCATGCACACGAACTGGAGCGCGAGGGTGCGGTACGGCATCTATCAAGTCCTCTATGATGCGGTCGGCGTCGGGCACTTGGCGAGTGGCGGACCCCATACAAGATAGCCGCCGGGCAGGATCCCGATCACTGACCGAGAACGAGGCCCTGCAACGTTTTCCCCCTTCCCCACGTCTAATCAGATAGCCACCTGTTGATTACCGAGAGAAGGGCTCATGGGCAAACAGAAGCCGGACATGATCAAGGGCACCCTCGACATGCTCATCCTGAAGATCCTTTCCTTGGAAGCCATGCACGGCTGGGGGATCAGCGAGCGCATCCAGCAGATCTCCAGGAATGAACTCCAGGTGAACCAGGGCTCCCTGTACGCCTCCCTGCACAAGCTCACTCGGGAGGGGTGGATCAAGTCTCATTGGCGGGTCACGGAAAACAACCGGCGGGCCCGCTACTACGCGCTCACCCGGGCCGGGGAGAAACAGCTGGGGATCGAGGCCGAGCATTGGGGGCGGCTGGCGACGGCGGT
>JABAOF010001020.1_pt1 | contig 37323 bp, 26 predicted proteins | sample 7062171 | NCBI WGS metagenome assembly JABAOF01 (sample SAMN14538628, study PRJNA623070) | marine sediment metagenome | biome: marine biome [ENVO:00000428]; feature: marine pelagic biome [ENVO:01000023]; material: deep marine sediment [ENVO:00002113] | place: India: Gulf of Khambhat ...
TCCACTGCCCGGGTGATGACTCAAAAAAAATCAACCGTTTAATCGGGAGAGGAATTTGGGCTCCCGGGATAAGATGTCCACTCGTTGAGCCAGGGTTTTTTATAGAAGGAACAGGATTTTCATTGTTGGCAATAGGAATTCCTGATCCGTGACCAAGATTTTCTGATCCCTGACTACGATTTTCTGATCCGGAGATACGATTTTCTGATCTGCAACTACGATTTCCTGATCCTGAACTACGATTTCTTGATCTGAGATTACGATTTTCTGATCTCGGATTACGAAGCCCTGATATTAGAATACAAATTCCTGATCTTGGATTACAAATTCCTGATCCCGGAACAGGAAATCGACACTCCGGAACAGAAAATCGTAGTCCGGGATCAGGATGTCGAGACTTTGTTACTGCATAAAATACCTGACCCCATTTCCCCTGACCCCATTTCCCTATTATTCCTTATTTGCAAATTTCGGTTCAATTTTGACAATCATATATATCTTTCTGATTTGATTATCTTCACTTCTCTTAATGAACACAAAACGGTAAGACCCAACAAATCCGGGACCAGGTTGCCAATAGAATTTTTTTTCTTTGGAGTCGATAATCGAGCCAATTGGTAAAGGTCTGAGTCGATTTCCTGCTATCGTGCAACCCTCGATTTCAGAAGATTTTTTTGGAAAGTCAACCACCAACCTCTCCAACTCTTTTATGTTGATTACAAAAACACCTGATTCATCACCGCTGACCACTTCAGGTTCAATATCATCTTTTAAGCTTCTCTTGATTCTTATGGATTCCAGGTCATTAATTGGAATATCTACAATCTGAGATAATTGGGTGAATTTCTGAGTGGTAACTGCTTTACTGGGGCTTGAAGTTTGTGCCTTTGATCGAGAGTTTCCGGTATTCTGTATTGTAAAATATCTACAGCCAATTCCATCCGCATTGCCTGCATTGTCGGCGGCCACCCATTGGATGGTATGCACTCCGTTTTCATATTGAGTCGTGTCCAGGTAAAAATACCCCACCGCACCGTTACTATTGGCATAGTTGGGAAACAATCCGGCAATATCAGCCCTGTAAATATTATAGGTAGGATGACCGATATTAACTCCGTCTACATAAACATTGATAGTTGAGCCATCTGTAGGGATGCTGTTAGGTTGAGGAGTTAAAACCCAACCCCAGTTGATAAAGTCACTGCCGTAAGCAATGCCGCCCTGGGTGGGAGTATCAATAGCGCCAAAGGGTTTAATGGCACTGGCATTATCACAATTGATGGTTTTGGTTCCTAATGTTACCTGGTGCCCATCGGCGTCAGTGGCCACGGCATGTATTTTAAACGTATCGTTTCCTCCATTGGGCAGGAGATTGGTAAGCATCATATACCCCCAACCTGCCCTGTAATTCATTGGATAACCGGGAAAAGTTTCCGCGACATCTGGGCGCGCGCCTTCAACAAATACGGCATCTCCAATGTATACTTTACCACTTCCTTCACCGGGCACGGGATCACGATAGATTTTTACACTCTCAACTTCGATATCATCCAGCACCCACCCCGTTACCGGGATGCTGCTTCTTACGGTTGAATCGTCTAAAGGGGTGGAAAAATCGCCGAAAGGCGGAGATGTTTGATTTAAGTTGTATTCATTAAGAGTTACAGGAATTGTTTGAGGAGAATTTGAGGCATTCGTATCTGTTACGGTAATTGTTCCAGTGTATGAACCGGGTGTTAAACCTTCCGGATCAACTGAAACAGAGACGGAGCCTGGGCCCGTACCGGAGGTAGGTGTACAATTTAGCCAGGATGCATTGTTTGATACAGTCCAATCGAAAGTTCCACAGCTACTGTTGTTTATCATAAAGGATTGTGGATTTGAAAAAATTCCATTGGCTATAGCTGCGAAAATAAGCTGAGTTTTACTTAAGTCAATAATAGCCGGCCAATAACCGAATTCCAAATTCCTGAATTGGGTTGTCCAGGTAAAGATCTTCTCACAATTATATTGAGGCCAGGTAGATTGCGATTCGGTGGTTATACATAAAAAGAAGTCGTCACCCCAATCATCATGTTTTACTTTGGCAACGTCTAAATCACAAAGGTCTTCCTTTACATCATCTATAGTAATGGAAACCCATTTAAGAGTTTTAAAGTCAACAATCATTTCAAAACTATGCCAATTTGTATCTGGTTCTAACTTTATCTGGGTTTCGAATACACGAAAAGGATTAGTTAAACTATCGGATACCCCAGTATATACAAATATTTTTCCATAATCATCTGTCCAGGCATTTAATTTCCATAAAATGGAAAATTCCAAAGAATAGTTATCGGCTTCAAGTAGTGTATTGGTCCCATCGAAAAGTTGGATCATAAAGTGTACAGCTTCAGCGTTTTCAATTTGAGTATCATCGGGAGCAGGAAGGGTGGGCAATCGAAATTCCCCGGAATATTTGTAAGCCGCCAGCACAATATTTTTCCCATCAGGGAATTTATCCCAAAATTTTTTAGCCCCGATTGCATTCACCCAAATATGTTTTTTGTTTGGATTTGCAATCACTTCTCCGTAATCATCATAAGAAATAATCTTTGCGTCTTCTCCTTCAACTGCTGGCTCTGGACAATCTGTACCGCCGCCGGGATTTTCTTCGATAAAAGCAACATGTCCACTTAAATTTTTTGACGTATAAATAATTTCATATATTGGACAGTTTATTTCGCAATCTTGCGAATGCCCATCATACACAAAGCCCGACATAACAAAAACAATACTAAAAATTAAGACCGGCAAAATTCTCCCAATCTTTGAAGAAACACTAATTTTCTCATGTCTCATCGCTAAACCCTCCTTCCCTGTTCTGCATTTTTTCTTTCCATGCAGCAGGAATTTTTTATAATAGAAGAAATTATGTCAAAAGTCAATCGTTAATCGAATTTTTTTTTACCTGTTCCTAATTTTTCAACAGGACATCGGGTATGGGTGTATGGGGTCAGGTATTTTATCTCCCTTCGTGTCCTTCGAGCCTTTGTGATTTCAATAGTAAAAAAAATTTGAATCTTTTTCCTGTTTTTGCTATCATTTTACGGTGGAATTTAAAAACCATTTTCTTATGCCTTTTTTAAGTGCAACTACAAATGAAGCAAAAGAAGTGACACATGTCTAAAGGATATTTCAATTGGCTGCAAAAAGACGTGCCTGTGGGTGAAGTTGAAAAATACCCGGAAATAGATGCTAACGGCGAAACAACCGTAAAAGGGATGTATGTCGTCGGTGATTTGACCGGCATTCCTTTGCTGAAACTGGCAGCAGAAAGCGGCACCCAAATGATACATCAATTCCAGGAAGATTCAAAATTCCAGGATTTGAGAAAAAGCAAAGAAAAAGGAATACTTGATTTTGTGATCGTTGGCGCAGGACCGGCTGGTATCGCCGCCGGCCTGGAAGCGTTAAAACATAACTATGAATTCAAAATATTGGAATCCGCAAAAGCATTCAGTACCATTTGCAATTTCCCAAAAGGAAAACCTATTTATGCAGAACCCGAAGGCATCGAACAAATATCAGATTTAAAAATCAACGAAGGAGTTAAAGAAACCCTGATGGAAGAACTGCATCAGCAGATCAAAAATAAAAACCTCCCCATTGAAGAAGATAACAATGTGGATAATATTGTAAAACATAAAGATCATTTTGAGATTTTCACCAAAAAAGAAAAATATAAAGCGCTTCGGGTGATCCTTGCCATTGGCAAAACCGGGAACTCCCGGATGCTGAAGGTCCCGGGTGAAAACCTGGAAAAGGTGTTTAACCGGTTAATCGATCCCCAGGATGCCAAAGACCACGATGTCCTGGTAGTGGGCGGCGGGGATTCGGCCCTGGAAACCGCTGTAGCGGTTGCCGAGTATGCCAAATCCGTTACCCTGTCCTATCGAAAAGCCTATTTCTCCAGACCCAAACAAGGGAATGTTGAAAAACTAAACCAATTGAAGGAACAGGGAAAAATAAAATTACTCCTGGAAACCAATGTAAAAGGGATCACACCGGATAAAGTCACTCTAGTGGACAATGATAAAAAGGAAATTGTCCTGGATAACTCCATGGTTTTTGTGCTGATCGGAAAACAACTGCCCCTGGATTTCTTTAAAAAGATCAACGTCAAAATCGAAGGAGCACGTTCTGCAATTGAAAAATGGATGTTCTTTTTGCTGTTGATGTTTTCAGGGGTTATCTATTTTGGAAAATCCAGTGTCCGGGCCATTCTTTCTCATCCTATTTCCTGGGGCGATGTGTTCAGTGCCCTGGTTAACCCGGAATTTTGGGGGAAGTTTCTTCTCTATCCCTTTAAAGGGGGATTCTTTGAGAATGCCGACAAATGGAATTGGACCTCTTCGCTGTACGGGACTATCGGATATCTGTGCTTTATTGGTTTTTTAATTTCAGGAATCGTGGTGCTGGTTTACTTTCTAACGTCCATTAGAAATTATACCTCAACGTACTGGAAGAGCTTTAAGTATTCCTATTTCATTATTGCTGCGCTTTTCTTTGCCCTCATTTATTTCGGGTCTACTTATTTTGGGTTGAAGTTATTGGGCAAATCCCCCGGTTTCTGGTACACCTTTTTGTATTCGCTGACCATCTTGATTTTCGGGCTGCGGCGCATTTATGTAAAGCCCACCCGGTACATTAAACGCCAAACCTGGACCCTGATCCTGATCCAGGCATTCCCATTGTTCCTGCTGCCGGAAATCATTCTGCCTTTGTTAAAGGGATGGAATCTATTAGGCGGCGAGAAGGGATTTCTTTTGACGCAGGTGTTTCCGGGTGGTGATTTTGGGCATGCTTACCGCCTGATCCTGGCCTGGCCGTTGAATATTTACGGTCTTTTTGCCGATTCCATCACTACGTTCTGGTTGGTATATACGGTTGCGTTCAGCTTTTTGCTTATTCCTATCCTCAACTATCTGTGGGGTAAAGGCGCATACTGCGGCTGGATTTGCTCCTGCGGTGCATTGGCTGAAACCCTGGGGGATGAATACCGCCACCTGGCACCCCACGGCCCAAAAGCCAAGAAATGGGAAAATGCCGGACAGTGGGTCCTGCTGGCTATTTTTCTCATTACAGGTCTTAAACTATTAGCCGTATTGGGAGGCATTAACATTCCCATTATACATACGCCAAGACCACTGTTGCTGGATGTTTCGCAGATGATCTATTCTATTATAGTAGATGTGATCTTTGCGGGTGTGTTGGGTGTGGGCGTCTATTTCTTTATGAGCGGCAGGGTGTGGTGCCGGTTCTTCTGCCCATTGGCTGCATTGATGCATATTTATACCCGGTTCTCCCGTTACCGGATTTTTGCCGACAAGAAAAAATGCATCTCTTGCAATATTTGCACAAAAGTCTGCCACATGGGCATCGACGTCATGAGCTACGCCAATAAAGGAGTCCCTATGAATGATGTTGAATGCGTCCGCTGTTCCGCTTGCGTGGTCCACTGCCCCATGGATGTACTCTATTTCGGCTCGCAGCCAAAAATCGATTTGAATAACAAATACTACAAAACCCACGAACTACCCGAATGCAACAAATCCAAATGGGCCCTCGGCGAGGGCAGCCGCAGCAGGCGCATTCGCGCCATCTAAAGGTTTCCTTACCTGAACCAACTAGCCGGGAGAACTCTTTTAAAATTGATATGAGTCGAAAAGAGGGCTGTTGCTGCAAACGTTTGAGGAAACCTTCAGCTTGCTTTCTTCTCTTTTTTTTCTTCGTGCTTTTAACCGCATGTAATGCCTTCGTGGCTAAAATTAGAATTCTTGAAAATTGGCATTTTTTCTTGACATTTTGCTCAATGTGCGATAAATAATAGCCTTTGATGTTTAAAAATAAACAAAAAGGAGTTGAACGATCATACGGATGCGGAGTGCCCTGAAATATTTTGTTGTGATTGGAGTTGTTTTAGCGCTTGCTGCAGCGCCAGAAGCTTCGATAGAAGCATCACCTGCTAAAAAAGGGAAACGAAGACGGTCATTCATCATTGATTACCAGAAACATTTAAATAGGCGATTTAAAAAGGTTGCCCGTAAAAGTACCAGCTTTATTATTATTCATACGTCGGAAGCAGGGCTTGCCAGTACATTGAGGACGTTATCAAAAGGAAAAAGCGTGGGGCGGTACCGCACCATTGGGGGGCATACCAATTATCTCATTGCCAGGGATGGGCAGATTTATCGGATCCTGCATCACTATTATCGTGCGGACCATGCAGGACTCAGCATGTGGAACGGCTTGGAAGATATCAGTTCTCATTCCCTTGGCATTGAACTGGTGGGATATCATTATGGTACCATTACCAGTGAACAATACCGCTCACTTACCCGGCTTTTAGAGATATTGCAGCGGATGTACAATGTGCGTGACAAAAATGTGCTGACCCACAGCCAAGTGTCTTACGGTAGACCCAATATGTGGTTCCGGCGTCCACATCGAGGGCGGAAACGATGTGCACTTAATTTTGAACGAGAGAAAGCCGGACTTAAAGGTGAATGGAATTATGACCCGGATGTCCGTGCCGGCCGCCTGGCCAGGGACCGCCATATCTATGCCATGTTCTACAAAAAACACAAAACCGTTAAACCCGCGGAGCCTTCACAAAAAGACATTATTACTACTTCAGAACCCGCAGAAAAACCCGTAACCATTACTCCGACAAATGCCGGTTCAACTGAAAAAATAATACCTTCCAATGTGATCGGTAAGTATAACACCGCCTGGAACATTGCCGGGGAAGATTACGACGATCCCTCTACCCTGTATGTGCTCCCGGATAATCAAACCATTAGAGGGGACCGCCTGGAGAAAGTAATCGGCTGGGACCGCATCCCCACAGGAACGCGGGTGCTGCTTAACCAGCCCCCGGGTCTGGAAGAAAAAAAAGGACCAATCTTTGAAGTTACCAGGGAATATACTGCCTGGAGTTTTGCCGGAGAAAACTATCAAAAACCCACCACTATCTACTTTTTACCCGCTGGGAGACTCAAACCGGGAAATCAGATTTCAGACTGGGACTCTCTCCCTGATGGCACCCGCATGATCATTGGTTACAAAGGCCCCTTTACTATTCGAGCGAGAAGAGGCCAGACACCATGGGGTATTGCCGGCAGGGCTCATAATCACCCGGAGACGGTTTATTTCATCCCGGGGAAAGGTCTGATCACTGGCGATCAAGTCAAAGATTTCTCTGATCTCCCTCGAGGTTCAAAGCTTTTCTTAAAAATCAATAATTGACAATTGACAATTCACAATTGACACAATTCACAATTCACAATTCACAATTCAAAATTCAAAATTCAAAATTCAAAATTCTTACTTTCCTACCTTCTCACCTTTTTTGGGCAGGTGTTTATCTTCTAAATGGGAAATTTTCATCAACCATTTGTTGAACAGCAGTTCTACTTCCGGTTCAGGGCCGCTTCTATTGGACAGTACTTTGGCTAATATAACCGTATTTGGGTGGTTATCTTTGAAGGTTTCCGGCATTTTTTCAGCGTTTCTGAAGGTGTAGTTATAGAACCGTGACTTGAACGAGTCATTGACATTTGAACCGATAAATCTTGATTTTGAATAATTTTGCAGCCCGATGATGAGATTGCTTACCTGTTTTGGGTCTCCTATATCCTTTAAGTAATCCACTGATAGCATATCATATTCGGGTATGTTTTTTTCTTCGGCTGCCAGTTGAGCGCCCACGATAAATGGAAATTGCATCTCATGGCTCAGTTCTACCAGGATTTCACAAATCTCCGTTGTCTGCTGCTGACGTGATAGTTCCGTTGGCACATCCTTTAGCCGTACAGCTTGAAGATAATCGATGAATACAGCGCACAGGGGTAAAGTACTGTTAAACGCCCGGATAGAATCGATTAAATCAGTGATGTTGTAGTTGGTATCAATCACATGAATCCTGGAGGAAACCTCTAAAAAGTTTTTCAGACCTTTATACTCAGGCTCTTTTTCTGCTTTATCTTTAAGAGTATTGATTTCCCGGGTTTTGAATTCGTATTTCCATCGTTTAAAGTTCGTGTTAATTCCTTCCACATTGTCAGGAGCTTTTGAAAAAGGCGTTTCACCGCACATATTGATTAGTTTTATTTCAATATCTTGCTTGAATTCTCCATAGGAGTAATATAAAAAGTGTTTTTCCGGATAATTATGAGACATATTCAGGATCATGTTCAACATAAATACGGTTTTCCCATGACCGGCACTGCTGGTGATCAGGGTTAATTTACGCTGAGGTATACTGATCCAGCGATCCAGGCTAGAAAATCCGGTTAATAACTCTTCCGGTGCTTTTTTTATATCTTCCATCAAGCTTTCCACTGCGAAAGGCTCAGCATCTCTTAAAAAGTTCCTGTTAATCCTTAATTTTTCTTCATTGGTTCGATTCATAAAAGGCGTCGAGATTAGCTTGGATACATAGCTCGCCTCCAGGTCCTCCGGGCTGACTTCCGGCACCTCTGCCAACTCCTCTTGCAATTTTTTCTGGATATCTTCTTTGCCGAAAAACAAGGCGGTTTTGGCACCGGTGGTATCACCTTTACCGGTCATTTCAGCACTGGCGCTGTCACTTTCACTTTCAATGGTAACGGTTGGGGATGTGCCTGCTTCTGCTTTTTTCTCACTTCTGACAGTGGGTTGGTTTGAGACAGTTATGTCTTCATCTGCCGCTTTGGTGGCGTCCGGACTGATCAATTTTCTCTTATCCATAATATCCTCCGTTACAATTATATTCCAAATTGAAAGTTTTTTCAATTCCCCCGCGAAGGAGCAAGAATGCGTCATTTTTTGTCTATGTTCTTGATTTTTTCTTATCTCTATCTTAAAATACAGGATTAAAAATTCGTTTACGTTGTTTTATCTTTGTGTCTTTGTGCTTTTGTGGCTTAAAAATGGAGTTGAAATGATGAAATTAAAAGTAAAATTAATCGATAAACGGGCTATTTTACCGCGTTATGCGCATCCGGGTGATGCGGGTTTGGATTTGTTTTCACTGGAACGGAAAGAAATACACCCGGGTGAGAGTGTACTTATTCGAACCGGTATTGTCATTGAATTGCCGGAAAATACCGAAGCCCAGGTCCGTCCCAGGAGCGGGTTGGCGCTGAACCACCAGGTGACGATTCTAAACACACCGGGAACCATCGACTATGGATACAGGGGCGAAGTAAAAGTCATTATGATCAATCACGGCAAAAAAAACGTCATTGTTGAAGAAGGCATGAAAATCGCCCAGATGGTGATCAAACCGGTGTTGACGGTGGATGTCGTCCAGGTGGATGAGTTGACAGAGACCGGACGAGGTGAGGGTGGTTTCGGCTCCACAGGTTTGTGAATTTGCCTTAAAACTAAATTTTATTATTTCCCATCCAGGACATTACGTATAACCCTGGCGAGCTCCTCTTTTATAAAAGGCTTCATTAAAAAAGCTTGTATTCCCTGGGCCTTGAAGTTTTCTTCATTGACACTTTCACTGAAACCAGTGCACAGGATGATGGGAATATCGGGTCTCACTTCCCTGATTTTTACAGCCAATTGAAGCCCTGTCATATTGGGCATCGTCTGATCAGTGATAACCAGGTCAAACTTTCCCGGGGCTGCACGGAATGCCTCCAGGGCTTTAATACTGCTGGTTATCATCTTCACTTTATAGCCGAAATGTTCCAGCATTTCCACTCCCAATTCGGCTAATATGGGCTCATCATCGATAAATAGAATGTGTTCACTTCCCCGCAGTTCTATTTCTGTTTGATCGATTACAGTTTTCATTTCTTTTTCTTCCGTAACCGGCAGGAAAATATTAAAGGTTGTTCCTTTTCCCGGTTGGGAATAAACCGTAATATCGCCTTCACAGCTTTTGATAATTCCATGAACCACAGCCAGGCCCATGCCGATGCCTTCTCCTTCTCTTTTGGTGGTGAAATAAGGTTCAAAGATTCGGCTCAAAATTTCCGGGCTCATGCCGTGCCCGGTATCGCTGATGGTTAACTGCTGATAACGGCCGGAAACCAGGCTGCTTCGGCCGATGGTACCGGCTTCATACTCTATCTCCTTTAAAGCAACGTGAAGAATCCCCCCTTTCTCCCTCATGGCATGGCCCGCGTTTGTGCAAAGGTTCATGACTACCTGGTGGATTTCGGATCTGTCTGCTATCACCGGCATGGTCATTTCCGGGACATCTTGATTTATCTCTATGGTAGAGGGCAGTGTCGAGCGCATCAATTTTAACACTTCATTGACAACTTCATTTAACCAGAGGGGCTTCCGGTCTTTTTCACTCCTCCGGCTGAAAGTCAGGATATGTTTAACCATCTCTTTTGCACGATGAGAGGCAGAAAGTACTCGGCTCAGATTGGATTTCGCTTTACTTTTTTCGGTGAGCATGGCCATTGTCAATTCCGTGTACCCTAAAATAGCACTCAGAATATTATTGAAGTCATGGGCGATCCCGCCAGCAAGCGTGCCAAGGGATTCCATTTTCTGTGCCTGACGCAATTGATCTTCCAGTTTTTGTCTCTCCTCTTCAATTTGTTTACGAATGGTTATATCCATTAAAATGCCCTGGATGGCCGGCCTGTGCTGGTAAATAATAGGGGTGTCCAACACCTCGATATCGAAGATGGTGCCATCTTTTTTAATGCCTTTAAATTCATACATGCGTGTGGCTTTACTCCATTTCTCTTTGATAAGCAGTTCCTTCATCTGTTTTCCCAAAACCTCTTCAGGGCTTTGATAGCCAAAGATTTCAGCAAACTTTTGGTTGCAAAATTTAATGAAATGGTCCTGGGTAATGTAGATCCCCACCAACGAGTTATTCACCAATTGCCTGTATTTTTCTTCGCTTTTTTCCAGGGCTTCCTGGGTTAACTTTCGCTCATTTATTTCTACCTGCAATTCTTTTGTCCGTTCCACTACCTTATTCTCGAGGTTGATGTTTAATTCCTGCAATTCACTGGAATAGGTTTCCAGGTTTTCAACCATTAAATTAAAAGATGCTGCCAGGTTTCCGACTTCGTCATTTGATGAAAAAGTGGCTCTTCTGGATAAATCACCGCTGGAAATTTCCTCGATGGTGCGAACCATCTTTTTTAGCGGCCTCGTAATCACCGTGCTGATAAAGAAAACCACCAATACTCCCAATACAAAGATTACTGAACTCACCGATGCAATTGTCGCTCTACTGCTGGCTACCTGGGACCTGAGGTTCTCTAAGGAGATTCCTAAAAAGAGCATGCCAATTTGCTTTTTATTGTGAATAATGGGAGTCATGGTACGATAAATCAATTCATCTTCAGAGATCGGGTTTTTGTTAGATGGAAATTCGTAGTCCACCCTGACTGCTGTTTGATAATTAAACTCTGAAAAGACTTCGCCTTTACTATTGTAAACCAGCAAATAAACGATATCCCTGTCTTGTTTTACACTTTCGAGGATGTTTTCCATATCCCTTTTGTCTTCAAACAACAGGGTAGAACTTATATTAAATGCTGTTACCGCGATAATACTCTGCGCCTTATCTGCAGTGGACTTTATTGCCTGTTTTTCAAACTTGAGAGGGAAATAAGCGTATATAAAGGCAGAGATAATTCCCACCATTAGTGTAAAGACAATGATAAATTTTGTGCCAATGGTGGTCCTGAATTTGAATCCTCTAAAGATTTTAAAAAAATTCTTCATCCTTTAGTCCCCCTTGCTTTATTTTATTACTTTTGCCAATTTCAGTAATCGTGAGCTGAAATCGGCACCTTCGGATTGAGCGGCGCTCAGGTTGATGATAATTAAAGGATTCCCTCCTTTGGAGCCGATACTTACACTAATTCCCGATTCGCAGTACCGGGGCACGCCGGTTAAACTGGTCAGTCCAAGTGAACGGCTGATAGATGCCAGGGATTCCAGGGAAACAGCCCGTAAGGGGGTAATATATATGATATCTACCTTGCTTTTTTCCAGGGTGGTTTTTAATTCCGACAGGCTGCCTAAGGGAATAGAAATATAACGGAAGGGCACATCATCGATGTGATGGGTTGACAATCTACTTAGATAATCTTCCACCTGGTTCTTGATGTTAAGCGATTTACGAAATCTTTGCTGGTAAACAATACCCATAACAATTTCGTCTCCTACCCGTTCTTTAAGATTTCGATCAAATGATAAAATTTTCAGGAAAAGGGGAATATGGATATCTACCGGGGTTTCCATTTCTTCCGGGAAAGGGGCAGCGGCACGACCCCCCGGGAAGACCGGTAAGAGTAGAAACATAATAAGCAGGAAGAATTCAATATAACGATACCCCTGCCGTTGGGTAATTCCTTTAAATACCGGCAATTTATTCAAATCGCTCATTGCACTTCAAGTCCATGTCTAAAGAATGAAACGTTAAAATATGTACTCCAGTTTTAGAGTAAAAGTGCGGCCGTCTTGAAGCAGTGAATCCTGTATATGTTCATAACCACCGGGAGTCCGGTATGCAACAGCAAATAAATTTTTTATTTGAAATGAGAATTTGAAATGATCGAATAATTTTTGCGAAGAGAGATGAAGATTTGTTAAAAGATACGGTTTTGTTTTGACTCTATCGAGGGTTATGCGATTGGATTCATAAAATGTTTCCAGGGAAGCGAAGAAATGTGTGAATATAGGAACCGATAAACCCAGTTTGAAGAGGTGGGAAGGGGAGTTGGTGATTTTTTCATCCTCGATGACATTTTTGTTGTTTTGAAGATTGTAGTTAACGTATCCTTTAAAACCGTTTTTCAACCTGATATTTAATTCGGCTTCGACTCCTTTACCCCTTACTTTTTCAAGATTTTGAAACTGTAGTAATCCGTCTGACGGGTCTTCCACCTGTTCGATCAATCCTCTCATCTCAAATGTGTATAGGCATAGAATTCCCATTATATTTTTACTAAATTGATGTTCCACCACTGCTTCAACGGTATTTATTTTTTCAGGTTTTACAAAGGGGTTTGCCTTGGCTTCATCTTCAGATTCATAATAGAGTGCATAGAAATCGGGTGCGCGGTAGGCATTTCCAAAAAGCAGTTTCAGGGCTGTGAACCTGGAGGGATTATATATCACGGCAGCCCTGGGACTTAGAGACTCACCGCGACCATCATGTTTATCATAGCGAACGCCCAGGGTGACGGATAGATTTTGCAGGAACTGGTACTCATCCTGGACATAGAAGGCGAATTGCTGGAAAGGGTAATTTTGATCGAAAAGGATGCCATAATCATCCCAGGATTTGTAAAGAGAGCGAAAATGTTTCTTGTATTCGCCCCCTATAATCAATCGGTTATTGGCTCGAATGTCCCAATTAAATTGTGTTTCAATCCCAATCCATTCCCCGATGGATTTCTCTTCGAATAGTACCTGATAGTCCGGGTCATCATAGGGAAAGTCGCCCTCGTAGAGATAATAGTAGTAAGAACCGCGCATCATAATTTTCTTGTCATAACTGATATTTCCCTCATACTTAAGCTCAATAAGACCTCGAGTATCAAGGGTTTTATTACGATCATCATTAAATGCTGTTTCATAAGATGCAGTAGGAACAGCCTTTTCCCGGGAAGAAATGATGCCTTGCAGGGAGAAGTTCTTATAGGTTAGAGAAGTAAAAACCCCCCAATATTCATCCCAATCAAGGCCCTCTGCGATTCCATTATTGGTTGCCGGGTCATCGTATTCTTCGAAATAGAGGTCTTGCCCCTTAATTTTTCCCATGAGCCCTGAAATTAAAACGTCCGGTCCATTCTTAAACTCTTTGCCAAATCTCATTCCTCCCTGGATTTTACCGTAACTTCCAGGTTGAAACGTCATCTTTAACCCATCGACTGTTTTTCCTTTTTTGGTAATGATATTAACCACGGCAAGCATGGCATTGGTGCCGTAAAGTGCTGATCCGGGTCCCCTGACAATTTCAATTCGTTCGATTGCATCTAAATCAAGTCCCAATTCAGGGCCAATGTATGAGGCCCCCCACACATTATCATTGGTGGGATTGCCGTTTAGCAGCAGCAGGATCCTGTTATTATAATCGGTGGGTCTGCTGAACCCCCGCACACCTACATAGTTGTAATTACGATCATTGGTAATATAAAAACCTCTAACTCTCATCAAAACTTCATCCAACGTCCTGTAACCAAACTGTTCGGTTTCGTCCGAGGTGATAATGGTAACTGAAGCCGGCGCTTCGCTTACGGTCTGGCTGTATTTTGAGGCCGTGCTAATATTAACATCCAGCAGCTTCTTTAATAAATCTTCATCTTTTTTTTGCACGTCTTGCCCACATAAACCCGCCTTGAATAGAAAAAGGCCGTATACAACCGCTAATAATAATATGGATTTCCCTTTTATCCTCATGGTTTTCTCCGTTATATTAAAATCATAAATACAACCTCTCTTACGTAACTATATTATTAGAAATCGAAATGTTTTTCAACTCTTTTTTCTAAAAAGGTGAATCGGGAAAAATAATTTTTTCTTTTTTTCCTTTTTCAAAGGCGTTTAGCTTTAATAACCACATGCCAATACCTGCGGCACCCTGCATTAACCCGGTTTGGGCCAAAAGCAGATCGGGTTTCACACGGTGTTCGGCTTGAATCCACTTTAATCCTTTCCCTTCGGGTGCGGCTTTTTTCAATATATGGTTGGTGACTTTTTTTGAGAAAGCGATATAGTCTTTGTTTTTGGTTATCCGGTACAGGTCCAGGAAGAATTCCGCCACCCCGGCTGCGCCGCAGCAGCGGCTCACATTGTTCCAATACCCCGGGGTTTGTTTTTCCGGTATTCCACTCTCCAGGATGGCATTGGCAGATTTTTTTACCCAATCGAGCCAGGTTTTGTCTCCTGTCACTTCATATAACCGATAAAATAATCGCGCTGTACCTACCGGGCCATGACACCATCCCAGGTAATACAGGTCTTTTCCATCCGGTTCATGATGAAAAATCAGGCAGGCATCCCCTTCTGTTTTGGCAATGGCCAGAAGATATTTTGCCCCGGCCAGTGCACCATCTAAAAATTCTTTTTTCTTTGTATGTTGATAGAGGGTTGCTAAGAAGTAAGCAATCCCGGCGGTTCCATGGGAAAAATTGGGCATTAATTTGGGGTAATCGGGGGACATGAACCATTTCAAGCCGTTCTTTTCCGGTATCCCCATTTCCAACAGCCTGGTACCGGCTTGAGCAGCAAGGTCATAAATAGTCGGGTCTTCAAGCTTTCGGGCAATATAGAGCAGAAACAACCCGGTTCCGGCACTTCCGCTGATGATGTCTGTATACTTATCCCATTGAATACCCTTTCCCTTGTTTTCCGCACCAGAGCGAATCAATTGGATACATTGACGGACACCATCCCGGTATTTTTTCTTACCTGTGGCCTTGAAGGTTTCCTCCAGGACGAACCCGACACCGGCAACTCCTGTGTATAAACCCATGTTTTTCTCCTCAGAAGTAGAAGCTAAAAGATGGTTCGCACCTTCACACGCATCTTCCAGGTAACTTTTATTGCCGGTGGAATAATAGGTTTCAAGAAAGAATAAAACCACACCGGGTGTGCCGGCGTAGAGGTTTTTGCTAACCGACTTCAGCTCCCCTGGAACCCCTGGCCATACCACACCGTCAGGTGTTTTTACGGCAGAGGATTTAATCCATTCTGCCGCCTGGAGTGCTTTATCAAGATAAAGACTTTCCGCATCGTTACATCCCGCCGCAATGCCGGCGGAGAAGACGATTATTAAAAGTAAGGAAACAACAGTGATATACTGTAATCCCTGGTTTTCTTTGATCTTTTTCTTTTTCATTTTTTCTGCCTCATCAAGAATATCGTTTTTTTGCTTTAAGGTTACCAAACCTGGTAGAGAATTGCAACAATTTCAGCCGCTTTTTTTTAGCCGCAAAGGTGAACGAAGGGTTAATTTCTTTTTTTTTTTTAGCCACGAAGGTACACGAAGGTACACGAAGAAAAGAAGAAAAGTTGAGAAGGTCCGAATATTGACATTTAGCGAATATTTCAATATAATCTGTAGCGTTAGTTAGCGCAAATTTGAAAATATAATATAGATAAAGGTATTTAAAGATTGACTATTGATATTGAAGTGATGAAGGTTGAAGGATGAACGTTATAATATACGGGGCCGGTAAAGCAGGTCAATACCTCACGCGGGTACTGACCATGGAAGGACATGAATTAACGGTCATCGAACCCAACATTGCCACATGCGAAAAATTAAGATCCCTTTACGATATTTCCCTTATAGAGAGTGGGGGCATCCGGCGGGATGTCTTCAACCAGGAAATATTCGAATCGTGTGAGCTTTTTATTGCTGTGGGTCCGGTGGATGAGATGAATATCATGGCCTGTTCCGTGGCTAAAAAGGTGGGGGCGGAGAAAACCGTTGCCCGGGTCAGGAATGAAGAATTTGCTAGGATGAATAATTTGGTGGATTTGCATTCGCTGGGGGTGGACCTGGTGATTCACCCGGAAAAAGAACTTGCTAAAGAGCTTTTGAACCTGGTATTGCATCCCAATGCCATCGATGTCTATGAATTGTACGGCGGTAAAATATTAATTGTCTCCCTTATCATAAAAGAAGATTCACAAATAATCGGAAAATCGTTGGCAAATATCAGCAAAATTTATGACCTATCAAACACAAGGGCTGTGGTTGTTGAGAAAGGCCCTAAAATCATCATACCCAGGGGGAATTATATTGTAAAAGCAGGGGATAAAGTTTATGCCATTGCCCAAGAAGAAAACGTGGCCACCGCATTCAAAGTTGCCGGATACAAAGAAGAAAAGAATAAAGATATCATGATCAATGGCTGCGGTACAATTGCTCAAACCATTGCAGAAGCACTGGAAAAGACCGGGAAGTTTAATACAAAAATTATTGTCAATGATGAGACCAAAGCCAATCTATTTTCGGAATCCTTTCCCAACAGCCTGGTGGTGTACGGCGAAGCCACAGAGGTCGATATCCTGGCAGCCGAAGGCATCATTGATATGGATTTTTTCCTGGCCCTAACAGACAATGATGAGGCCAACATGGTCTCTTCCCTGCTGGCCAATCACTTGCAAGTGAAAAAAACCATCACCCTGATTGAAAAGACCGATTATTTCCCTATCACCAAAATCATTGGCTTACAGCGGTGTATTAATAGTTCTATTGTCACTTCCAATGCTATTATGCGGTTTGTCAGGCATGGTAATATCCTGTCTTCTTCAATGTTAAAAGGCATCGATGTCGAGGTGATTACCTTCAAAATCACAGACAAAAACCGGTACCTTGAAATACCGCTGCACAAAATTAAGCTTCCTAAGAACTGTATCATCGGGGTTGTTGTACGAAACGGCAGAACGTTTGTGCCTGCCGGTAAAAGTAAGATCAAACCGGGAGATGAGATTGTGATTTTTGCCGAGAGGGCATCTGTTTTAGAAGTGGAAGAGATGTTTGCCAGATGACACGAACATTAAATATTCCTTCTGTCCTGCATGTGCTGGGATTCTTGATCTTTATCCTGGGGGTGATGATGGTGATCCCCCTGGGGATTTCTTTGTATTTTAAAGACGGCACCAGCACCGGGATATTATTTGCCATGTTTACAGCTGCCGCTGCCGGAGGTTTGCTTTTTCGCATGTTTAAACAGGAAAGAGAGTTGGGTTTACGTGACGGTTTTCTGATTGTCGGGTTGGGCTGGTTTTTAATGGCGTTGTTCGGTGCGCTGCCTTATTTTTTCAGCGGTGCCATTTCAACCTTTACAGATGCTTTTTTCGAATCCATGTCCGGTTTTACCACCACCGGGGCCACGATTTTAAACGACATCGAACAGATGCCTCAAGCATTACTTTTCTGGCGTGCCTTTACCCACTGGATCGGCGGTATGGGTATTATTGTTCTTTCCCTTGCTGTCCTGCCTTTATTGGGTGTCGGCGGTATGCAGCTTTTTAAAGCCGAAGTACCCGGACCCACGGCTGATAAATTAACCCCCAGGATAACTCATACCGCCAGGATCTTGTGGCTGGTCTACGTAGGTATCACGTTCCTGGAGGTCATACTTTTAATGTTTGGCGGCATGAATTTACTGGATGCTTTTTGCCATTCTTTTGCTACCATGGCAACGGGTGGGTTCAGTACGCGAAACGCCTCTATCGGTGCGTTTAATTCCGCCTATTTCGATTATATTATTACGTTTTTTATGTTTGCCGCGGGCGTCAATTTTGCCCTGCATTATAAATTCATTACCAGAAAATTCGACGCCCACTGGAAAGACTATGAATTTAGAACTTACCTGACGATCCTTTTGGCAGTTGCAGCCATCATAACGTTATGCAATCTTTTGAGGGGGATTTACACCAATCTCTTCGATTCGGTGCGTTATGGTCTTTTCCAGACTGTATCTATCGGCACCACCACCGGGTTTGGCACCGCCGACTATGAAACCTGGACTCCGGTGGCGCAAATTTTATTGTTTATGCTGATGTTTATCGGCGGTTCTGCGGGTTCCACCGGCGGGGCCATGAAAGTGGTGAGGATTATTATTGTTGTCAAATATGCCTATAACAGCTTAAAGAAATTGATTCATCCCCAGGCAGTGATTCCCCTGAGGGTAGGGACCCGCGTCATTCCCAAAGAAGTAACCCATTCAGTCATCGGTTTTTTTCTTCTTTATGTGTTATTGTTTGTTTTGGTTTCGATTATCATGGCATTCCTGGGACTGGATTTGTTAACCTCGGCAGGAGCCGCTGCTTCCTGTTTGGGTAACATCGGTCCCGGTTTAGGCAGTGTGGGCCCCACGGATAATTTTGCCTTTATTCCTATACCCGGCAAATGGATACTGGCAATCAGCATGATGGTGGGCCGGTTGGAGATATACACCGTCCTGGTGATTTTCACCAAAGGTTTATGGTCAAAATAGTTTTTAGCCGCGAAGACACTTACAGTGCGGTCAAAAACGCTAAGGGACGCGAAGGAAGAAAAGGAAGAAAGCAATGAAAAAGATATATCTTGTTCGGCATGGTGAGACTGAATCCAATATAAAAGGCATTTTCAGGGGGCGGTTGGACATACCGCTTATGACCGGGAGCGCGGGTTTACGTTGGTCAAGTTAAATGACACGCATCATTTAGAAGATACGGTCATGGAATGGTATTAGTTCAGTAGGAAGTAGGAAGTAGGTAGTAGGTAGTAGGTAGTTTTATAACCTGCAACCTGCACCTGTCATTTGTAATCAATTGCCCATTGATTGACCGTTTCAATAATTTCTTCCACGGTTTGTTTTAATTCCGGGCCCATTTTTTTGTATTCATCCGGGTATTGGTCCCGCATGAAATACATCAAAGCATAATAGATAGGTTTATATTTTTCTCTGATAATTGAAAAAAATTGGCAGGCAAAGAAATCACCGTCACCCGTTTTCCGAATAATAACCATAGTAGCGTATAAGGGATTCGTAGGGATTGGGAATATGAAGGCAGACCCGGTGGAGAAACTCAACAGCATCCAACACCTCAAAATTACGCTTCTTACCCAAATGCATCGTGGATTTGTAAATCACTGATCCGGTATCTTCTTCATACCTGATCTTATCAGCAAAAAAATGTGGGAGGTACAATATATTGAGCAAGTTTTTCCAGCTCCTTTGAATGATTTTCTTCTACCATCACCTCATTATAAACAGAGAAACTTCTATTTTTGAATTTTTTTGTTGAGGCTAATGAGTGGATTTAAAAAAATAACAAATTGCAAAGCACCATTATATTAACTGATGTCTTAAAAGAAACTTGATCAGAAGTTGAAAAAAGAGATAATAAAATTTTTCTTGAATTCAGAGTCGCCACCACTTAAATTTATTTTTTAACCAACCCCCAGTCCAAATGCTGCTATATAATCTAAAATTGTTTTATGTATATCCTGGGTTATTAAACCACTTTTTGATAGATTAACATTTTTTTCTGCCTCACCGATCGGTATTCTCAAGAACCATTCGTTGGTTTTTTGATCATAAAATACATAGGCTAAGTTTTCAATAAAAATAGGATTATTATAATCAAAAACCCAATCTGATTTCATTAACTCAAATAGTTTTCTATCGGGTGTTGTCCCTACAATCCAGTTGGGTAATTCGTTTAAGGCATCAAAAACAAATTTATCTGGATTTTCATCCGGATTTATTCTGATTTGTCTTTCATCCCGAATTCTTGATTGAGTAGGAATTTCTAGAATCCACCCCATACCATATTCATAATTTGACCCTCTGTGATAATAAATAATTGCATTCCTATTACGGAGGGTAATTGGATTTTCCTCATTATATTCTTTATTTGAATGCATGAGATCATAAATATGTTTTTTTTGTGGATCTACTTCAATTGCTTGCTCTTCTATTAAAAGCTTCAAGCGTGCAAACTCTCTCCAATCAATTTTGTTAATCACCAACCTGGCTTTCTCCCTGATATCTTTTATCTCATCTTCTAGGGCGATAGTCATTAATGGTTCAACCGCTCTTTTATCCTTTATTTTACCAAGAGCTTCAACTGCCCTTTCACGAACATAGGTATTCTCATCCTTTAGAGAATGAATTAGTGGTTCAACCGCTCTTTTATCATACATTTTACCAAGAGCTTCAACTGCCACTTCACGAACATTGGCATTCTCATCCTTTAAAGAATGAATTAGTGGTTCAATCGCTCTTTTATCCTTTATTTTACCAAGAGCTTCAACTGCCCCTTCACGAACACGGGCATTCTCATCCTTTAAAGAATTAATCAGTGGTTCGACTGCTCTTTTGTCTCCTATTTTCCCCAATACTTCAATGATACTACAAAGGGGATATCCTTTATAATCATGAATGGAATCAATTATTAAACTAACCACAAACTTTCCTTTTTCTGACAATTCTTCTATAGCTGATTCGATTGGATCATCGCCTCCCATTACACGATAACCTTTATCATTTTTAAGGATTTTGAGTAATGACTCAATTTCTTCCTTAAACACAAACTTTCCAAACTGCGGTTGTTCTTTAGAGTCCAATTTATGGAACGCTACTTTTCGGACTTCAGGATCAAAATCATTTTCGATTATGTCTATAAATAAATCATGCCATTCAGAAGTATTCAACTTCTCCAGTATCTTTTTTCGTATGAACCCCACCTTTTCTTTTTTCAGGATGTCGGCAAGAACTTTCTGGTCAGTGAGCTTCTCCATCGCTGTATTTCGAACATTCCGATCTTCATCCATTCTGGCTATGCCGGCGAGCATGGACTGATCTTCTAACTTCTCCACCGCGGTTTCACGCACCTTGCATTCTTTATCGTTCTTTGCGATCTCTGAAAGTAACTTCTGGTCACTAATTTTTTTAATCGCAGTTATTCGTACTTCAAAATTATTATCGTTCTTGGCGATATCCGAAAGCATCTTTTGGTCGCTACTTTTTTCAACCGCAGCTATGCGTACCTCAAAATTATTATCGTTCTTAGCGATATCCGAAAGTTTCTTCCGGTCCTCGAGTCTCTTCACCGCGTCAAGGCGTTTGCTCAGATCCGAATGCTTCCACCTAGGTCTGAATAGATCTTTTAATCCCACGATTGGCCTCCTTGAAAAACACCATAGAAAATTCCTTTTTTAATCATAGCGAAATATTAAAGGAATGATGGGCAATTGGCAATAGATTTTTGGAACAATTATTCAATTATTTATGTTATGGTGTCAATAGGCATATTTTTTCACCTGATATCAAAATTTCAGTAATTTATCACTATTTATTAAGCCCAAACTTTGGCTCAATACTTATTACGACTTCTCTCTTGCTCAAGTCACCATGTTTATCTTTCATAACAACCACCAGCCGGTAATCACCAAAAAATCCCGGCACCGGTGCCCAATGGAATATACCACTCTTAATGCTGGAGTCAATGGGTAAGGGCCTAAACCTTTCTCCTACTAATAGATAACCAGTTACCTCCGATTCCTTCTCAGCCAATTCTATTTCAACTTTTTCCAGCTCTTTGATGTTAATTCTGGCAATGCCTTTCTCATCGGGTGTGATTATCCGGTGTTCAATATGTTTGCCATAACCCTGTTTTACCATCATTGGATATGAAAAATCCAAAGGCAATTCCGATATCTGCGGAAGATCAAACCAAATCATCTGAGTACTGGCGCTTCTTGCTCGACTACTTCCTGTATTCTGTATCGTAAAATACCTACTTCCAATTCCGTCGGTATTACCACCGGTATCGGTAGCAGTCCATTGGATGGTAAGTACTCCATTATCATAAGCAGTTGTATCTATATAAAAATATCCAGCAGCACCATCTGTGTTATTATAATCTGGAAATAATTGTGCAATATCTGACCGGTAATTGTTATAATTGGGCTTTCCGATATTAATTCCATCCACCCAGACTTTGAGGCTGGAGCCGTCCGTTGGAATTGTGTTAGGCTGTGGGGTCAGTACCCAGCCCCAATTGATGAAACTGCTGCCTGAAGCAGTTCCCCCCTGGGTGGGGGTATCAATCGCACCAAAGGGTTTGACAGCATTGGTGTTGTCAACAATGATTGTTTTCATTCCCAATGTGACCGTATTACCCTCAATATCTGTAGCAATAGCATGTATCTTAAAGGTTCCATTACCGCCATTGGGCAGAAAGTTAGTGAGCATCATGTAGCCCCAACCGGCCTTGTAGTTCATAGGGTAATTGGGAGAGGCTTGTTCCACATCCGGACGGGCCCCTTCCACAAATACCGCATTGCCGATATAAACCAAATTTCCAACCTCTCCTCGATATATTTTCAAACTTGCTACACCAATGTCATCTAAAACCCATCCGGTCACTGCAATACTGCTGCTAACTGTTGAAACATCAAGCGGAGTGGCAAAGTCTCCAAAAGGAGTAGAGCTCATGCCAGACCCATATATATATAAACTAACAGAAACAGTTTGCGGAGAATTTGATGCATTAGAATCTGTAATAGTAATGGTCCCAGAATACGTTCCAGCAGATAATCCAGAAGGATCAACCGAAACAGTAACATTGTTTGATCCAGCGCCAGAAGCAGAAATGGTAGGGTCAGGTGTTTTATTTCCTTGTCACGCAGGTGACTAGTGGTCTATTCAGGGTAAATATTTACCTGGCCCCATCTAGGTTCTCCATCTAGATTCTTTGCTATTTGACAATCAATCATAATTCCTTTAATATTTCAATGTGAAAAAAAAGGAATTTTAAACCTGAGTTGAGTGATTTTTGTGGATGAGGAGTGCTTAGATGTTGTTGCCAGGAGGTTTTCAAAAATTTGCAGGCATACCCTTCGGTATATCGAGAATTTTTGAAAGCCTCATGGTACAACAGATAAGTGCTAATCACCGCAAAAATCGCTCAATTCAGGTTAAATTTAAGGAGAGTTTATCATGGCTCCACAACGAAAAAAGATAATTATAACCGTAATATTACTATGCTGCTTTGTATTCTTTTGCCAGGTAAACGCACAGGAAGAAACAGGTGTGTTAAATACAGGCCGGAAAAAGGAGATCATTGAGAAGATCAGCAAGTTGTTGGAAGACAATACATTTCCCTGATTTAGGAGAAAAATATGGCCAGGAGATTCTTGCGGTTTTTAAATCCGGTCAATTTGACAACATAACAAATAGTAAAGAATTTTGTGCTGTGGTAACCGGTGTTTTACAAAAATTAATGAGGGATAAACATCTGCTGCTGAGATTGATTGAAGCCAGCGATCTTGGGGAAGATGAACACGGTTCCTTGCATCATCCGCTTCGTTATTATCGTTTAGGACAGAAGGAACATTTAGGTATTTTTCGCCTGGATTGGCTGGAGAATGGAATCGGCTATTTAGATTACCGACGATTCTATAACCAGGAAAAAGCAAAGGAGATGCTCCTTCATGCTGTGCAATTTCTCTCAAGTGCTAATGCAATAATAATTGATCTGCGAAAAAATCAAGGCGGGTCCGGGAGTTTAATACCATTATTGTTGAGCAACTTTTTAGAATATCCAACTCAGTTAACCAGTACTTACTATAGAAAAGATAATATCACTGAAGAGTGGTGGATACATGAAAAAGTTAAAGGTAAACGACTTTTGGATGTACCATTATTTTTACTAATCGGTAAAAATACATTTTCTGCTGCTGAGTATCTGGCATATGATTTGAAAGTCAGGAAAAGAGCGATTCTTGTTGGTGAGACGACAAAAGGAGGGGCCCACTCTGTTGATCTTTTTAAAATTGGGGAAGCATTTGAGATTTATATTCCAACAGCACGTGCAATTAATCCGGTAACTGGTAGTAATTGGGAGGGAACCGGGGTTATCCCGGATGTGGCTATCCCTGAAGAATCAGCCCTGGATACGGCTGTTGACCTTGCTAAAAAGGCAGCCCGGGAATATGGAAAAGTGAAGGATAAAAAAATTATGGTAAAAGGGTAAAAGGGGACGGTGCCTGCGAGTGTGCGAATGTTGCCGATCATTTTTCACTCGATACGTGTTTTTATGGTATATACGAATCGAAGAAAAATTCCGAAACAATTACCTGACTTTGCTTTCCGGTTCCTGATACGGGTTACCGAAATCGGCTGGAAGGGTGTAACCCTGTTTTCATCAAAAGACGGGCATCGATTCAAATCCTACAAGGATCAGGAAATCTAACCATGTAACCACCTCTCATCTTCACTGCAAGCAATCCCTTTTTCCCGGCAGTAAGTCTCCGCATCCTTTGTAAAACCGCTGCGGGAAAAAATAAATCCCACGGCACGCTCGATATTCTCCAGCTTTTTCACCTCGAAATATTTCCTCTCAAAAGCAACCACCTCTTCCTTAGAAAACTTCCGGGTATCACGGCTCTTCACCTCGCCGATTATAGAATAATCTCCCGGGGATTGAGCACGGGCGAAAATATCAACGCTGAAACTCTTCGAATATTCCGGTGAACTATCGTATTTCCATACTCGTATATAATCGCAAAAATTAAAATCCTTCGGCAAATACCGGGTAATCGACTTGAACAATTCATTGTTACCCCGGGCATGCAGCTTTAATTGATCCATGAGCAAATACTCGGCAAAATAGCCCTTCTGCGCACTGTATCTACCCAGTAAGCGGTTATACTGAACTTTTAGATTTTCAAGCTCTTCCCTGTATTCTTTCCTGATCACCTTCACATCAAATTCACGAATCTCTTCCTCGTATACCCCACGAAATACTTTGTCGAAAATATTATCATTTACCCCACGGTAACGATAGTTTGAAGTCCCCTGGTTGATAATATCCGCCTTTACCAGTGCTTTGANNTTTAATGCTTTCATTAAATCTTGCCGGGTCCATTCCCGGTCTCGATGTTTGGAAAGATGCAGCACGATATTTTTGGCATTGCGGTCGTTGATTTGAGGAAAAGAACGAGAAATATATTCCATCCAGGTGGATTTGATAATACCCTCATCATCCAGGGTCTCAAACTCCAGGGCGCGGGTCAATCCATCAAGGGTAGTGAGGTCTTTACCCGGGCAGTCGGAGCGTATAACCGCGCTGATATAAAAGGGACTGCCTTCGCTGAGGCCAATCAGTAAGTAAGCGGTTTCCTCAGTCACCGGGACATCAAAAAACCGGGAGTATTTGTACAACATCTCGATGGCTTCATTTTCCGGCATATTTTTAAGAAATTTATACCTGAACCGTGCCGGAAGCATAGTGTTCAGTTCCTTCATCAGCCAGCCCACCCAACTGCCGGAAACCAGTAAAGGTGCGATTTTACTTTCGGCTGTACTCAGATACCCACCGGCCAGATCGTTGGCCGGGATTTTCGTGTCTTTGTCCCGGTAGATCATGGCATTTAAAAATTGAAATTCATCGATCAATTGTACAATGAATTCTTTCTGCCGGGCAGCTATTGTGTGGGGCGCTGTGCGAACCGTCTCCCACAGGCTGTCTAACTGCTCATGATCCACCGCGTATTCAACGCCTGTTATAATACCGGTTAAATACTCTAAACCTTCATTTACGGCAGCCCTTTTGGCTTTTTCAAAACTGTTTTTTTCCTCAGGGGTAATATATTCGGATTTCCGGGATTTGAAAGCAATGTACTGGTAAATAAACGTAAGAAAAAAGTCCCGGCAAAAATCCACCACCCACATTTTCGTTTCCTTGACTTCATAGTAAAATGGGATCACACCGTGGTTTTTGTAAAAGGTGATATTGAACAACCGCTCCAGGATTGCAGTTTTACCCATTTTACGCCGGGCCAGCACGGCGGTACTCATGGATTTTCTTTCTTTGATATCGTTAATCCATTTCAGGAAATAAGCCAATTCTGCTTTCCTGCCGGTAAAAAGGTCCGGGTTACCGATTCGTTCTTCCTTTGCATAATCCATATTATTTATATACCATAAGTAGGATAAAATATCAACCAATGATTATCCACCTCAAATTCACCGCCAAATTTTAAAGAATTTGGCGGTATCCGTTACGGGTTGCGGGTTTCGGGTTGCGGGGTGAAGAGCCTAAAAGATGAGAGGGAAAAGGTGGAAAAGGGGACAGTCGAGAAATTCATGCGTAATCGTAATGAGACGTCCGTGAAGTTTGAGGAGAGGCCCGTAAAACCTGGGAAGACGTCCGTGAAAATCTTGACTGGCAGCAAAAACAGTAAGAAGTAAGAAGTAAGAAGTAAGAAGTAAGAAGTAGGAAGTGGGTAGTAGGTAGTAGATTTGGTGCCAGGCCAGAATGGCATATTTGGGGGTGATGGATTTTTAAAAAATCCTGTTGAAAACATTGGATTATCATATTATATAAATCATGGCATAACAGTTAAGCTTAGAAGTTGAGAAGTTGAGAGAGAATTTGAAAAAAAGCTCTCTTAGTTTTCTCAACCTCTTAACCTCCCAACATCTTAACTTCTAAGCCTTTAAGCTTCCGTGGCAAAAAAGACAAAAGGAGGTGAAAGATGCCAGTTATAACCATTTCAAGGCAGCTGGGCAGTTTGGGCACTGAAATCACTCAACTGCTTAGTAAAGATTTTAACTGCCAATACCTTGATAAAGAATCATTGGAAGAGGCATTCGTGGAATACGGCATCCCCAGGGAAAGTATGGAACGATTCGATGAAAAGAAACCCGGGTTCTGGGACCTCTTTAAGACAGATAAAGCCAGGTACCTCCATTTTATGAAAGAAGCGATTTTTGAATTTGTCCGTAAAGGAAACGGGATTATCCTGGGACGGGGAGGCCAGGTACTCTTGGCAGACCTGCCGGGTGTGCTTCGGGTTCGTACCATCGCTCCAATGGAGATCCGACAGCAGCGAGTCATGAAACGACTCCAGTGCGATAAGAACCACGCCGTTAAACTGATCCAACACAGTGACCACGAAAGAGCCGGGTTCCTGCGCTTCTTTTTTGGAGAAAATTGGGAAGAACCCAGTCTCTATGACCTGGTAATCAATACCGGCTCCTTTTCTGCAGAAACCGCTGCCCTGTCGATCAAAAATATCATCGACAGCGATGAGTTTAAAGCTTCAGAAAAAGAAACCCGGCAAAAATTAGAAGACCTCTGCCTGGAACACGAAATCAAAACCGCTATTATTTATAAAGATAAAATTTTGGTCCAGTTCCTGGAGGTGAATTCCCTTCAGGCAGTGGTGACCTTAAGAGGCATTGTGGATAGTAACGATGACCTGGAACGGTGCGAAAAAGTGGTCATGAAAATACCAGGGATCAAAGAAGTTCATAATGAAATCTATTACAGCCCCATTACCAGTGCCTACGGCATTCATTATTAACCTTATCCCTTTGTTTTCTTATGTAAGTTTTCGATATCTTCGTTTTTACCGAAAACAATCAGGATATCGCTTTCTTTTAAGACCACGTCACCGGCGGGATTAATAGAGGTGACGTCGGGAATGATGGATTTAATCGCCAGGACCGTTACTTTGTACTTTTTTCGCAGGTCGATGGCATTTAATGTTTTCCCGATAAAAGCGTCCGGCACTGCAATCTCCTGGAGCACAAAACCCAATTCCAGGGGGAGATAATCGATTAAGGTGGGAGAATCGATTTGATTGCCCAGTTTTTGGGCCGCATCCCGTTCCGGGTAGACAATATCTGTTGCCCCCACCATACGGAGAATTTTTTCATGGTCTTCGGAAAGCGCTTTGGCGGCAATGCGGGGAACACCGAGCTCTTTTAATATATAAACCGTGAGAATACTGGGTTCCAGGCTGGGGCCTGAAGAGACCACCACATAATCGAGGTCCGCGACTCCCAGGGATACCAGGTTCTCTTTTATGGTAGCATCTGTTGTCACGGGCTGGGTAACGAAATCTTTGATCTCATTGACCCTATTCTCATCGGTATCGATGGCAATGATCTCGATGTCTTTTTTTGCCAGGGTTTTGACTAAATGAGTACCAAAACTTCCCAGCCCGATTACCGCAACTCGTTTCATAAAAACTCCTTAATGCCGCAAAGGTACAATGTAAGCGTAATTTTAACAAATTTACCCCAGGAAGGCAAATTTTTCTGCCTGAATTTTTTATTTTAGCCACGAAGTTACACGAAGGAACACAAAGGTTCTAACCGATCATGATATGTTCTTCCGGGTATTTGAAAACGGCACGGGATTCTCTTTTGCTTAAGGCAATTAAAAGGGTCAGCGGCCCGATTCGACCAATAAACATAGTAAGAGACACAATTAATTTGGAGAGTACGGATAAATCGGACGTGATTCCCATACTGAGCCCCACTGTTCCAAAAGCAGAAACAGTTTCAAACAATAATTGCCTCATTTCAAATTCGGTCTCAATAGTCAATAATAACAAAAAGAAAAATCCAATCAATAAAAAATGGATAATAATGACAATAAATGCCTTTTCAACGGTTTTGGCAGGAATATTCCGATAAAAAATATCGATTTTTTCTTTCCCTTGCAGTCGGGAGTGAAAATATGCGAACACCACACTGGCAGAGGTTGTCTTTATGCCACCGCCGGTAGAGCCGGGAGAGGCACCGATGAACATTAAAATAGTAATAATAAATATAGAGCCGAAAGAGAGGTAATTCAGGTTAATGGTGTTGAATCCGGCAGTCCTGGTGGTGACGGCTTGAAACAACGATGATAAAACTTTTACCCCGAAGAAAAAATGATTTTTTCTATTCAATATTTCTTGAGTAAAAATGATCAGGAAACCGCTAAAAATTAAGATAGCGGTGCTAATCAATACCAGCTTTGTGTGCAAGGAAAATTTTGAGAAACTTTTGATTTTTCGCCGGATGAAGAGGCCAATTTCGTTTAATACCAGGAAGCCGATACCACCGCAGATAATTAAAACGATCAATGTCAGGTTGATACTCCAATGGGAGACATAATCCTCAAAACTATTGTTGAAAATAGAAAAACCAGCGTTGCAAAAGGCAGAGATCGAGTGAAAAATTGAAGCGAATACCCGATGGGCTCCATGCAGCCGGGTAAACTGGAGATATAAAACCACAGCCCCGACGAGCTCAATGCCAAAAGTCAATAATACGATCTTTTTGAGCAGGTCTTTGACATTTTTATAACTACCGGGGGTAAACTCATTTTCAATAATGGTTTTATCTGTAAGAGAAAAGGATTTTCCCATTAGTAGAATGTAAAAAGTCGAAAAGGTCATAAACCCCAGTCCGCCAACCTGGAGTAAGATAAGAATCACCAACTGTCCGAAGGGTGTAAAATCCGCGGCGGTGTTTTTTACAATTAGACCTGTAACTGTCACAGCAGATGCGGCAGTGAATAAGGCATCTTCAGGATTGATGGAACCATGGGTAGTGGAAAAGGGTAACATTAAAACAATGGTGCCGATAAAGATTGTTAATAAATAAGAGCTGATAATGAGGCTTGTTGCGGATTTTTTCATTCAATCTTTCCGAATTTGGAAAGGGGCCAGTATCTGAAGATCGTCTTTCCATAAATGTAGTTCTCCGGCACAGGACCGAAAACCCGTGAATCCTGGCTGATGGTACGGTTATCACCGATAACAAAGAAGTGCCCCTTTTGGATCAGCAGCGGCTTCATATTCATGGACTTGAACATGATATCCTTTTCTTTTTTGAGGTATGTTTCAGTTAATTTGCTGCCGTTAATATAAACATCTCCTTCCCTGATCTCAATGATCTCCCCAGGCAAGCCGATTACCCGTTTTATAATGGATTTAGAGGGTTGGTCGGGTTTGCGTAGAACCACAATGTCATAACGATTGATATTCCCATTTCTTACCGCCAATTTGGAGATGATGATTCGCTCCTGGTCGTTTAATACGGTTTGCATGGAATTGCCTTCGATTTTATAAGCGGAGGCCACATAGGTGATGAGGAAAATGGATACGACCGCGGCAATCGCTATGTCAAAGATAATGTATTTCAAAAAACGTTTGAATTTGGATTTTTGGTCTTTCTTTCTCATGAGAATCTATTGTATTAAATTCCCAGCACGCTGTCAAGGGTGCGTCAAAGTCTTAAAAAGCTTGGCGCACCCTTGAAAATCCGAAATTCGAATCACGAAATTCGAAACAAATTCAAATGACCAAAACGAAAAGAACCCGAAAGCATCGTACCATACTGCTTTGTTTTGGATTTTGAACATTTGAATTTTGGATTTGTTTCGGATTTCGAAATTCGGATTTCGTGCTTTAAAGAAAATGACGTCGCCCTGGCAGGGCGCAAGCACAGCGCACGAAACATTGAAAACAGAGCTGAGGACTTAAAAAAACACTTGACTCATTTGCAATTTCGTTATATAATATGACTTCCCGGGCGATTAACTCAGTGGCTAGAGTGCTACCTTCACACGGTAGAAGTCAGAGGTTCAAATCCTCTATCGCCCAAATTTTATTGTCGTAAATAAAATGGAGCAAATATTATTTAATCCTCAGCGCATTGAATTACCAGCACATTTGATCTTGATACCACAATTCTGGGATAAAGACTACTACGAGAAACTTAAAAAAGAAGCGCTGGGCTGCCTGAATCTACTCAACAGTGAGTTGTTGATTTTCCCGGAGTACACGGTAATCGTTGGATTCCTGGGGTACCCCCATTTATTAACCCTACTGGAATTTATTGAAAACGTTCGGGAAAAAGAGATATTTTTCCTGGGAACCGCAGGTAGTTTGAATGAGCATATTAATCGTCCGATGCCTCTTTTAGCAGCAGAAATATGTTCGACGGAAATCCTGGATCATTTTTCAGACGAAAAATCCTATCCTCTAAAATCCATTAATTCGGGGAGCCTCAGGAAGGCCAGAGGAGTAACCGTTGATATTATCCAAAGAGAAACCCCTACATGGCTGAGGGAACAAGTGAAACGAGAAATTGATTTCGTGGAAATGGAATTATTTCCACTCAGGGTGTACCTAAAAAAACCCTTTTATGCCATTGTTGTAACCACAGACCTTTTAAGGGAGTCCGGGGTAGAGGTATTCCCGGATAAACAGCTGCTAAACCAGGAGTTTGTAAAGTCTTATGAATTGATTGTAGAAATCATAACCACACCCCCCACATTCACCGCACCACTCGTTCGTTGATATTTAATAGGAATACACACAAGTAAGGTTAACAACCAAAGGACAGATTTGCGTCAAAATTTTTGGAATTTGGCGCAATCCTGAGGAGGTTGTCGAAAGTACGATGAAACCTAAGGTTATTTTAACGCAAACGTACCAGAAAGAAGCGATCGAACAATTACAAAAGGAATTTAATCTTATTATAGTTGAGGGCAGCAGTAAAAGCCTGGCCGAGGTGTTGAAGGAAAATCCCGATGCAGAAGCGTTAATCAGTTTTCTATCTGATAAGATCGACAAACATATTATCGACCTGGGGAAAAATTTAAAAATTATTGCCAATTATGCAGTTGGGTACAATAACATTGATGTTGGTTATGCCATTAAAAAAGGTGTCCTGGTGACCAATACCCCTGATGTTTTGACCGATACCACTGCCGACCTGACAATGGCCTTGATATTGGCAGTTTCCCGTCGAATTGTCGAAGGGGATGATTTTGTCAGGAAAGGGCAGTTTAAGGGTTGGGGCGCCAATTTGCTGCTGGGCAAAGAACTAAAAGGCGCTGTCCTGGGTATCGTTGGTATGGGCCGCATTGGCCTGGCTGCTGCTTTGCGAGCCCTGGTCTTTGGCATGAGGGTCATTTATTATGACCAGACCAGGAAAGAGCACCTGGAAAAAAAATATGGTTTTGAATATATGAGTTTTCCTGACCTGGTTCAGCAGGCGGACATTGTTTCCTTACATATTCCTTCCTCCCCGGAAACGCATCACCTGTTTAACAAAGATGTATTTGATTTGATGAAGTCGGATGCGATTTTTATCAATGCCTCGCGGGGGGATTTGATGGATGAAACCTATTTGGCTGAGACGTTGGAGAAGAACGAATTGTTTGGCGCCGGCCTGGATGTGTACGAATGCGAACCGCAGGTCACGGAAAAATTAAAGCAGTTGAAAAATGTGGTACTGGTCCCCCACCTTGGCAGCGCCACGTATACCACACGCCTGGCAATGGCCCAAATAACCGTTGATAATGTCAAACAGGCCCTGTCCGGCCGTACACCTCAAAACCTGGTAGAAGAATGGAAGAACCGCGGCGAGTCAGGTGAGTCAGGTAAGTAAGGTAAGTAAGGTGAATGTAGAAATAAAGAAAAAAAAATTTGTTACGTTTATCCATAACGTGTTTTTCTTTATTGGACAAAAGATTTCCTTTGGCCTGGGGGTTGCCTTCTTTTCTCTCCTGGGTGCCTGGTTTGCGGTGGGTTACGGTTACTTTTTTATCTATGGAAGTGTGGACTTTCGCCCCCATGAACTTCAGGCGTTTACACAGAACCTCTTGATCTTAGTTGCAATCGCTTCGATTATTTATTTTATTCAATCCGGGTTGTTTCATCCTTTAGGGTTTTCCGGGATCGATAAGAGATATCGGTTGGTCAACCGTTTGCTGCGACAAGATCCTGAAGGAAACAGCATCCGGGAATTGGATAATCAGCAATTAATAGACCTCCTGGATGCACTGTCCAATATACCCGCACGTAATGCGTTAATCGTTGCCTTTTGTTCTTTTGCTGTTATTTTTGCGGTGGTATATCTGAACATGAAGATGACGTCATCCCTGGAGAGTTCGGCTGTCATTTTTGTGGGGGGTGTGATCGCATCCATTGTCAACAGTTATTTTGGCTTTACTATCGCAGAGTATTGGGCGAGCCCCATCCGGAAAAAAGTGAAGGAAATTCTCTTCCATCGACATATCAATTTTGAGAAAAAGTATGTATTTAGTTATCGGAAGAATTCCTATTTCATTATTTTTTTAGTATTACTGACATTGATTGTCCTGGCACAATTTATCAACAGTGGGAATAAACCGCTGGGTGAAGTTATCCTTTTTATCGTGATGAGTATTATTACCATCGGGTTTAATATTGTTATGTTTTTAAATTCCGTTAATTTGTTCCTGGAAGAGTTTAATGATGCCACCCGGAAAATGGCAGAGGGGGAAAGCGGTTTGCTTTTTCCCACTCCTGCCTACAAGGAACTGGTTACCATGTCCACCCATTACAATGAGACCGTTTTGGAAGTTCATTCCATCCGGGAGAACCTGGAAAAGATTATCAACCAGCGAACCCTTCATTTGATCGAGGCCAGGAATGAAGCCGAAGCAGCCAATAGAGCCAAAAGCAACTTCCTGGCTAATATGAGCCATGAAATTCGCACCCCTTTAAACGGTATCCTGGGAATGGTAGAGTTGATTTTATCCACGGATTTGGATTCACAGCAAGAGGAGTACCTGGATTTGATCAAACGTTCAGGGGGACTATTGTTGGATGTTATTAACGAGGTGCTGGACCTTTCCAAAATAGAGGCAGGAAAATTTACCCTGGAGTCCATACCCTTTGACTTACGGGTGATTATACAAGAAGCGGTGAATACCTTTTTTATTACTGCCAAAAAGAAAGGTTTGACTCTCATTTATGAGATTGACCCGCGCGTACCACGATTATTAAAAGGAGATGCCTGCCGCCTGCGCCAGGTGATGATCAACCTGGTGGGAAACGCGATAAAATTTACGGAAAAAGGAGGGGTGGCGGTTGCCGTTGAGGTGGAAGTTGACAATAAAGAAAAAAATAACCTGGAAGTTCTTTTTTCAGTGACCGATACGGGAATCGGGATACCCCGCGAGAAACTGGATACCATTTTTTCCAGTTTCACCCAGGCGGACGGTTCCATGACACGGAGATACGGAGGAACCGGACTTGGATTGGCTATCTCCCAGGAGATTATCCGGGTCATGGGGGGGGCCATTCGAGTAGAGAGCCGGGAAAACAAAGGCAGCCGGTTTTATTTTACCATTCCCCTGGAAAAACCAGGGGGAGAATCAGGGGAATTACAGGATGTGCTGGAGATTCGGCCGGGACCAATGCCTGAAAAACAAAAAGAAATTCCGCCTTCCGGTCATGTGCATGCCCAGCTAAACAGGATTAATAATGGTATCGTTAATATATTGTTGGCTGAGGATAATGAAATCAACCGTAAGTTGATTATTGCACTAATGAAAAATAAAGGCTGGCTGGTGACCGCAGTGGAGAATGGAAAAGAAGCAATCGAGGCCCTTAAATGTAAAACAAATAGTGATGGAAACGGGAAAGGGAATTTCAAAGGAAAAAAGAAAAGAGATCAATATGATATTATATTGATGGATGTCCAGATGCCGGTGATGGATGGAATGGAAGCAACAAAAACCATCAGGAAGTTTAAAGATTTCAAAAAGATTCCTATTATAGCGTTAACCGCGCATGCATTAAAAGGAGACAGGGAAAGGTTTTTGGCCGCAGGCATGGATGATTATTTATCCAAACCCATTGACGCCAATACACTGTACTCAATGATAGAAAAATACATCCTCCTGTCTTAAACCAGCCGGGGTGGAACCAAAAACGCACCTTTTCTTTATTTAACCAGGGAATAGGGCATATTATCAATTCCACTGCCCCAGGTTTTATTGGGTGCCGGTCCCATCTCAAAAATAAGCGTACCGCCATTCATGATATCACTGTGTTTAATATAACAATGATTGTAGGGCTTCCCATTTAAGCGCACCCCTTGGATATAAATATTCTGCCTATTAAGGTTTTTTGCTTCAACCACGAATTGCTTGCCATTTTCCAGGTTTATAACCGCTTTATCAATACAGGGGCTGCCAATGACATATTCGTTGCTGCCCGGGCAAACCGGGTAAAACCCCAGGGAACTGAAAATGTACCAGGCAGACATCTGGCCGCAGTCATCATTGCCGCAAAGCCCATCGGGGGCAGCTTTATACATCGAATTAACGATTTGATGTATTCTTTCCTGGGTTTTCCATGGTTTCCCGGCATAACAATATAAGTAAGGTATATGATGGCTGGGTTCATTACCGTGAACATAATTACCGATCATACCTACCCTGGTGACATCTTCGCTGTGGGCGATACTTTCTTCGGAAACTTCCATTATGAATAAAGAATCCAGCCAGTTTACCAATTTATCATTTCCTCCTAATAAGCGAATAAATCCTCTCATATCATGGGGGACATAAAGAGAATAATTCCAGGCATTCCCTTCAATGAACCCCTGTCCCGCCGTACTTAAAGGGTCGAAGGGCGTTTTCCATTTTCCATCCGAGTTTTTGGCACGGATGAATTTGGTTTGCTCATCAAATAGGTTCTTGTAGTATCCCGATCGTTCCAGGAATTCTTTTGCTGCTTTTTCATTGCCAATTGCTTCGGCAAATTTATAGATTGTCCAATCATCATAGGCATATTCTAATGTTTTTGATGCAGAATTGTTGTTCAGGTCTTCCGGTACATACCCATATTTTTTATAATAACCGATTCCATCATAGGGATCATATTGTGCACTGGCCACAACCGCCTTAAATGCCCTTTTGACATCGTATCCGCGAATGCCTTTCATAAAAGCATCGACAATGACCGGCACACTATGATAACCGATCATACACCAGTTCTCATTGGCGTGATGGGACCAGACAGGTAATATCTTATGCACGCTTTGTTTATAATGGGCAAGCATAGAGTTTATGATGTCATTGGTGCGTTTCTGCTGGATGATTGTATATAACGGATGAAGCGCCCGAAAGGTATCCCAGAGGGAAAAAATAGTATAATTGGTGAATTCGTTCGCTTTATGAATATTTTGATCCAGGCCGCGATATTCACCGTTGACGTCGGAATAGACAACCGGGTTAAGAAAACAGTGGTACATCGCTGTGTAAAAAATAGTTTTCCTCTCTTCATCGGCCTGAACTGCAATTCTTGATAGTTCGTTATTCCATGAGTCTTTTGCCCTTTTTTTGACTTCAGCGAAATCCCAGCCGGGAATCTCTGTTTTCAGGTTTTCCAAAGCATTCCGCGTGCTGACGCTCGACAGGGCAAACTTGACCAGGATTTCTTCATCTTTCTCTGTCTCAAAGTTGAAATATCCTTTTACTCTATGTCCGGCCCTTTCCGGGAAATTTTCATCTTCATGCCATTTTCTCCAGAAGCCGCGGTATGTCAGTTTTTCATCGTTCCTTAAACCATAGGACTTCATTGGCCGGGAAAATGCCATGGCGAAATAAATATACCGGGTCCGGGCCCATCCGTTTGTCTGCCTGAACCCGGTTACTAAACGATCATGCTCTACTCGCAGCGAAGACCATACCACTTTTCCCTCATAATTATAAATTCCTGTTGTTAAATCCAGAATAATATGCCCATCCTTTGTTTCCGGAAACGTGTACTTGTGAAATCCCATGCGTTCCGTGGCCGTCAACTCTACCCCGATATCGTAATCGTCCAGTTTAACGGAATAATATCCGGGATGTGCCTCTTCATTGTTATGAGAATAACGTGACCGGTATCCGCTGTCGGGATTATCTTTGCTGCCCGGTTCCAGTTTAAGCTCACCCACGGTAGGCATGATTAAAAAGTCACCTAAATCGGAATGACCGGTACCGCTGAAATGGGTATGACTGAAACCGACGATGGTTTTGTCCTTGTATTGGTATCCCGAACAATACCTGTAGACTTCGGGATTGTAACCTTTCCCATAACTGTAGGGAACCGTATCCGTCTCAGGACTGAGCTGCACCAGGCCGAAGGGAACGGAAGCCCCGGGAAAGGTGTGCCCCATATCATCCGTACCGATAAATGGATTTACATAGTCATAGGGTGTTTTATCCTGCTGC
>JABAOF010007597.1_pt1 | contig 37323 bp, 37 predicted proteins | sample 7062171 | NCBI WGS metagenome assembly JABAOF01 (sample SAMN14538628, study PRJNA623070) | marine sediment metagenome | biome: marine biome [ENVO:00000428]; feature: marine pelagic biome [ENVO:01000023]; material: deep marine sediment [ENVO:00002113] | place: India: Gulf of Khambhat ...
GCGCGCGCAAGATTCAATCCTAAACCTCTTTCTTCGCTAACTATGGACGACCTACTAATCTGGGCAAAGAGTATGAAGGAAGCGAGAAAGGGTCTAGGATTTCTTTTTTATCTCGTGGTTTAGCCACCAGATGATTCCCAAAGCTATAGGAATCCCGAAGATGATCGACATCCAGATCAATGCCGTAAGGCATGCATACACGAGGTAGTCAAAGGTCCACGTGGCAAAAGGAACGTGCCAGTTTCCATCAGTGAAAACCTTGATGCAGAACACAATGAAAAGCAATAGCGATAATCCTCCTCCTCCGCTTTCGGCGCGCGAGCGAGTGCCAAAGAAATGATATTCTTTTCTTTCCTCGTCAGGTAGTTTTTTCCACCATAGCCAACCTGCTACTGCTGCTACAATCACCGGGATTCCGATGAAGAGGACTTCCCAGAAAATCAGATGCAACAGAAATGTCACTAAATGTCCCATGGCCCAGAGATCTAAAGTCGTAGGGACGAGACCAGTTGATTGTGCATCTCCGACGAACCATAAATAGACAAAAACTGCACCGATCGACGCCAAAATAGCTGCCACTACAAATAGCACAACCATGTTCCAATGCTTTCGCAAGAAGTTTTTCCAGATCGCGGAACCATGCCTGCATGCATTTTCTGATCCAGTTTCCACCATCATGAATCTCCTCTTCGTCTTAATTCCATTAGATTAGTGGTACTTCGTGTTTATTCTACATTTATAATCGTTTGTGTCGCGCATGCATCCGGATTGTTTTAGGTAGGTACGGTAACTAGTGCTCTGAAAATCCAAGTCTCACAGCGCAAAAGGCGGGTTACGACCAGCACACGAACCCCGTCGTGAGTGCTCTATTCCGAACCCATGAACTCCCTCTGTAGCTGCACCACCGCCCCACTATCCTTCGCCTGCGCGTAGCTATCTAGTAGCTCCTGATTCAGTACGACAAAGTTAGGGCCCCACTTGAACAGAGAGAGCAGCTGTTCCGCCTCATCGTCAAAGCCGGCAATGTAGAGGGCCGCTGCCAAGGCTTCCACGGTGCTGAGTTTGGTCGGCACCCCATAATTTACAGGATTCGCAGCTACCAGATACGGGAGACAGCGCGAAACACCGCGCATTGAAAGCTCGAAGACTTCATCTGCGTGCATCCAGCTGCAATCAATAGCCGCTAGACCGCGTGTTTCTATTCTTTCACGATCCGCAGGGGAAAAGGCCTTCTTGGAAAAGGGATCTAAAACCACGGCCCCACGGGGCAGTGCTCTAACCCGGTGAACGAGCGTAGCTAGACTGTGACGTTTAAGCTTCAGAGCTGTACACTTTCTGGGGTCACACTGTTTTGCATGATAAATCCAGATTCTAAGCTCTTTCACGTCCACTTGTTCGCACCCTACAATGAGCCATCGGATCCTCCATTACGCGTGGAATCCACCCTAGGATATCTGTGGGAACCATGTGGTAGCCTTCTTCACTTGCCACGAAATCTCCGGCCGCGCCATTAATGAACGCTCCGGCCACGGCAGCCCCAAAGGCATCAATGCCTTGCGCCAGCAGAGCTCCAACAACTCCAGACAGAGTATCGCCCGTCCCCCCAACGGTCATCCCAGGATTTCCAGCAAAACATAACTTGACTCGCTGTCCATCAGAAACCACATCCACAGCCCCCTTCAGCAAAATCACAGCGCGTAGCTTTCGTGCTGTTTCCTGCACCTCAACCGTTCTCGTCTCAAGCGCCTCAGAGGGTTTCTTTCCAGTCAAGATTTCATACTCACCAGCGTGCGGCGTCAATACAAGGGGTACACCCAATCTCCGTTTGAAACTAGAGAATGCCTTGAGCCCGTCAGCATCTAGCAATAAAGGCGTCTCAGCCGCTTTCACCAGCTCCATAAGTTCTTCCACCGCGTCCCCCGTTTCTTTATGCAACCCCAATCCTGGCCCCATGACAACAGCACTGGAGTTCTTCACGTATCGCTTCAAGACCGGTACGTTACGCGGATTTAGGTGCTCCCCCGCCAGCTTTATGGTTATCAACTCGGGAGCCATCGAGGAGATCGCTTGAGCTGTCTTGTGTGGAGCGCCCACATAGGCCAAGTCTACCCCCGTACGAAGAGCCGCGAGAGCCACCAAGGCTGGAGCTCCCGAGAAGACCTCGCTGCCACCCACTACTAAAAGCCGTCCAAAATCGCCTTTGTGTGCCCCTGGAGGGCGCATCTTTCTCACCGCTAAGATGTCGCCAGGCCCAGCAAACCGTTCAAGCTCGTGGGGCAAGCCTATATCCTTCACAACTACCTCCCCGGCATATTCTTTGACCTTCCTGAGCCCCAGTTTCATCTTATGAAAGGTGACGGTAACATCGGCCCTGACAGCATCTCCGAGAACAGCACCCGAATCAGAATTGATCCCCGTAGGTACATCTACCGAAACGCAAAACGCCTTCATTCCGTTGAGATGCTTGACCAACTGCAGAATAGGTGGACGAAGGGCACCCTTCAAGCCGATACCCAGTAATGCATCAACCACTACTTCGGCGCTAGGACCTTGGATGAGGGAAGAATCGTAGATCTGCCGCAGGACTATCGTGTGCTTTAGATTTTCAAGGGCCAACCAGTTGCTCCGGGACGCTTCATCGACAATGTCTTCAGACCTCCCTGCGAGCACCACCTCAACCTTAAACCCTGAGCAAGATAGATGACGCGCCGCAACGAACCCGTCCCCCCCATTCCCCCCTGTGCCGCAGAAAAGAACCACTCGAGTCTCTTCGGGCTTGAACCGAGAAGATATCTCTTCAGCCACGCGCCTTCCCGCGTTTTCCATCAGCTGAAGTCTTGAGACTCCGAAGTACTCCGAATTCAACTCAAGGGTTCGCATCTCCCTCGTTGTTATGACTTCTTCCATAGCAATCCCTATAGATTTACAGGCAAAAGTATTTTAGCTTACCAAACTAATCATAGCCTCGGAGAGGACTGTATGGTGCCGATGGCTTATGTTTTGATCAACACGGAAATAGGCGCAGAAACGGAAGTTCGCGAATCACTTAAGGATGTCGAGGGAGTACGAGAAGCTTACGCAGTCTATGGTGTATATGACATCATAGCCAAGATTGAAGCCGAGACCATGGACAAGCTCAAGGAACTTGTGACGTGGCAGGTAAGGCGGCTGGACAAAGTCAGATCCACGCTGACAATGATCGTCATCGAGGAAGCATAACCCACTATACTTCCCCTTTTTCTACAACGTCTAGGAAGGCAATTCTAGGACGACTGAAGATTCTTATCCAGCCGTCATCCTTCTAAGAAAGAATGCCAAGTCGAAATCAAATGATTCAACTCCATATCGGCTTCGACGATACAGACTCTCCGAAGATGGGTTGCACTACGTACGTAGCTGCGCTTCTTGTCGAGAAACTGCACAAGCTCGGCGCTTCCTTTACCGATTACCCCAACCTCATTCGGCTCAACCCCAACGTTCCATGGAAGACGCGCGGGAACGGAGCCCTCTGCCTTAGAATAAGATGCAGGGAGGATCTCATAGAAGAGGTCAAGGACATCACGATCGACACTATAGAAGAACACGCTGACCTCTCACACGCGGGCACCGACCCTGGAGTGGTTTTCTTCTCCAACCATGTGTCAAGCCAAGTTGAAACCTTTGCCAGTGCGGCAATCCGCGGCATAGTAAAACTGAAGGAAGCTCTCAGACTCGTCAGAATGTCTGACGCAGAGGCTGTAGGCTTCAAGAAGGGCCGAGGCATTATCGGTGGTCTCGCTGCGATTGGAGAGCGATTGTATGGGGATCACACCTACGAGATCATCGCGTACCGAACACGACAAAGCCGCGGAACTCCAAGAAGAATAGAGCCCTCATCAGTCATAGAAATGAACAAGAAAACCGCGCCTCTCACATTCAACAACTTAGATCAGGAGACCAACCGCATCCTGATAACGCCAAGAGGCCCTGATCCGATCCTCTACGGCATCCGAGGAGAGAGCCCAGAGATTGTCAGAAGAGCCCACGAAATTGTACGCGCACAAGAACCAGTTGAACGATGGACAATCTTCCGCACAAACCACGGAACCGACGCTCATCTTCAGAAGATAAGCACCCTCAGTGAGATAAAACCCTTCAATCCAGTAGTGACCCGAGGAACTATAGCAAAGCAGCCAAAGATTATCCCAGGAGGGCACGTCATCTTCAAAGTGAAAGACAAAAGAGTGGAAGTAGAATGTGCAGCATACAAACCCACCGGTGTTCTGAAAGAAATTGCTAAGGAACTCATCAGTGGAGATCTTCTAGAGATTAGTGGCGGTGTTCGTCCCGCATCTTCAAAGCACCCTATCACTGTAAACCTTGAGAAGCTGAGAGTTCTGAAGATGGCTCCTGAAGTCACCTTTCATAATCCGATCTGTTCCAAATGTGGAAAACGCACGAAGTCCATGGGAAAAGGGCAAGGGCTCAGATGCAAGAAGTGTGGTTTTCGGTCGTCTGAGCTGAAGAAGATCACCTTGAGAGTGGATCGGAATCTTCGAAAAGGCCTTTATGTGACTTCTCCGAGGTCTCAAAGGCACTTGACAAAACCGCTTTGCCGCTACGGACGAGAAAAATCTGGTGCGCCAAGCTCAATATTCAAAGATTGGCACTTCCCTTGAGTATGGTTCGGAAATCAACCGCTTTCAAGTTGCTCTACGTCAAACATCTTGCAGAGGATATTATACAATTCCTCTCCACCCTCAACTTTTGTGAAAAGATCCTTTTCTGCCTTCAGGATTCTTCCAACCACCTCGAAGGTCTTCCGCCACTCCACTTCTTTCCACATGATGCGATAGTTTCTCAGCTCTATCCAAGCTCTAAAGATCAGAACGGCAAACATCCCCAGGGTGAGCAGCAAGTTTAGCAGATAGATGAAAAGCAGGTCCAATCATACCACGTTCCAAATGATTGCTATCGTTCAACTAAGGATTATCGGGAACGGATATAAATCTAGGATGCTGAGCCCTTCTCAGGATGTCCATAGATTTATTTACACTTAGCCAGCTACTCTGGAAAAGGGTAAGCCGGAGCAAAGAGGCACGATGAAATTTTCGTTTGTGAATCCTGGTCCCAACTCGGAGCTCACCATTCAAGATAAAAAGAAAATGATTGCCGCGAGTCCCCCTTTGGGCATCCTATATATAGCAACTTTCTTGAGGAACAAAGGAATCGAAGTTTCCGTGTTGGACCAAGCGGCCGCAGGATACACGACAAAAGAGGTCATTCGCTGGGTCAAGAAAGAGAACCCTGATGTCTTAGGTTTTTCCACCCTAATCAGTTCAGGTCGCAATGCCGCACTGCTTGCCGAGGAAGTGAAGAAGGAAAACCCCAACCTGACTGTAGTTTTTGGCAATTACTACGCGACCTTCAACGCTGAGAGGATTTTGAAGCGGTATCCTTCAGTAGATATCATCGTTCGCGGTGAAGGGGAATGCACCAGCCTCGAGCTCGTAGAATGCTTGAAGCATGGGGAAGACCTCAAGCAGGTGTTGGGGATCACATTCAGAAAGAAAAACAGGCCCGTGTCAACGTCCAACAGACCCCTGATAGACAATGTTGATTCACTGCCTTTCCCAGAAAGGGACCTACTGGATGAAGAGTACCATTCTACAACCGCGGGGATAAATGTCGCTCCCAAACGATTCAGTAGCTTCATCTCTTCGCGAGGCTGCGTCTTTCGCTGTCGCTTCTGTGGATGCAGAAAATTCGCCCAAAACCGCTGGCGGCCCCGATCAGTTGAGAACATACTAGAGGAGTTACGGCTCCTAGCAAGCCAAGGATATAAGCAATTTCTCTTTGTGGATGACAACTTCACCCTTGACCAAAAGAGAGTCATAGAGCTGTGCCAAAACATCAAGAAGGAAAAGTTGGACATCGAATGGATTTGCGAAGGCAGAGTTGATGGGTCGCCTTTGCATATGTTGCGGGAGCTTGTTAACGCCGGTTGCAGGATGTTCTATCTTGGAATCGAGAGCGCTAGTCAAAAGGTCTTGGACTACTATGATAAGCAGACAAATCCCCAACAGGCAAGGGTGGCGGTGAGAAACGCGAGAAAAGCCGGAGTGGACGTCATAGTCGGCTCGTTCATAGTTGGAGCCCCACTTGAGACTAGACAAGAGATCAAGCAAACCCTCAAATTCGCCGAAGAACTGAAAGTGGACGTCCCCCAATTCAACGTGCTCAGTGCCTTTGCCGGAACTGACATCTGGGATGAGTTGAGAACGAAGTGGTCCTTGGACGAAGAGAAATACTGGGAGTCCGGAGTTATGGTTCCAGAAGTCTGTTCGGACGCTGTGCCTCTCGAAGAAATTACACGAATGATCCATCATCATTTCCGCCACTTCCTCCTTCGCCCCAGCTACATCGTAGAACAGGGATTCAAAATGCTCAAAAGTCCCTATCGAATGAACGTCTTGATCAGCAATCTAAATCGCGCAAATGAGATTTCTGACAGTGTCCGTCACATTGCCTGAAGTTGGCCACGCGAGCACTCGATGTGGCTAGGTCGCTTCACGCCTTTCCTTCCGTATCTTCTCAACCGCCTCAGTGACGCCTTCCCACCCTTCGTCGACCTTCGAATGAACTATGCCAAAAGCCTCCTTCGAGTCAATTCGGCCCAACTCCTCGCCAGTAGCCTGCCTGGAAAGATATCTTGCGGCCCTCAACACTTCACCGTTCAGTCGTGAGTCTGTGAGATCAGCCAGATGACAGACCAGTGCTTCGATTGTCCTCGGCCAAACAGGGCCCGCCTGACCTCCATGGTGAGCACATACGATGTGAATCAAGTCCAGTGGGAAGCCCCTTCGAACCAGTTCGGAAACTGCTAGTGTCAGGTGATCAATTCGTTCAGCTAGAGGGGTCACTTGATAGCCTCCGTCTTCCTTCGATTCGTATGTCAGAACTTTGAAAAGGTCATGTAAGATGACTCCGGAGAGCACAAGATCTCTGTCGACTTTGCCGTGGTAGACTCTCCTGATGACATCGCACAACTTCAGAGCGATTTCAGCCACAGAAACTACATGTTCGAGAAATCCACCAGCGTAGCTGTGATGGCGTGACATTCCAGCAGGAGCAACGTCCAGAGGCATTCCCGCATAGGTTTTTCCCGCGATCTTGATGGTGGGGTCTTCGATGAGTCGAAGGATCTTATTTCGAAGTGATTCATCTTTAATCTTATTGATAATCTTCCCAAGTTGCGGATTCAAATCCGTCGTCCCTCTTTCGTGTCTGGATCTACTCTGACTTGGCTGCCTATATGGTCTTTGACTGACTGATGAGCTGACGAAACATTCGAAGCCAGATTGCGAACCGAGCTCTCTTCTACCTTCTGTCGCTATTATGTGTGCTTTCCTGGTGGGCTCAGGTATTCTGTAGTCACGTGTGCATTGGGCGACGACTTCCACGGCCCTTTCTAAGGACACCTTGTGACCGACACTAATGTACACTGGCTTACTCCCTTCTTTTGTTGTCACCACGGCGCCAATAGTGTCCCCTTTGTCAGTAAGGCGCGCCCACGCGTCTTTTCTTGGCAATTGGACTTCGCCACATAAGCGATTCTTCGCCACACCGATCGTTGGAATATCTGTAATGACGCCCAAGTGGGTGGCAAACCCAAAGCGGCAAGGGTGGGCAACGCCGTGCCCGTCTACAAGGAAAACGTCAGGTTCTATAGTCAACTTGCTTATAGCTGTAAAGGCGGGCGGTATCTCTCTAAAAGAGAGTAAAGTTGGGACGTAGGGAAATCTTGTTTCAACATAAGATGTTTTTGATTCCACAAGCGACAGGGAACTGAAATTGAGAACCACTGCAACGCCAATAGAAATCCCCTTCGCGTAGGCGACGTCTATCCCACCTACGTAGCGAAGAGTGGACGGAAGCGTATCGTCCTGTATAACTCGTCTGGATAGTCGCATCTGCGCTGCATGTGCCCTGTCTGCTGAGAACTTTGGACTGAGCTTGATTGGCACTATTATCTGACCTTGGGTTTTCGAGCCTTCCGTTTCCGTTGAACTACGTCCTTGAGTTCTTTAATGGATTGTTCAAGGGAGCTTCTTCGAGTCTCAATTGTGACGTCTCCCCTGGTGGTTTCAATGATGCGTCTTCCGATGTCGCACTTTCTTCGAAGCCCCGGGACTATGAGGAAGGCGTCATCCATGCTCAGTAATTCTACATAAATCTCTTCCATAAGCAACAGGGTATCCTTAGCAAGTTCAACATCTCCTTTCTTGAGTGCGTCAAGGACCCTGCGCCTGAGCTCGCCAATCACGTCTCCGAGGCCGAGTACGTAGCATATAGAGGGAACACCAAGCTTCTTGGGACTTGGAAATCTTCCTCCCTTCACAAGCATAAGAAGGACGTTGGCTTCAGAATACTCCTCATAGGCTGCATCAACAATTCCTGAGTACGCCAAGTCTGGATGGCTTTTGGACTTTCTATGAAGCCTATCAAGAAGTCGTTTTGCCTCCTCAAGTGGAGTCTCCGCGTCTTTGACCCTGCCCTGATGTACGAGAAGGGTCGATTGCTTCGACAAGCGAGTTGCGCGTCGCATATCCCTATAGACTTCCTCTTTGATTACGTCCCGCTCTTTCAGTTCCTCTTGAATCTTTCCAAGAAGTGACTTCAGCGACACAAAATTCACATCCATATAGTAACGACTAAGAAGTGGCAAAATCGTTGATAATCGTTGCTATGAGTTTAGTTCCTGTGGCAAATCCTTCCACAGTTATGTTCTCGTTCGGTGCATGTCCCCGAGATTCCACGTGGGCACACCCAACTGAAACGATCGGATATCCAAGCCAGTTTCTGAAAAGATGCAATGGACCAGAGGCTGCGCTAGTAGGATAGACAACCGCCTTTTTCCCGTAGACCTTTTCGGCGCTTTTGATTACTGTTTGAACGAAACCCTCGGTGGCTAATGTCTTCGCAGGTTCGGTCGATCCACCCATAGTCACTTCAATATCACCGAAGCCGTGACGGTTCAGATGCTTAACTAACTTGCTGAAGATCTCGTCCGGCATTTGAGATGGAACTAAACGAAAATCCAGTTTCACCATGGCTTTGTTCGGCAAAACCGTCTTTGACCCTGCACTCGTGTATCCCGTGAGCAACCCATTGATCGTACAAGTCGGCTCATACAATAGAGCCTTCACGGCTTCTAATCCAGTCACTTTGTTTATGAATTCGTCTAATTCAAGATCCCTCTTTTTCTCCTCCTCCTCGAAGGGAATGGCTTTGACGTATTCCATTTCTTCAGCTGATGGGGAAACAACGCTATCGTAGAAACCATCAATCAAGATCTCGTCGCTTTCGTTCTTCAGTGTGCCTAGTGCCCACACAAGCCTCCAAGCTGGACTAGGTATTAGGGGCGCATTCGCAGAGTGAACATCTCTATTTGCCCCAGTGGCCCTCAATTCTACAGACAATATACCTTTGAGCCCCAGATAGACAAGCGGATGCCCCTTGCGATCTATCCCACCAAACTCCCAGATCCCTGCGTCAGCCGAAAACAACTCCTTGTTCGCCTTGATAACGGGTGCCAGGTGGGGGCTTCCAATCTCCTCTTCTCCTTCAATCACGAACTTTATGTTGACTGGAACGTTGCCAACCGTTTCCAGAAAAGCCTGAACGGCCTTCAACCTCGAAACAGTGTTTCCCTTGTTGTCAGCCACGCCTCTCCCGTAGATTTTTCCATCACGTATTTCGCAACTGTACGGATCGCTTGTCCATTCCTCTAGAGGTTCTGGCGGCTGGACGTCATAGTGATCATAGAACAATAGAGTCTTTTCAACCACTTCTGATTCGACTTCGCCATACACTACCGGGTTTGCTCCCTCTTCACGTATAATCTTAGTGGAGAGTCCAACGTCCTTCATCATCTGCTCAACAATCTTGGCACATTGCTCTATGCCCTCTCCTCTAGCAGCGACACTAGGTTGTCTCACAAGCTTGGCGAGGTCTCTAACGAATTCCTCGTGGTGAGCGTCAATATGCTGGTAGACCTTTTCTAGATTCATGGGGACTATTGTCTGGAGCCATGCTTATTAACTGATTGTGCCCGAAATTCTTACGCAAGTCTGATGGTTTTTTGCAGACGGCTCAAAAGGACGACACGACTCTCCGGAGCTTCGTCCAAAATGCTGTAGCCCAACTCATCGGCTAGGGCACGCGCGAACTCTCGAATCTCTTGATGCCACGGCATGTTCCTGAAACCTAACCGTAATCTCGAAAAACCAACATGCATGTAAGCCTTGGGTTCTACATAAGTCGAATTTGCTTTTTTCACTAACCGCGCGTAAAATTTGGGGTTTCTCATGTTCACATGTCGTGCCAACGTCATTCGAATGACGGTGGGGCAATTGAAACTCGGAAGTAGAGCAAGGGTTTCATTGAGCTTTTCCCATGCCGACGGAATCTGCGGACGGCAAGTCTCCTTGAATGTCTTCTTGTCGAAAGCAGAGACCGAAATGAAGAGTTGGCTAGGTTCCTCGTTTAACTGAGACAGCGCTTCAGGAAGGGTTCCGTTAGAGACTAGAAAAGTCGTGAAGTCTCGCTTGTGAAGGTCGTGGATCAAGTCCCCTAGAGGAGCGTATAGAGTCGGCTCGCCAGCCAAACTTATGGCCGCGTGCTTCGGAGTCAAGGCTTCTTTATACTTCTCTTGATTCGTCTTCGGATTTCCTTTGTATCCGCTTAAAATCTTGAGTTGTTCACCGATGCATCTCTCCACGATTTCTTCATGGTGGTCCCATTTGGGCATCTCCACCTCGCCCCACTTCATTTCATGGTCTCCGCTTTGGGGACGCCAACAAAAGAGGCAACGCATTGTACAGTAAACAACGGCAGGTGTCATCTGGACGCATTGGTGAGTCTTTATTCCGTAGAATTTTTGTTTGTAGCAAGGGCGATCGTTGATTAGCGTCTCGTAGAGCCACTGGCACCTTTTGACAGCAGAGTGTCTGCCAACTACATGGTATTTCTGATTCTTCAGTAGTTGAAGCAGTTCTTTGGAGATTGGAGCCTGCAAAGTCTCGTCGCCAGCCGAGTCTAGGAGGTTTCTAGACCGGTTTCTGATTAATAAGAGTGCTTGCTTTGGGAATATCAGAGTCTCTGAATGGGGAAAACGTTAAAGCCTATTGAAAACTCAAGTGAAAAACTCCGAGAGGCGGCGAATATGACCTATCATAGAATGGTTAGGAGCATCCCTAGGGAAAACCGAGAGAAACTCTCGGATGGACTAGTGGATATCATCCTTAAATCCAAGAGAGGAGACAGAATGCCTGATAGACTCGCGAAAAACATCCTCAGTCGCTGGAGTCAAGGGCTTCTTACAGATGATGACGGTCTAGCTGAGCTCCTTGAAGCGTGTGCTCTTCTGGAGCCTGAGAAGACGGTAGAATCGTTGAAGCAGAAGTTGCAGATGGTGAATCTGGCCAAGGCTGTTGAGCACGTCTCTGCAAAGGAAGGATAGCAATTCGGAAAGGTGCCGATAATGTTGAAGTTTGGCATCGAGTTTGTACCCAGCGAACCTTATTGGAAAACCCTCTACTATGCTATCCAAGCAGAGAAGAGAGGATTTGACCACCTCTGGATAACCGATCACTTCAACAACCGAAACGTTTACGTAACTCTTACGACCGCTGCGATCTACACGAAGAAGATCAAGCTCGGCCCAGGAGTAACCAATCCCTATCTTATCAATCCGGTGATGACCGCGCAGTCGATTGCGTCACTGAACGAAATTGCTCGAGACCGAGTTGTCTTAGGTATCGGTGCCGGAGACAAAACGACACTCGAGAGTGCCGGTGTACAGATGAGGAGACCCCTTACAGCAGTGCGAGAGACCATCAAAATCGTTAGAGGGATGATTGAGGGAAAAAGCATAACGTACGAAGGAAAGGTATTCCAAGCAAAAGGTGCCAGATTCCTCTTCAAACCACACGGAAGCATCCCAGTATATGTGGGAGCGCAAGGACCAAAGATGTTGAAAATGGCTGGGAACATAGGGGAAGGTGTCCTGATCAACGCTTGTCATCCAAAGGATGTTGGCTACGCTGTGGATCAGGCAAGGAAGGGAATTGAAGAGGCCGGCAAGAACATGGCGGATGTGGACATCGCCGCCTACACTTCCTTCTCTGTACATAAGGATTTGGAAAAAGCCAACAAAGCCGCTGTTCCCGTTGTTGCCTACATCGTCGCGGGCAGCCCAAGCATCATACTACAAAGGCACAACATCAACCTGAGGAAAGCTGAAGAGATTCGTGAAGCCCTGAAGGCCGCTCAGTGGGGGCAAGCCTTTGGTGCAGTGTCCTCAAGAATGATAGAGTCCTTTTCGGTCTGCGGCACACCGGACATGTGCGTTGATCGGATCAATCAGCTTCTCAAGTCCGGTATTTCACAATTCGTTGTAGGTTCGCCCATAGGTCCAAACGTCAGGAAATCCATTGATCTCATCAGTGACAAAATAATCGCTCATTTCAAAGATTAGAATTCGTGCTCTACGAAAAAGTGCTGACCTCACCTGCTGGTCTATTGGAAACAGTATTCTACTTCGTTGAATTCCTCTGCTAGCCTAACAGAGTCTTCCTTCACCCGACGGGGAGCTTCGCCCTCTAGGACCACTCTCGTCATAAATCTAGCTATCTTTTGCATTTCATTCGCCTTCATTCCCCTGCGAGTCACTTCACAGGTTCCAAGTCTGACCCCACAATCGCAGATTACGTTCGCCGCCTCCAGTCTTCGAGCTATGACCTTTCCCTGTTTGTAGCCGCCGTAATCCAAAAAGACCTGATGGGACTCAGTATAACCTACGTCAGAACACACGACAGGAAATCCTTCTTCATCTAGGGCTGTGGCAAGTGCTTGAGCATTCCGAATCACTTGTTCCGCGTACCTTTCTCCAAACGATTTCATCTCAGCGAGGGCCAAGGTCAAAGCTGCTATGCGATTCCAATGGGCATTGTCGACAAACTCTGGCTCAATTCTACTCTTCATAATCCCACCGTGTTCCCTATCTGCCAGTATTATCCCCCCCTGCGGTCCGAAAAGGGTTTTGTGCGTTGAACCGAACAAAGCGTGAACGCCTTCTTTAAATGGCATCTGGAACCTCTTTCCTGCTACCAGCCCCATCACATGCGAGCCGTCGTACCCCACATGGGAGCCAATGCTTTGGGCTACTCCACTCAGTTCTTCTACGGGATGAGGAAACAAAAAGAGGCTCGCTCCGAAGATTACGACGCTCGGCTTCTCCTCAAAAATCAAATCTGCAGTCTCGTCAACTCTAATGTTCATTTTTTCTTTTGAGAAGGGAAATCGAATCACGTCAAACCTCAATTGTCTCGACAATCCCTGTTCCCAGAAACCGGGATATCCCCCATCTTCCGGCGAGATGCACAGAATTCTGTTCTTAGGCTCTGCAAAACAGCCAAGGAAAATCCAGTCTGCTATGTGACCTGATATTGGGCGCAGATCAGCCGTCTCACACTTATAGACGTCTCTAGCAATTTTCTCTCCATATAGTTCAACCTCGTCGATGAAATGCGTACCCATGTAGAATCCCTGGCGCGAAGAGTATCTGTGCCCGAGATCCGAGGATAGGAGAGCACGAACCTCGGGGCTCATGGTATTCTCTGAGGGGATGAGATTAATGCACTCATTTCCACGCCATCTCTTATGCCTCTCAATCAGACTGAGAAGGTGATCAATCAAATGCAATCACCGACATCTAACCTGTCTGAATTAGTTCGGTGAATACTTGAAAGTTGCGACTGAAAAGTACATGTATGTGATAGCAAGAAAAGCTTAAAACGTTAACTGCCATGAAATGTTCACATCTTCAGCGAGGTAAGTTCGTACATCGAAGAAAAAGCAAGAGAGCGAACAGGTGTACTTTCACATGACTAAGATATGCACAACGTCAGCGAATTTAATAGGAATACTGCTTGTAGCAGGACTTATGGCTGCAATCGTCCCCAGAACGGTGGCAGCTCCAACACCAACAATCAGTATCGCGCCAACAATGGGAACTGTTGGAACAGTGGTCGACTTTGATGGAACGATAGACACGCTTAACGGAAACTACACAATCAGGTGGGATGGAAAACTAAACATAACGACGGGGCAAGCCACAGAATATAACGTTACCACATCATTTGTTGTCCCACAGACAGCTGGAGCGCCTTCCGGAAGGGACATTCTCGTAGAGTTGATCGACGATCAAAAGACCGTAGACAACGTGGCAAACACCACGTTCAGACTTTATACAGAATTCTATGTAGAAGCGGTTGTGCCATCCCTGCCATCACAACTGCAAGAAGGAAATGTAACACAGGTTTTAGTCAACGTAACGGGGGGAGAGACAAATACTGTCTATTCCACAAATGTGACCGTGATCGACCCTTCAGGCGCGGTCTATTCTGACAACGTTCTGCTGACCGACACAACAAACACAGGGTACGGGGAAGGGAACACAACCTATCCGGAAGCCTTCAGCACCGACGCCAATACCAACCTTGTAGGCGAATACACCATCACCGTCAATGAGACTCTCGCAACTGGAAACTTCACTGTTGGCCTAACAGACAGACTGGAATACAGCCGAGGAGAAACCGCTTCTATTCGAGGTTCAGGATACGTAGCCAGTGAAAACATCACTGTCTCCGTGAGTATTGGAGAAGTCTCTGCCTCGGAGTACCCAAAGAACTTGACGGCGAATGCACAAGGCGTGATCAACGATTCGTGGACGATCCCAGAGGACGCCGAACCGGGAATATACACTGTACGTCTGACAAATGCTACTTCTGGCACAACGAAAACCCCACCTGATAGCCAAAACTTCACAGTTGTCGGTGCTGTATGCGTGATCCAGACATGGAATCTCGCAGATCCACCTGCACCAGTGGCAAATGTGATCGTTGAGGTCACTGAAGCGACGACAGGAACACGGGTGAGAGATGGGACAACAGATAAGAATGGACTAGAGGAATTCTGGCTGGAGCCTGGCAACTATACGTTCGAAGCGTTTTTCAGAGTGGATAAGAATTTTGTGTTCGTTGGCCGCCTGCAAAACCAGAGTATACCCGAAACTGGAACCCACGAGTTCAATCTAACATGCCAGTTATCTGACATCACAATAGCAGTGCATGATGGGGGCGGAAATCCGCTCCCCTTCATTGACTTAGCGCTGAACTATACGTACATTACAAGAGGAAACCAGACGATCCAACGGGTTGTCCACCTTGAAACAAATCATACAGGAACGATAGTCAGGCTCAACACGATTGCAAACATTAGCTACGAGATCGAAGCTCGACGCTATGGTCACTTATTCAATAGAACATTCATTGAAAATCTAACCACTCCTCTCCAAGTTGATATAACATGTCCAACTTACAGGATGATTGTCAATGCCTTGGACTCGAAGGGTCTTCCGATTCAGCGCGTTGATGTGAACCTCGTTGAATGGGCTAGCGAAATCCTTGTGGACAGACAGACCACGAACACCTCCGGGGTCGTGGCTTTCAGTCACACATTTGGCAGATATAGGGTCGAGGTATACAATGGCAGCGCGTTAGCCGAGAATAGTGTTCTCTTGAACGAGACGATCATCGATCTGATCGAAGATAAGTTCTCGGTAGTGATGGAATGTAGAATCTTCAATCTAGACTTATCGATTTCAGTCATTGATTACTTTGGACAGCCGATTCCAAACGCGGTGATAGAGATCGAGCGAGATGGTGCCGAGTCAGCAAGTCTCACTACAGAGCGTAATGGAATTGTATCATTGGAAGGAATGATTGGTGGTACTCTCCATTTTTCCGTCTACGTCTTGGGGGAGCTTGGTGAAGTGAGAATGTTGTATCTTGATGGAGACGGGAAGATTCTGTTCAAGATGGATAGATACATAGTGGTTGGAGGATACCCGTTGGAAGCCATTCAGTTTGTTGCATTGATCTCGCTAATTGTCTTCGTTGCCTTTATTGCTCTGATTCTGATACAGCAGAGGTTCTTGCCGATGTGGATGCAGAGGAAAAGGGGAAGTGCCGCATCCGATGAGTGATGCATGAAAAGAAAGGTTTATTACAACCCGCTTTCTAGCCTTAATTGGTTGACACCACCAGCTTCAAAGAAGGATTTTGCCAGAAGTACGGTCGTGTTTTATGTTGTCTTCAGTGAAAAAGTGCTCCCCTACATGTGAGTTGTTTCGATGCGCAAAGCATGCGGTGATCGTCCGTGGAAACAAAGTATGGTGCCGATGGACTGAGGAAGAATGCCAAATCCCAAACTGTAGCTACGCTACGTGTACAAAGAGACGGTTACTACCCAATGGTGTCTGTGGAGAAACAGTGAAAAGAAAGACCGTTGAGACAGAACCTGAGGAAGTCTCCATACCTACGGTCAGGCTCAAAGGAAAGGTTCTACGGAAAGTTGGCGAGAAAGAGATATTCTAGACAAATAGCACACTGACAACTCCACAACTAACAACTCCTAGGAACCCACGAAAGGGGCAAGATACTTCGCCAGGGAAATCTTTAGGAATGGTTCTGTATAACCATTTGAAAGGAATAACCATGACAAGACAAGTGACTTGCCTTGCAGGGGGTGTGGGAGCCGCGAGATTCTTGCAGGGACTCGTGAAAGTAATCCCAAGAAAACAGATAACGGTAGTAGTGAACACTGGTGACGACATTGAACTTCACGGTCTACACATTTCTCCAGATCTCGACATCGTGATGTATACCCTAGCCGGCTTGGTAGATGAGGAAAAAGGTTGGGGAATCCGTGGGGACACCTTCAACTGCCTTGAAATGCTCGGGAGCTATGAACGCGAAACGTGGTTCAAATTGGGAGACAAAGATCTGGCTACTCACATTTACAGAACTCACCTCCTCAAAAATGGGGACACGCTGTCCGAAGCAATAACCAAGATTAATGAAGCCCTAGGAGTGAGCGTTGAAGTCCTCCCTGTTACTGATGACAGGCTTGCAACTAAGATCATAACAAATGGAAGTTCTATGCCTTTTCAGGAATACCTCGTAAAAAGACGAGCCCAAGACAAAGTTGTGGACGTCGTGTTTGAGGGCTCTGAGAGAGCAGAACCGGCTCCTGGGGTTGTTGATTCAATCTTGAACGCAGATACCGTTATAGTCTGCCCCAGCAATCCCATTGTGAGCATAGGCACCATTCTTTCTTTGAGAAATGTTCGCGATGCCCTAAGAAGAACGAATGCAAGGATTACTGCAATAAGTCCAATCGTTGGCGGTGCACCAATCAAAGGTCCCGCTGATAAGCTGATGCGAGGTCTGGGTTTAGAAGTTTCTGCCTACGCCGTTGCCTGCCTTTACCAAGGTTTCCTCGACTTTTTCATATTAGACAATGCTGACATGGCAGAGGAGGAGAGAATCGAAGAACTCGGCCTCAAGACGGTCGTTACGAACACGATCATGAGGCGTCTGAAAGACAAAACGGAATTGGCCAAAGCCGCCCTAGAACCAGATAGCCTGTAAGAAGCGTCGAAATACCTTGTCGAGACACTGCGCGACCACAAGACAGGGAAGTGAACGCAATATCTCGAGATCCGGCTTCACCTCGAAAAGAAAAGACTCCAGCTACTTCGTCATAGTTCCGGTTAAGAGATTAAGTGAAGCCAAGAGTAGACTTGCACCACTTTTGTCTGAAGATGAAAGGAGACAATTTTGTCTCGCAATGTTGAAAGACGTTCTTGTGGCAGTCAGAAACACCGAAGACATCAATACAACAGTAGTAGTCAGTAAGGATCCACACGTACTGCGGGTCGCGAAGAAATGTTGCACATTTCCGCTAGAGGCAAGGCGATCCGGATTGAATCAGGCGATCTTCGAAGCGGTCAAATGGTGTATCAGTATGACCGCAAAAGGCACTCTCATTTTACCTGCGGACATTCCACTGATTTTGTCTCAAGATCTAGACAAGATATTGCTCCTTGGCAGGAAATCGTCTATGGTCATATGCCCATCAAGGACAGGGGACGGAACCAATGCGCTGTTGCTGAATCCTCCCCGAGCGGTTATGACTTTCTACGGACGACGCAGCTTTCAACGTTATATCAAAGAAGCCTTTGAACAGAGAATACCATATTACGTGCACAGGTCACCGAGAATCGCTTTGGACATAGATACTATCAAGGACTTATCTGATTTTGTCGCGATAAACGCTGAGAGGACTCATGCCTGCGAATTTCTGCTGAAACTGGGCATTCGCAAGAGACTAGGCTCCTTCAGCAGCGGTAGCAACTAGAACCGCTACTCAGTGCGTACTCGTTTCACCACGGGCGGCCTTATTTTCTTTAGAACGCGATAGCCACAGATGGTGCATTTTACAGCTCCGCCTCGCAGTTCAAGCTCTCGGGTCGACACTTTGGCACCACACTTCACACATTCGTACACGAGCCCAGGCCCCGTCTTCGTGGACATTATTTCTGCCCCAAACTTGCTTAGCAAGATTTGTGTGAAATAAACCTTTCTCACTGTGAGCATTCTGGAACAACTATTTATCTTCTAAGGTGAGAGAGATCTTGGGAAAACTATTGGTGCTCAAGCGAGTGTTGATTCTGGCGGCAGGCGGGGGACACACTGGCTATGGATATGCACTAGCCCAAGCACTTCACACGAAAGCGTCTCTTTCCTTTCTCGTGCCTGAAGGCGACCTTCTTAGCAAGAAGAGGCTTAGCCGGTTCGGCAGAGTCAACTCTTTGTTATTGCCCCGAGGCCCGAAAACTCCGGCGCATGAATTCGTAGTTGGTCTGGCAAAAGCTTTCCTAAATTCAGTAGGACTGCATCTCCAAAACTTCGACATTGTTGTGAGCACCGGCAGCAATTTTTGCATTTGGCCCGCATTTTTCGCTTGGATGCGCGGATTACCTGTAGTGAATATCGAAAGTTCGGTTCGTTTCGTAAAGCCCTCCAAGACTGCCCGACTGCTGCAACCTCTGTCGAGAATAACAGCGCTACAATGGGAGGAACAGAAATGGCTCTTGAACGGTGTTGTGGTCGGTCCGTTGCTCCATAAACCGGAAGTTGAACCGTGGAAAGGAGGCTACGTCTTGGTTACTGGAGGGACACACGGACACAGGAGCCTTTTCGATGCGTTGACCAACACCGACTTGCAAGACGTTGTCTTGCAAACGGGGGAGATTGACCCACAGCCTTACAGAGAAAGACACCCTGAATGGAAAGCCATAGCGATTACTAAGAAGTTTCATGAATTGGTAGCGGGGGCCGACGTCGTGGTAACACACCTCGGCTCTACAATCATTGAAGCGGTAGTATACGGGAAACCCATTGTGCTAGTTCCCAATCCAGAGTGGACAAGGACAGGAGGACCAGAAGACGCGAAGTATCTAGCCAGAAAGGTGAACGCTGTTCTAGTTCCTGAGATCGAATCAGAGAGACTCCTGACTTCAATAAAGGAAGCCAGGAGAAGACGAGTTCCAACTCTCCCAGATGGAGCTGAAAAACTGGCGAAAATAATAGTCCAGCTTAGTTGATAGCAACACGCGAATAAAGGTTTGAGGCAAACGCTAAGAGGATTCAATCGTTTCTTTCAATGTTTGTTGTGTAGTTAAATAGCTCAGACACACCTTGAGGTATTTTGCGCCTGGGTTTGTAGTCTATCTTCTTGGCAGCCATTTCACAACTGTAGCCGAACTCGTGCGTGTAAACTTCGCCCGGATTGAGAGGTGTGAAGACTTTCTGTATTTTCTTATCAAGTTTTTCTTTGGCCTCCTGGATGACTATCTCTGCGATTTGGTTGACGCTCTGGGATTCTCCCCCTATGTTTAGAGTGTGCCCAGCAACCGCTTTTCTAGGAGTTTTTAAGCATTTAACGATGGCATCGATGACATCTTGTACATGTACGAAGTTACGTTGTTGTTCTCCGTCTGCGCGTATCGTGAGAGGCTGGTTGTTTGTTGCTTGCCAGACGAACTTAGGAATGACTGTTTTTTGGCGGGTATATACGCTCAAGCCGTAGACATTGGATAAGCGAAATATCGTGGTTGTCAATCCATGATTGGCGTGGAAAGCGTTGATGGTTTTTTCAGCTGCTACTTTGGTGACCCCGTATAAATTGACGGGCATCAGCGGGTGGTCTTCGGAAATGGGTTGTTCTTGAGGAACCCCGTAGACGGCGGCAGAGGAGGTGAAAATGAAGCGTTCGACATTATGATTGGCTGACTCTTCCAGAAGCAGGTGCGTACCGTAGAAATTGCTGTTTATAGCCTGCTTAGGCTGGTCCTCACAGAGTTTGACTCCTGGCATGGCTGCTACGTGTACGATAAATGCTGTCTCTCGCGCGAAGGCCTTCTGCAAGTCAGATTTTTTTCCAATATCACCGACGAGGAGGCGGTACCGCTTGTCCTTTCTGAGATGGTTAACGTGGCTATAGTCTCCAAGCGCCAAGTTGTCAATGGATGTTATGCTTGCATTTGGAAAGTGCTTACCCAACTTGACAAGAATCCCGCTTCCAATGTATCCTGCTCCACCAGTCACTAGGATGTCCATTTGGGCCACCAATACTTGAGGGCATTATTAATTCATGATTACTTTTAAAGTTCTCGAACCTCGTTGAGTCGCTGGAGAGTCCATCTGACTAGAGGAGTACATCCTTCAAAACGTGGAAGAATTGCCTGATGTGCCTTGTCCCTATTCTTCTTTCTCCATGTGATCTCGGCTTCATCTCTACAGGAATCTCCATGATTCTGGCTCCTTTCTTGTCAGCTTCCAGGATAAAAGTCCCGCAGAGGCATGCCCCGTGCAATCTCATCTGTCTGGCTAGATCCGCCTTCATGGCTCTGAAGCCCGTCCCCACATCCGAACATTCGACCTTCAGATTCGTGAGGCGATTTATCACCTTCTCTGAGCCATGAGGGATTTCCGCTCTTACCCCAAGCGTAAGGTCAGCCTCTCCTTCAATTATCGGTTTAATCATTTTCGGCAAATCCTGAGGATTGTGCTGACCGTCGGCGTCCATGGTTACGATTACATCACCACGGGCTGCTTGGATTCCTTCTTGGATAGCCTTAGCTATACCAAGATTCTTTGCGTGCCGGATCAGTTTTGATCCTTGCTTCTTGGCGATTCTGGCCGTATTGTCTGTGCTTTCGTCGTCTATGACTATTGTCTCGTCGCAGAATGGCTTGCACTGAGAGAGTACACCGTCTATCGTCACTGCTTCGTTGTAGGCGGGAATCACTATGGACACTCTTGGTTCGGCCATCTGTATCCAGAGTTTCTAAGAAGAAGCCGCCTACTTAATAGTACGGTCTTTTCACTGTTTCGTTGTGAGTGAGCCGATCTATCCAGGCGCATGCATATAAAGGATTTAAAGAAGAAGATAGCAACCTATTCCACGGGATCAACGATTGGCTTTCGAAGAAGAAATCAAGCGAACGAGATCATTGCTCATGAATATGGGGCTAAACGAATATCAAGCCTCAGCTCTTGCTCACCTAATCCTGCTTGGAGAGACGAAAGTGACCACTCTGAGCAAAACCAGCAAAGTACCAAGCGCCCGCATTTATGGTGTTTTGGACCAACTTGCCAAGATGGGACTCGTAACGACGCGACCTGGAAGGCCTATCCTATATAAGCCCCAACCTCCAGAAGACGTCGCCAGCTCTCTCATAGCCTCCAACAGAGAAGCCCTGAAGGAGAAACTTAGAGAACTCGAGAACTATGCCGACGACTTCATAGACCTAAGCAAGCAAGTCTACCTAAAAGGAACAAAAGGAATTCCAGGAGTCCCGCTTCTACGCATCGTGAGCGTCGGCGACGTTTCCCTAGAAGAGACAAAGAAACTCTACGAATCGGCAAAAACGGAGATCCAAATCCTTTCAAGAGCTATGGAATACTTCACAGAAGTCTCGGATACACTCGAGACCGCTCTCAAACGAGGCGCCTCACTAAGGATAATTCTGATGAGACCAAAGAAAATGGAAGAGGCAGATGAAAAACGACAAACAGAAGTCTTGGAAGAGATTAACAGAGTTCTCGGAGGGAAAGCTCAAATCCGCTTCACAGACGAGATTCCTATTAGGGGATGTATAATTGACCCTGAGATCGGAGGAAAAGCATTATTCCTCGTTGAGGACCCTGGAGTCCCTTTCTTCCTGCGAGAGGCAGCAATTACCTCCCATCAAAGCGTCGTCAAAGGGCTTGCCCTGATGTACAACCTGTTGTGGAAACACAAGACAACCATGCAATAGCGCTCCTCTATGATGCCCATTGTTAGTCCTGCACGAAAGTTTCGCACTTCATCTGACTTACGAAAATCCCAGCTAGTTCACTGGAGATCATAGAAAGTTACTACTCATTAGAAGTAAATTTTAAATACCTCCGCATTAATAGTGAATTTGTTTTACGGTCTAGAAGGGATACAAGTGAGGATCCTAGTCTGTGGCGCCGACGGGTACATCGGTTATCCCCTAAGCATGCACCTTCTTGAGAAGGAACATGAGATCTACGGAATCGACTGTTTCCACCGCAGAAGAATGGTCAAAGAAAGAGGCCTTGAGTCGATCATCCCGATCAAACCGTGGGACCTACGTGAAAAAGAGCTCAAAAGACTAGGCACTTTTCAGTTCAAGAACCTCGACATCTCTGAGGACTATGACCAACTGAGCCAGGTCTTCAAAGAGTTTAGACCCGAAGGCATCGTCAATCTAGCACAACAACCAAGTGCCGCCTACTCGATGATTGATCCCCAACACGCAAACTTCACCATGAGAAACAACGTTCAGGGACTTCTCAACATATACTGGGCCATGAGGGACAACACCCCAGAGAGCCACGTCGTTACCCTCGGGACGATGGGTGAATACGGCTTTCCCAATTTACCAATACCGGAAGGATTCTTCGAGATTCAATTTGAGGGCATGAAAGACATCATGCCATTCCCAAGACAGACAAACAGCGTCTATCACACAAGCAAGGTACAAGCAACAGATCTATCTTGGATGACGTGCAGGGTCTGGGAACTGCGCGCGACCGATATCCATCAGGGTGTGGTCTACGGAACCCAGACGGAAGATATGGACAACGAGCTCTTGCGGACAAGATTTGATGTCGGAGAATGCTTTGGGACAATGATCAATAGGGCTGTGGCGTGCGCCGTCATGGGCCATCCCATAATCCCCTATGGTTCAGGAATGCAGAAGCGCGGCTACATCGCGCTAAGGGATTCGATAAAATGCCTGACGCTCGCAGCTGAAAATCGGCCCACCGACGATGACAGCATCCACGGTTACCGAGTCATCAACCAATTCGACGAATGCTACACCTGCAACGAGCTAGCTGACGTCGTTAAAGATGTTGCTAACGACGAGTTTGGCTTAGACGCAAGCGTACAGCATATTGAGAATCCGAGGGTCGAGGCGGAGGTCCACTTTTACAAGCCCCATCACCAAAAGCTCTACAACATGGGTTGGCGTCCAACGAGAACCCTTAAACAAGAGTTGGTTACCATGTTTGAAGATCTCATACCGTTGAGAGAAAAGTTGTTGAAATTCAAGAAGAAGATAATTCCAAGAATCAAGTGGCGTCCCGATCATACTGCCATAAAGAACATGGAGGTGGCTGTGCATGGATGAAAAGACTGCGTTCGCCACGAAGTTCATAGAGGAAAACATGAAGAAATACAATCGCGTGGCTTCCGTCTGCAGCTTCGGCAAAGACAGTATAGTCCTACAACACCTAGTCATTCAACAGAAACCTGACATACTCACCCTCTGGATAAGACCCCCGTTCCTCCCAAAGGAGACAATTGATTTTGCCAACAGAGTCATCAAAGACTGGAATCTCAACGTCAAAGTCTTGACCAGCAAATACGAAAAGGACAAGAAATGGATGGACGAAGTCGTCTACAAACCGAAGCTATGGAAGACCAACCCAGAACTGTGCTGCCAAATATTCAAAGTCCAACCCGTCATGGACGCGGTACAAGAGCTTGACCTCAAAGCATGGTTCAGCGGCATGCGCAAAACAGAGAGCGAGAAGCGAAGCATGTACACCTATGTTTGGCCACAGGGTCCTTTCACCAAGCTGCACCCAATCCTCGACTTTACGGAGGCGGACATCTGGAGATACATGGCAGTTAACCAACTTCCGGTGCACCCGTGGTATGGCCTTGGTTATAGGTCGCTAGGCTGTGAACCCTGCTCCTTCCCCAATGTCTGGTATTCTGAAAGAGGCGGAAGATGGAAGGACACAATGATGGAAGGAGGAGACTGCGGCATACACTGCACTCCTATGAAAAGCTGATTCGACTGGAGAAAATAAACAACGCCAAGTCAGCACACAAGATTCGAATTCGGAAATTAGTGACTGGCACCGGTTTATCGCGCACATGTTTCTTTGTTCTGTAGTCTCCATAGAGTTACAGTCGAATCTGCTCTCATGTCATATCAAATCCATTTCATGACTGAGTCCACATATTTTTGCAGTTCTTCTTCCCTCAAGTATCGCCTGATCTGAGCTGGCGTTCCATAGACAACCGCCCTTTGCGGGACATCTCTAGTTACTACTGCTCCGGCGCCAACTAGCGCCCCTCTTCCCACGGTAATGTCAGACAAGATTTTTGCACTGATCCCGATTCTTACAAAGTCCTCTATGATGGGGCCACTGTTGCCTTCTCCAAGTATGACTCTTTCGTTGTCAGAGAAGGAAACCATTGGAGCTACGAAAACACCTTTCCCTATCCGCATTGACTGAGGTAGCGCGCAACTAGTGTTGATTCTTGTTCGTTCTCCGATTGTCGAGTACCCATTCAGAACTGCATGCGATCCAACTAAGCAAGATTCTCCGAGGTCTGTGTGTTCTCTAATAATGGTGTGGTGCCCGGTATTCAGCCTCTTCCCTAGGTTGGTGTGCGCGTATATGACGGACCCGGACCTTATGACACTTTTTTCCCCGACGACTGTTGCCGGGTCTCTTATGATCAGGTCTTTCAGCTTGGGGCTATCGAATGAACGATCGATTCCTATCAGCTCCTTCTTGGAAGGGTGCCCTATAACGCAATGACTTCCGATGATAGCATCACTTCTTACAATTGCGTCAGAGTAGACTATTGTGTAGGCCCCTATTTTCACACCTTCTTCGATAACAGCGTTTTCTCTAATGATTGCGCCATATCCGATCTCGACATCTTTCCCTATTTCAGCGTACTTGCTTACGGAGAATTTCCCGGTCTTGATCTGTGGTCCCCTATATTTACCTAACACTTTTGAGGGTTAATATTACTTTGTCCAATTCTTTCTCCTTCAATCCTGGATGATTCGGAAGCCCTATTATTTTCCCAGCTATCCTTTCTGTATTCGGACAGTCAAAGTTGGAGTAATCTATTTCCTTTCCATAGAATGGACAACTGAAAGGACACTTTTTTGGATGGGCCTTCTGTTTGAGGAGCATAGGTTGCTTGTAAAGTGGCGCTACGTACCTATGCCTTACTTCTACACCTTTCTCTCTGAGAGTCACGACTAGGTCCTTTGTTTTCATCCCCAACCTCTCCTCACAAATTCTTACCGGGCACCAGAAGAATGCATGTTTAACGTACGGTTTTTGCTGTGCTGGTTCTAGCCAGTCAACGCTTTCAAGTTCTTTAAGTAGATACTTGGAGTTCCTTGTCCGGATCTCATTGAGTTTGTCGATTTTGGAAAGCTGGACAAGTCCTATCGCCGCTGCAATTTCATTCATGCGATAGTTATATCCCAGCACTTCATGATCATCACGCGACGACATTCCATGATTCCGAATCTTCCTGGCCTTTTCTGCAACGCTGGAGTCATCCGTCGTAATCATTCCTCCTTCGCCCGTTGTGATGTTCTTCGTGGCATAGAAACTCCAGCAACCAGCTTCACCGATGGACCCAACTTTTCGCCCCCTGTACTCTGCTCCATGAGCCTGGGCTGCATCTTCAATTACTGAAAGGTCATGAGCGTGGGCGATCTCCATTATTCGATCCATTTCTGCTGGGTGGCCATAGAGATGAACGGGAATGACAGCTCTGGTCCTCTTCGTTATCCTCTTCTTCACATCTTCCGGATCAAGACAGTATATTTGCGAGTCTATGTCTGCAAAAACGGGTATAGCATTATTGTGTATCACTGAGGTCACTGTTGAGAAAAACGTTAATGCGGGAACTATGACTTCATCTCCAGGACCAATTCCCATTGCTGCTTGGGCGATGTGAAGGGCTGCGGTGCCGCTATTGGTTGCTATCGCATGTTCTGTACCTATGTATGCGGCGAACTCCTGTTCGAATTCCTTCACTCGCGGGCCTTGAACGTAGCGTCCCGATCTCAATACGTCGGCTACAGCTACTATTTCGTCTTCTCCTACCGACGGGGCTGCTACCTTTATCAAGGTGCTTATCCTGATCACCTTTCTACGGATCATGCATGTCAGCTATCGCTTTGGGTATCCCTTCAGCAAGTGTGATTTGTGGTCGATAGCTAAAGAATAGCTGGGCTTTCCGAGACGATATGTTGAAGATGTGTATGTCTTGTTCTGGAGGAATCGAGGGCGGGCCATGTACGATTTTTATGCTCTTATTTGTTTTTGAGACAATGTCGGATGCAATTCTCTCCGCTAAGGGCCTTATCTGACATTCTTGGGGGCCCGATATGTTGAACACTTGACCGGCTAGTCGTTCAGGAGAGGGGTAATGAATTGCTTCCATGTAAAATCGGATTAGATCTTGTAGGTGTATGAAGTTTCTGACCTGTCTGCCGTCTCCGAAGATTGTTATGTGACCTTTCGTCAAGGCGTCTTCTATGAATTTGTTTATCACCGTGTATTTTTTGACTGGGGCTGGCCCGTAGACGTTTGTCTGGCGGAATATGGTTGTCGGCGTTGAGTGGACCCTATAGTAGAATCTAGCGATCTCTTCCGCCAAATGCTTTGAAAGTCCATACGTTGTTACCGGGGTTACTGGGTGCTTTTCATCAATGGGCATATACTGTGCGTTTCTATAGAGCTGAGCTGCCGTTGATGCGATTATGACCAGTTTCGGTTGTTTGGATAGCAATATTGCCAAAAGATTTGCGGTCCCTTCTACGTTTACCCTTAATACTTGAGATGGATCTCCACTGACCAATGCTGCGAGATGTACAACTGCATCGATTTCCATTGCTTTCAGGCTCTCTTTTAGGTTTTCAAAGTCCAGTAAATTCTGGTTTATATGATGGATTTTTGTGGCAAGCATTTGGGGAGGGCGTCTCATGTCAAGATTGTATACATTATCTCCTGTTTCTACAAGTTCTTTTGTCAGCGCGGATCCTATGTAGCCTGCACCCCCAGTTATTAGTATGTTCACTTCAATTGCCTTCCAGCAGATTGTACATCTTCCTTTTGAAGGTACTATCTTATAAGTCGTGATTAAGCTGCTAGAGCCACGCTAGTTTCCGGAATACTTCGGCGATTCTCTTCACCTCATAGCGCTTCATATTCTCTCTCGACGCTCTTCGATTCACCGTGAGAAACCCAGCAACATTCCCTAGCAACTCAACAATACCAAAAGGTGTTCTCGTCAAACAGTACAAGCCATGTCCGACCATGAAAAAAAGTGATTGGGCATTCTGTCTGCGGCCTTTCCCTCGACGAATCGCGCGAACAGCAAGTTGTTTCATTGAATAGTTTCTCAAATCATAAACGTTGGCTCCATCTACGACCTCGGTTCTGTAACCTCTCTTCATTAATTCTAGATCAAAAAAGGTGTCGCAGGCCAGAATGTCTTGGAATCCACCTACTTCCTTCCAAATTTCCCGTAGAAGGAGTCTACCGGTTCCTGTGATCGTTTCAAGAAAGTGCAAGTGTCCTTTATGAAGGGGAACGTACCTTCCAGCCACAGAGACTAAAGGACCTTCAAGATAGGGTAGTAGTACGGAAACGTAGTTATGGTCCAGAATAGTATCGGCCTCAGCGAGCAATATCACATCATTTGATGCCTTAGAGAAGCCGAAGTTAACTGTCTCTGCCACGAAGTTCGTTTCAAACTTGTGTCTGCCGAGCGGGAATATGCTGATTCTTGGGTCTACCTTGGCATGTCTCTTCGCGATCTCTTCGGAATTGTCCTCGCATCTGTCTAAGATGATGATTATCTCTGCTACTCTCTGTTCTCTGACCGAAACCAGGCATTGATCCAGCGTTTCTTCTTCGTTGTGAACTGGAACGACTGCGGACACGTTTTTCTCAACGATCGGTTGCTTCACTTTCATCTCGCTCTCAGAGGTGAGTTGTCGAAGACTAGAGAGATCGGTCATCCATCAGAATTGTATGGACCTGCCATTATTAATAGAGTTCCTGGATGTGTTTGGTAACATGTCCACTTGGAGGAAGTAGTAGATATAAACAAATAGAACACATATGAGAGATCAATTGTGAAACAATCTGACTTAGGAACTTGAACATTTCATATCGGGGGCTCTGTATGGGCGAGATAGGCATTGTGGGCGGAGGGGGGTTCGTCGGCTCCGCTTTAGTCCGACATCTAATCAAATCGTTCTCCGTCAAGGTTCTGGACATCAAGCAGGTGCCAGGAGACCTCAAAGGAGAGACAGAGTATCACCGCTGCGATGTAAGAAAATACAGTGATGTAGAACGTGGACTAAAGGACGTTGAACTAGTCATTCACACAGCCATAGTGCAAATTCCGCGAATAAATAAGGCAAAAAAACTTGGATACGAGGTAAACATACGGGGAACCCAAAATGTCTGTAAAGCTGTCAATAGAATCTCCTCAGTCAGAGGGATGATCCTCGCCGGGTCTTGGCACGTCGTGGGAGAGAGGGAGTTGAGAGGTGTAATAAATGAGGAATTCGGCTTCCGGCCTGACAAGGTTGAGGAAAGGGCGCATCTTTATGCGTTGTGTAAGATAGGACAAGAGACTATCGTCAGAGTCTACGGCGAGATATCTGAGAAAATATTTGGGGTGATAAGAATGGGCACCGTATTAGGGAAAGGAATGCCAGAAAAGACAGCAGCCGCGATTTTCATGACAAATGGATTGCAGGGGAAACCCATAACCCCATTCAAGCATAGTTTGCATCGTCCAATGTTGTATACCGACATAAACGACATATGCGAAGCATTTGAAGTCTACTCAAGAAAAATTCTGGAACGCGAAATGGACGAGAAGCCAGACTACTCACGCATAGTCAACATATGTTGGCCCGAACCGATAACTATCCTCAACCTAGCCGAGATTGTAAAAGACTCTATAGTCAAATACTCGAATGGCAAAATCAAGCCCAAAATAGAGATTGTCGATCAAGGACGCCCAACTCTTTTCAAGCCCGAAGACCAGGACCTTATAAAGGTTGACATATCTCGAGCCGCGCGCTTTCTCGGCTTTGGGAAAATGACAGACCCGAGAAAGACGATAGAAAGGCTAGTCAGAGCGCGATTGAGGGCTGCAAATTAGTGCACATTGGTTTTCTTTTCGGTTAACATTCGCATGAAGTCTATGGCGATTCTGTTCCAGTCGAATTTCCTCATCACATGTTGCCGAGCTTTCTTTCCCAAGCTTTCTGCAGCTTTTGGGTTATCCAGCAGGAATTGTATTCTTCTGATCCATTGTGACGTATCGGTAACGTCGCACAGGTATCCAGTCTCGTTGTCCATAACGATTTCGGGTATACCTCCCACATTTGACGCAATGACTGGCTTTTCCATCAGGCACGCTTCCATAACAGTGGTCGGCAATGCATCCCATCCAGAGGGATGTACGAATATGTCACCGCTCGCCAAGAATCTTCTAACCTCGGATTTCTCAATCCGTCCTAGAAGGACTATATTTGAGGAGATATTCTGTCTGGCTAGGTTCATGTAAGGTCCGCTACCAGCAAAGTAGAATGAGACAGTAGGCATTTTTTTGGCACATTCAACAAATTTCAGTAGTCCAGCGACCTTCGGGTAAATCTCCAGGTCAAACACGCCGACTATGGCCGGATGTTCTAAGTCGAACAGCTTTCCGTCATACTGTGGGTCCCATACTTGCGGTTTCATCCCTTTATGAAGTACACCAGTAGGGTAGCCAGCAAGATGGTTTTTGATCCGTTTTTCAAGCCATCCACAGATGGCCAGGACAAGGTCAGCCTTTTTGATTCCATAACTCTGGACAAGGTGTTTCCACTCGAGCAAAACCCTATGAGGAAGAGATGGGCAGCGACCTCTATTCCAAACCATCTCAGTCCACATATCGCCTCGTAGGAAGACTACTAGGGGTCGGGTCTGTAATTTTGCCATATGGGCCGTGTAGAAGGGGACATCTGTAAAAGTGATATCCGGATTGAATTGTTTTATAAGCTTGAGGAGTTTCGGAAAGGGAAGATATTTCAGGATCTTGAATTCAGATAGCGCGTAATAGTCTCTGTCGCAGACGCATCTTGCTTCCACTCCTAGACGCTCGAGAGCTTGGGCGAACTCCATTGAATATTGCAGCTTTCCTTTGGCGCTCGCGATGAGAATTTTCAAACCTGCTCCTCCGCAGCTCAACCAATCACGGCGCCCACATACTTCACTACAGATTGGGCAAACGCCTCCCAAGTGTACTGTTCTTGGACATAAGATCTTGCTTGTCGTCCGAGAGCCTTGAGGTCAGCTTTCCTGAGGGCTTCGATTTCAGACTCAAAATCGTCGAGATCAGCAACGGAACCGAACAAACTCAACTCCACAGGGAAAGCCTCAGTCGCAACAAGGACGGGTTTTCCGCAGGCGTAGGCCTCTAGAACCATGTTTGGAAAGCCTTCTGTTGCGCTCGGCAGAATGACGAGATCTGCTTTGTTGTAAAACTCTGGCATCTCCGGAAAACGAAGAGCCCCCAGGTATTCAACTGTTTCGGGGAAAGAGATATCAATTTGCTTCTTGCCAGCGATCATGAAGTGGATGTCAGGCAAGTTTTTTGCGACTTCTAGTATCTGTGGAACCCTCTTTTCGGGGCTTATTCTACCAGCGTAGGCAACGGTGAACTCGCGTGGTCTGCTAACAGTCATGGGCTTGAACATCTGTGTGTCAACACCGTTCCATACAGGGGGGGTGATTTTTTCCTCTCTTATTCCCCATTCTTCCGCTTTTTCGGCCAACTCGCGAGAGTTCGGTATAACCAAGTCAGCGTCTCTCAGACTTCTGGTTTCCAAGTAGTTCAGCATTTCCTCTTTTGGAAAACTAACATTCATGGCCTTCCTGACTTTTCTATGATTCCCCCTGAGTCTCACGGCGTACGGGACATCCATCTTCGCCGAGCAGTATCTGCAGAATTCTTGCATCCAAAGATCGCTGAGGGTGAAGAAGACGTCAATGTCTAGATCCTCCACTTGCTCGAGCAGCCTTCTTCTCGACAGTAAGAATCGAGTGATTTTGCTTCTTATGGAGGCGAATGGGAGATTGATTTTGCGGAACGAGAAATTCTCTCTAAGATCTTGTCGTGGAGTTCCAATAATGTATGAAATGTGAAGCTGTTCAACTGCCGCAGACAAGCTCTTTGCTAACGGCAAAACGAAGCCATAGTCGAAAAGGTTCAAGGACCAGAGTGGCATTAAGATCTTCACGACAGCTTCATCCATCGAGTATTGTGGAGAGCTTTGTTTATTAAATTCTTTAAATAGCTATTGAGGAAGAAAGCAAAGATCACACAACCCTCCATTGCGAGCGGTGAAAAGATTTGCCCAAGAAGAAGCTGGAGAGTCCTAAGGTTTCAATCGTCGTGCCGACGTGGAACGGCATAGAGCTACTTGAGAAATCCTTGCCGGCAATTTCGAAGATTGACTATCCAGATTATCAGGTAATAGTTGTGGACGGGGGCTCAGATGACGGTTCGCAAGAATACATCCACAAGAATTTCCCGCAATATGAAGTTGTAGAACTCCCAGAAAACCTTGGCATTGCGGGCAACATGAACGCGGCGATTCCATATGTCGAAGGGGAATACGTGTGCTTCCTAGATAACGATCTCATAGTCGACCCTGAATACATCCAGAAGATTGTGAAATCTTTTCAGGAAAATCCGCAGGTTGCCATGGTGGGTGGGCATATAGAGGAAAAGGAAAGAACTTACAGCAGCGGCTTTTTCGGCAAATACGCAGAACTCAGGATGAAGTCCCATGTTGGCGAATCACTGTATGTTTCAGGCGTCTGCATGGCCTTCAGAATACGTGCATTCAAACAAATCGGAGGCTTCGATTCAAACTTCAAGATAGGGTGCGACGACGTGGACGCTGGGATCAGACTTCGCCACAACGGATGGAGGATATTGGCGATCCCTGACGTTTTGGGGTATCACTTTGGAGGAAGCACCGGAAGGAAGCTTGGAATGAAAAGATACTATTATGTATTGTCTGGGAGACTGTACATGTGGTTTAAAAACTTCTCCACAAAAACAGCACTCAAACTCTCGCTTTTACACATCACTTGGCACGCAAAGAACGTTATCATCTACCTTAAACGAGGTAAGCTCTCCGATAGCTTGTTTTATACTTTGAACATCATGAAAGCATATCTTTCTTTACTGCTGAAAGTAGGTTCAATAATCAGGGAACGAAAGAAAATCACCAGACGAGTCCCAGATTATATGTTCTTGAAGTTCACTAGTTCAGATTGCCAGAGCTGATTTCGTGGAGACGTCTCATCTGCACGATTCAGAATCTACACGGTACGAAGCGGTACGCTTGTTCCTTCATAGCCTAAGATCGTTGACGCGCCCTTCCGACTCCACTCTTCTTACGTTTGTGCCGAACCCTCTTGGCCGCAATTGTGATGACGTCGGCTTTGCCGGGAAAGAGCTTGGCTAGGGCCCTACTTGCTTTTCTCAAGACCGCAAATCGTCTCAACGGCAATCGGATCATGTCTCCTCTCGCAGACTCTACAGTGAACCCTGACTCTCTGAGCAACTCGTACATTAAGCGCAACGACAAGGGAACATGATGAACATCATACTCTCCGACGGTATGGCTTCCATAAACAATGTTATATGCACGCCTAACTCCATATGAGATCGCGCGAGGACCGCTCGCCGCATACCCAGTTCTCTTGCTGTAGAAACCCATAACCCACGCAGTCAAAACGCTGAACGATGAGAAATTCGGAAAGATAATAGTCACCGTTCTGGCAATCTTGACTACTCGATTCACTTCCTTTAGAATCTTCTCTGGGTCAATAACGTGTTCCAGGATGTGCGATAGATGGACTCCATCAAAGGCGGAAGCTCTGAATGGTAGGTTGCGGGCATCAGCCACAACAGTCGGCCTGTACTTCGGGTTCAGGTCCACGTTTACTGTTCCCTTCGGGCTTGGCCCCGAACCTATATCAAGTGTCTGCAGAAGCTATCACGCCTAAAGACTGTTGTCTACTATGGCTTCGTTGTTGTCTGGAGAGATTTAATAGCTTTTCACAACGGTGCAAGACTGTATGCTAAACATGAAGGAGAAAGCGAAAATCGGCTCTTGAGCAAGGGCTAAATCTTTCTCTTGCTCAAAACTGATCTGAAGGCGCCATGTTTGGGGCAGTCGTACAATCCTATGTGTAGTTCTGTTCTCTTGCCTTTCTTGTCTGGTCGTCCAGCCATCTTCCAAGTCTTTCTCGGAGAGGCGATTTTCTTTCCACACTTGGAGCATTTGGCTGCTTGGTCACCAACTGCCATGAAATACATCCGATTGCTGACAACTTTCATTCTGACGCGCCCCTGCCTCACCAAGTCATAAAGCAGGGCGATGAAGTCGGCTACGGCGAACGTCGATATTTTGGTAGTTACCGGGGTGTCAAAGTCTGTGTGAAGGTGCACTCCGCCCATTATCTCTTCAGATGTGAATCCTGATTCCTTGCGTTCATCAAGAAAGTAGACAATCTCCTCTTCAATGCTGCTAGAGTGTTTTCCGTTGATGAAGCCCTCTTTGTCTACTGGCATAATGTCCCCTCATACGAGTATGATCAGGGATTAAGGTGTAAAATCCTTTATGAAGCGCGAATTATGAGTGGAACTAACACTGGAAAATCAAACGCGTCTACATTTCCACAAGGGAAAGCTGGGAAACGCATACACACTGAAGAAGAGCAGCAAAAGTCTATTACAGGTTTACCATCTGTAGGGTACCTATTGGGGACGATCCGTGTTGAAGCGAATAGGTGTGGTCACAAGTGGAGGAGACGCGCCGGGGATGAACGCGGCGATTAGGGGTGTCGTCCGCCTCTCTTCCTTGAAAGGTTTTCAGGTTTCAGGCTTCGAGAGAGGTTGGGGAGGGCTGATAACAAACACACATCGGAAATTGACACCACGCTCCGTCGGTGGCATACTTCAACTGGGCGGGACTATCCTCTACACGTCCAGATGCCCCGAGTTTCACACAAAAGAAGGAATAAGAAAAGCTGCTGAAACTCTAGCCAGGAACAAACTTGACGGGCTCGTTGTGATTGGTGGCGGCGGTTCTTTCAGAGGAGCTTTGGAATTAAGCATGGCAACCGATACGAAGGTGATAGGAATCCCCGCCACGATTGACAATGATGTCTTTGGCACAGATGAGACCATAGGCTTTGACACAGCAGTAAACACCGCCGTCACTGAAATAGACCGCATCCGGGACACAGCGATCTCGCATGAAAGAACCTTCATAATCGAGGTTATGGGACGGAAACGAGGGTTCCTCGCTCTAACAATCGGATTGACTGTTGGAGCCGAGGTCATAGTAGTCCCTGAAGTGGAATACAAAATCGGCAAAATTCTGAAAACGTTGCGAGAAAACGCGGCCAAAGGAAAGAAGTCCAGCATAATAATCGCAGCCGAAGGAATAGGAGACACCCGCGAACTCGCAAAACAGATAAGAAGACGAGCGGAATCCGAAGTCAGAATCAGCGTTCTAGGCTATGCTCAAAGAGGAGGCAGCCCAACGGCAAGGAGTCGCTTCCTGGCAAACCTATTCGCAAGCAAAGCAGTAGAGCTGCTTGCCGTCGGGCAAGGAAACAAGGTAGTAGGCTTACAGAAGGGTGAGCTGACATCCATGGAGCTTAGGAGATCATGCGAGAATGAAAAACCCTTCGACTTCCATTTGCTCAGACTTGCAGAGAAGCTATCCACGTAGAAAATCTTGATTGTGCACATGTATACCCCTTCGCAAAACTGGGCAAAAATTACTAATGTGCCATGTGCCATACTATACGCTGGTGTCAGAATTTGTCGCTCTCCGGAAAACTGTACGCTTGGGGAGACAAAGCAAAATACGTTCCACAAAGGCCTGGAGTCTATGCCCTCTACGATACAACCAGGTCTCTAATATACATTGGAAGAAGTCCCAATCTTCGTGATGAATTCGCCCGCTACTTAGAGACAGATTTTTCTGATGACCCTCGCAAGAGGGAAACAACATACTATAGAAGGGAGTTCGCTTCGAATCCTGAAGAGAGATTAAAGGAGCTTCTGGAAGAGCACAGACAAAAGTATGGAAAGCTTCCCGAGTGCAACCTATCTGCTAACTCTCCGAAGAAAGAGGCTCCCGGCGAATGGGGATTCTACTTCTACGAAGATATCGACAAACCAATCTTCGAGTCAGCCTTCAACCCACAAGATCTGAGAGAAGACATAAAGAAGGTTTCAGTTGCTTCCCTGGAGTTCCACCAGAAGAGAGGAGACTTCGCCAAGTGGCTTCGCAATGTCTTTCAGGAAGCAGAACGCGCCAACGCTATCGAGAAAATCGACAAAACGGGGGAAGCCCTCAGGAGAGCCCTTTTGAACACGTTGAACAACTCAGACGTAGCAGCATGCCCCAAATGTGGTGAAGAAACAGGTCCTGTCAAGACTTGGAAAATGGCTGGACGCCCAAGCAAAACGGGTGAAAGGTTGCAACTAACCATAGGGCATTATAGATGTCCTGAATGCGATAAAGCATTCCGAAAAGTTCTAGCAAAGAAGAAGATAGAAACCTAAATGCACCTGTTGCGGAACCAGCCAGTTCTTTGGAACCCAAGGAAATCTCTTGATCGTCAGAAGTATAGAGCAACTTAGCTTTCAACGTTCAGTGTCGCTTTGCAAAGAATCGCAATCTCAAACTTGTGAAGCTAGCTGAGATGCTTGCTGGAAAACTCGCGCGTTCATAACCAAGGGGTGTCAGATCGAACAGACTTGTCTTTGAGCAAAGGAAGCCACCACCACTTGTTGTGGGTATACCACTCTACAGTCCGTTTTAGGGCATTCTCGAAGGTATGCATCGGCTTCCATCCCAGCTTCCTTACTTTGGTCGTGTCTAATGAGTATCTACGGTCGTGTCCTGGCCTATCCGAGACGAACTTGACAAGAGAGTCAGGCTTATTCAACGTCTTCAGAACAAACTTTGCGACTTCAAGGTTAGTTCTCTCAGTACCGGAAGCTATATTGTATATCTCTCCCGCTTTCCCCTCACGCACAACTAAGTCTATGCCCGCACAGTTGTCCAGAACGTATACCCAATCGCGTTGGTGCGTTCCATCACCGTAGAGTGGAAGTGGCTCATCATGAAGAGCGCGCAGTACAAGCTTGGGTATAAGCTTTTCCGGGTACTGGTATGNNGCCTTACTCGCAGCGTAAGGACTGGACGGATTCAAGGAGTCGGTTTCCTTGAATGTCCCTTCTTGAATACTCCCATATACCTCATCTGTGGAGACCTGAATAACCCTGTCAACATCGAATCTTCGGCCGGCATCTAGCAGGGTATATGTTCCATACACATCTGTCTCAATGAAGGCCCCAGCTTCAGCTATGCTTCGGTCCACGTGAGTCTCCGCTGCGAAATTGACTATGTTGTCAATCTCATTCTTGACGATTCGTTCTACGGTTTCTCTATTCCGGATATCCCCACGAACGAAAATGTGACGAGGATCCTTGTCCAAATCTTTGATGTTTTCCAGTCTGCCAGCATAAGTGAGCAGATCCAGATTCACGATTTCTGCGTTTTCATATTTCTGGAGCATCTGACGAACGAAGTTGCTTCCAATGAAACCAGCGCCTCCAGTAACCAGCATCTTCATAAAATCACCCATGTTTCAGCCATGGGCTTGGCTTCCAATCATAGGGGATCTTGTCGGTATCTGGTGGTAGACGCTCTTCATCTGGATTCTTGTAATCATACAACTCCGTGGGGAAATTCACAAGGACAACGGGTTTAATTCCGACCGCTTTGAAGCCATGCCAGCACTCGCCAGGGATTTTCAAGAGGACTAGGTTATCTTCCCCTATCACAAATTCGTTTATGGACCCCTTCGTCGGCGAGTCTTCCCTCTGATCGTAGACGACCACTTTGGCTGT
>JABAOF010000418.1_pt10 | contig 37267 bp, 35 predicted proteins | sample 7062171 | NCBI WGS metagenome assembly JABAOF01 (sample SAMN14538628, study PRJNA623070) | marine sediment metagenome | biome: marine biome [ENVO:00000428]; feature: marine pelagic biome [ENVO:01000023]; material: deep marine sediment [ENVO:00002113] | place: India: Gulf of Khambhat ...
GCTATTACCTCCGGTCTAGCCGTTCGGACTGGTGTATTGGAGAACACGGTCCTCGCTTTCCGGGAAATCGAGTCCTGGAAATTCAGTCTACCAATCTTCATCGGCGATACGATCCACGTCGAACTCGAAGTAGTCGAGACTAAAGCGATGCCGAGATTAGGCGGTGGATCTGTTGTAATTGATATGGATGTGAAGAACCAGGATGACAAAACAGTGATGAAAGGACGCTGGAACGTTCTGGTCATGAACCGTCCGGAAGATTGATCTTCGAGCTCTTCGAGGTTCTGAGCGTACTCCTTTCGCCGGAACGGGCGTGCTATAATCCCATCCGATGACGCAAGACCGCGATAAGGATCTAGAACCTCTTGGGGAAGAAATCCCCGAAGAGGGTTCAGCACGAAAATCCGTGCCGGGACATCCCTCACCGGTGGACGGCGGCCCTGAAGAAGCGCCTGGCGACCGCTTGCGCAGGCTGGTTGCCGGCGAAATGGACGAGTTGGAGCCAGAAGCAGAAATCGGTGCACCGGAAGTTTCTCCTGCGCAGCCATCAGATTCTCCTGAGCAGTTGGCACCCGAAGCGGAACAAGAGATCCCTTCGAAACAACCTCTGGAGCCCTCCCCCGAAACCATTCCCGAACCCACCGCTTCAGGAGAACAATTCACCAAACCCTATCCCCCCTCAACACCCGCTCCCCCTCACTTCCAAGACGAAACCTCCCTCCCACAGCGGGTTCCCGAACGAGATCTTGGCGCCACCCGCGTGAGTCCTGCCGCGTATGTTCCACCTCCGATCTCCAAACCGCCACAAGCCGAGGCGCAAACAAGATCTGCGGGCTGGCTTAGTGGATGCAGTGGTTGCGTATTGCGCATGTTTATTCTCGGTATATTCTTTTCCATTGCGATTGGGATCGGAGTCGTCTCCTTCGGCGTCTACCAATATTACTCTCTCGCTGCGACCCTGCCTCCCGTCGATGATCTCAAAGCCAAGGCCGCGCAATTCGAGACCACGCGCATCTACGATCGCGAAGGCAACCTTCTTTACGAGATCCTCGATCCCCAAGCTGGGAGGCGTACGTATGTCTCTTTGGAGGATATATCTCCCTTCTTGATTGCGGCGGTTATCGCAACGGAGGACTCCCAGTTCTACAGCAATCCCGGGTTCGACTTCTCGGCCATACTGCGCGCAGTTATCCAGAATTACCAACAGGGTGAAATCGTCTCTGGTGCCTCCACCATCACCCAGCAAATCGCCCGCAATTTGCTTTTCACGGCCGACGAACGCGGGCAGATCACAGCTCGTCGAAAGACCCGCGAGGTCTTGCTCGCAGCCGAGGTCACACGGCGCTACAGCAAGGACGAAATCCTCGAACTCTATCTGAATCAAATCTACTTTGGCAATTTGGCATACGGGATTGAAGCCGCAGCGGAAACCTACTTCGGCACCACGGCAGACAGACTAACTCTCTCACAGGCGTCTTTCTTGGCCGGTCTCATCCAGGCCCCTTCGGTCTACGATGTCTTCACCAACCGCGAGGTCACACTGGGTCGACATCAGCAAGTGCTTGTCCTTATGGTTAAAGCAAGCGACGAACAGGGATGTATTTTCGTCAGCAACAGTCCACAAGCCATCTGTATCTCCCCTGAAGACGCTGGCAGGGCGGCGGCCGAGATAGCCGGATACGAGTTCGATTCACCGGACATCCAAATACGTTTCCCGCATTGGGTCAATTACATCCGCTCGGAACTCGAACGCCTTTACGATCCCCAAACCATTTATCGTTCCGGTTTTTCAGTCTACACCACACTCAACCCGACTTTTCAAGAACAGGCGCAGTACGTCGTCTTGGAGCAAGTCTCGGCTCTCGCCGATCGCCGTGTGGGGAACGGTGCATTGGTGGCCATCCATCCTAGCACGGGCGAGATCCTTGCCATGGTCGGTTCCGCAGATTTCAATGATGAATCCATCGATGGCCAAATCAACATGGCCGTGAGACCGCGTCAGCCGGGCTCTTCCTTTAAACCTATTACCTATACGGCGGCATTTGAGAAAGGCTGGACACCCGGAACGCTCATCTGGGATGTGCCTTCAGAGTTTCCACCCTCAGGAATCCCGACCGATCCTCGACCGCCCTACAAACCAGTGAATTATGACGAACGCTTCCACGGGCCGGTTACCGTTCGCTCCGCGTTGGCGAATTCCTACAACGTGCCGGCCGTAAAGACCCTGGACTTCGCCGGCATATTTGATGATCCTGGCACTCCACAGGAAGAAGGTGTGGTTGCCCTCGCAAATCGTATGGGCATCACAACGTTGACGCGCGATGATTACGGTCTTTCCCTAACCCTCGGGGGTGGCGAGGTCACCCTGCTAGAACTCACTAGCGCCTACGCAACCTTTGCCAACTACGGTGTACGCGTCCCTCCTGTTGGAATTCTCCGCATCGAGGATCACGATGGTCAAGTCGTGTACGAGTATGAGGTTCCACCAGGAGAACAGGTTATTCGACCTGAGCATGCTTACTTAATCACATCCATCTTGTCCGATAATACCGCCCGAACACCTGCGTTTGGATCGAATTCGCAACTCAATCTTCCCTTCCCTGTCGCAGCCAAAACGGGAACAACGAACGACTTTCGAGACAATTGGACGCTGGGTTACACGCCGGATATCGCAGTTGGTGTGTGGGTCGGTAATGCCGATTACACCCCCATGCAAAACACTTCCGGATTGACAGGTGCGGCTCCGATCTGGAACAAGTACATGCGATACGCCGTCCAAGCTCTGACCGACGGTCAATTCACACCCTTCATCATGCCGAATGGAATCGTCGATCGCGTAGTCTGTGCAATATCTGGCTCCGAACCCTCAGAGTGGTGTCCCTCCCACAAGACGGAGATCTTCACCTACGATCAACCCCCACTCCCGAAAGAACAGGACCTGTGGCGGAAAGTTTGGATCGACAGCTATTCACTCCTGCTTGCTTCCGCAGAGTGCCCTGATCATGCCGTTGAGGAGTTGGGATTAAATGTTACAGATCCTTGGGCTCGAGAATGGATTAAAGAGACCAAAGCCGGAGAGGAATGGGCGGAAGACATGGGATTCGAGAAAGACGAGGTTGTTTTTATCCCACAAGAGACCTGCACCTCGGATAGTCCACGCCCGATCCTCAGCATCACCAATCCCTCCGAAAATACTACAGTGAACGAAGCCATTGTGGAAATCTTCGGAACGGCCGGAGCCACAGCCGATTTCGACCGCTGGGCTCTGCACTACGGCAGGGGCACAGATCCCGGTTCTTGGCACAAGATCACCGATAGCCGCTCGCAGCACAAGGGAACGGATAAATTAGCAAACCTTGATCTTTCGGATGTGTACAGCGGGACAATTACCCTGCGCCTGAGGGTATTCAGCAAAGAGGACGGAATGGCTGAGCTCCGCCGTCACTTCAGAATTCAACGACCCACACCCACTCCGACGGTCACTCCTACCCCAACTGCGACACCAACGCCGACGGCCACAGGGACCACCACGTCAACCCCCACGCCCTCCCATACACCCACGACTGCACCAACATCGACTTCCCTGCCGACTCTCACTCCGACCGCTACGGCTACAGCTACGGCCACGGACACAGCCACTCCCCCTTAATCATTCCCGGTCCCACCACAACTCCCGATAGACGCGATTCCAGTCGGATAGGGCACGATAGGCCACAATCACGCCTGCTACTCCAGCGAGAACCCACCGTTCCGGGGTGGCGCCAAACACCATCCAAAGCGGCGCCAACAGTAATCCTGTCGCCACGTTCGCACGCGCCGAGTGCTTGATGAGCAACTGCAGCGCCGCCCCCAATCCTATCGCAATAACGAAGCCAAGCGGCCATGTGGCCAGAAGTCCACCACCACCACACCCCAAACCCATGCCACCTCGAAAATCTGCGAAGATTGGCCAGCAATGCCCGATCACTACCAAACCGGCCGCAACCGCAGCGATCCACCTCCAACTCCCAAAGCGCATCGCCAGCCAAACAGCCAGATAACCCTTTGCAACATCCAAAATCATCACGACAATTCCCGCAGACCACCCTGCAGCCCGCATCGTGTTCGTTCCTGAGGCATGACCAGAACCGATAGTACGCACATCGATACCGACCTTCCAGCGCGTCACCAACACCGCGAAGGGAATCGACCCTAGGAAGTAGGCTATGGTCCCAAAAGCCAACACCTGCAACGCATCTTCCATGAGCAAACCCCTGCTTACAGCCTTAGGATTCCTCCCACCCACATTCCAAGCTCAACAACGTCTCTTATGCGACATCTGGAAAGCACAGTGTAACGCTTGTGTCTTCGATTGCGAGTAGCCCTTCGTCAAGCTCAGTACAGGCACCGTGACGCCAATCCCGCCCGTCCCGTGGACTGTGAGCCGGGACAGGCTGGTCGGGCCAGAGAGCCAATTCAAGGGGAAGCAATCTCCTCAACCTCTGCATGTCATTGCGAGGCACACAGTGCCGCTTGTCCCGAGCGGTGGCGAGGGGAAGCAATCCCCAACCCGCGGCTTGGGGATCGCATCGCCCCTATCGGGGCTCGCGATGACAGGTAGTGAAGGTAGNNNTAGACCCGGAGTACAGGAGACACGAGTTCCAACCTGCGATTATAAAAGTGGCAACTGCGGATCGTGATGCCCGGGGGGATCGATGCCCAAGCGCTCGGTCAGATTTTCCATTGTCAAGGTGGCCTCTGCGGCCAATCGGCGAACGTGCCGAAACTTTATCACACGAGGACCACTCTTCAGCCACTCCCGCAGTCGAGGATCGCGTCGGGATTTCTCGGCTACTAACCCAGCACGTCCACCGGGTAGCACAAAGGTGAGTGGCGTGACCTCATCCGCTTGCAAGGCGGCACCCAGGGTTGCTGTCTCAAGAACGCGAAATATGTACTTCACCGACCCCCGCTCGTCGCTCCAGAGGAGCGGATCTTGCTCTTTCACGGAGTAGCCAAGACGCTCACCCAGCTCGATCAATAGACGAATCATCTCCTGGCAGTCTGCAGCCCGGGCTTCTGGGTCATCTTCTGGGCGCAGAAACCACAGACCCCGCTCCTCATCCTCAACCGCGTAAGAGTCGAGGCAAGCATGCACCAAACGCTGATCCGGTGTGAGCAACCCCGACAATTCCCGACATACTCTGTCATCGACTTCGACTTCCGATAGACCCACGCCTGTGCGCAAAATCTCGAGTACCAGATCCTCAACCTGATCTGCTAGTGGCTTGGAGATGCCCGTTGTGTCAACGAGCCAATAGAGCCCACTTTCCGGCTCGGTGCCCCGTCCAAGGTGTAAAAAAATGGAACGATCGGCGATCACGTCTTCGAGTAATTCGCTCACGATCGGCAACGGGTGGCCATCCTCTTTGTCCCACATGACCGCAAGCTGCCGAGCCCGTGCGAGTTCACACCATATGGCCGCATGGACCGATGCGAACGGTGAAGGCTCCCCGCGATTTTGTAGGATATTCTGAGCGGCGGGGCGCATCCGCCTTTTTATCACTCGTGTGGATAAAGCACCGACGGCTTTTTCTGCATCTTCCCACGTGAAAAAAGCCTGACCCTCATTAATACGCAACGCACAACCGGTGAGTTGAAATCCGGCACCATCAAAGCCAGCGAGTGCAGCAGCGGTGAAACCCGGTTCAGCTTCGGGAATAAATGCCAAAACCGGCTTGTCTACTTCGATGGAGGTGCCCAACCTGTCAATCACCGTCCGTAACGCACTGGCATGCCATGCCCAGTCATAACGTCGCCGCCTCAGAGCCACTTTGATCGGCGCTGCAGCCTCCCGTCCCCACAGCCACGCAGCCCATAAGGCCGAAAGCGTCCAATAAGCCTGATTCGGACGTGGAAGGACTGAAAGCACGATGGGTTTCAACCCATGCGGAACTGTCGATATCAAATCTCGCACAGGTCCAGGGAAAACACTAACGCCACCAGGTCCGGGTATGTCAGGCTGCGGCCATTTGGTAAGTTGTACTTGAAAATCGTCCATCGCCCAGATACCCACCGCACGCTCCAGCGCACGCCATACATTCATCTCTCGATATCGAGACGAAGCACTCAGTTTACGCGGTCGAGAACGACCTTCCGGATACCCCCACAAGGCGTTAACAGCATCAAATGCCGACAGTAACAAGGCTTGCGCTGCCGCATGTAGCGGAGGTATCCAGGAAATTTGATTGACCTTGTTTACCAGCGTAATCAGGGCATAGAGGGCTCTGCCGGGATAGACAGCCAGCGCCGCATCTGCATGGACTCGATCGGAATCCCCTGATGGCGCCACCTGTTCCAATGCCAGCGCATGTTGAAGTCCACGCGGAGCAAAACTCTGCGCTCGTTGCCAATCCGCATCACTCACGGCAGCTTCCCCCACAAAATTACACCGTTCGCAAGCGTAAACCTTGTGGGTGGGGCCGGCCAACTCACGATCCCAAACGAAATGCTCCACAATGACAGAAGCGCCACAGCGCACACACACACTACTGTAGAGTTCTAGGAGGAAGGGTTCCAGACGCACGTCGTTCTTAGGCGCGGCCGCCAGGCGCGCAAGCGCTGCCTGGAGTTCATTCAAAGTGAAGGGATTAAGCGTATGCTTTAATACAAACCGAGTGATCGGATTATTGACCGCAACCAAAACGGGGTGGCCAGCACGGGCCGCCTCGAGTGAAAGTCGCGGGGAAGCACCGAACGGGTCCAGCACAATGTCGCCCGGGTCTCCATATCGCTCAAGCGCGCGCGTCGTGCTCCCCTCTTCTAGGGGAGGTAGGAAGCGTGAAAGAGGACCAGGTTGATGCGCTGGATAACCTACAGGATAGGAGACGTCCATCCCTTAGAGTATAAGGCATCCAACCTCGAATGAATAAGCGTTTTGCCAAACACATCGCCTTGAAAGATCGCTCATCCTGCCATAAACTCATACCATCCGCTACCTGCGATGAGGTTCGAATGAGAAGGTCCATTTGTTGGATTATTTTGTGTTCAATGTTGCTGCCTATTCACGGCTGTGGGCGAACACCTACAATCCCGCCCGATGACTCTCCGAACACGTTAGAGACAGCTGTCGCGGCGACAATGTCGGCGATTTTGTCGACACCGCCCACAATCCGGAACGAATTGACTAGTGAGCCCTGCCCCATCCCGGAAGGTTCTCCCATCAGTCTTGACCTGACAGCCAGCGCCTCGATCCCATCCGAAGTTCTAGCGTATCTCAATGCTGGCGGCGCGATCGCTACGTTGCAGGATGCCATATGGTCCCTAAAGATGTTCCCTGCTGAAGGTATCGATCTCGCACAGAAGGACTTTACAGGCGACAGTCTACAGGATCTCGCAATTACTATCCTGGATCCTCACACGAGGGAGGGCGTCTCTGGCTTTCTCTATTTTTACACGTGCACTGGGAAAGATTATTCCCTTAAGTATGCGTCCCCTGATCTGGAAGAGTTCGGCCCACCTATCCTACACACAGCGCAGGACCTTACTGGGGACGGTATCCCTGATCTCCTTATCCGCCGCGAGGCGTGCGGCGCACATACTTGCTTTGCGCATGTCGAACTACTCCTTTGGAATGGAACCACTCTTGAGAACCGTCTTGAAGGTCCCACGGACGATCTTCCTTCCCCCTTTTTAGACTTCCGAACTCCAGACTCAGACGGCATGCATAAGATTATGATCACTGCTACAGGCATTAACTCTGTCGGCGCCGGTCCCTTCCGCCCCTACACGCGAACCTGGTCGTGGGATTCGGTAGCCCAACGCTTTCTGATCTCCCAAGAAACGATAGAACCGTCGTCTTTTCGAATCCACGTGCTCCACGATGCCGATCGGGCGGCAGAGGGGGGTGATCACACGACTGCTCTCAAGCTCTACAATCAAGTTGTCGAGGACGAGGCACTAAACGATTGGATTGCGGGTGAAGAGGGTCGATTGACTCTATCCGCATACGCTATGTTTCGCCGGATTCTCAGCCACTTACGGTTGAACCAGCCTGAACAAGCCCGACAGGCTTACGACATTCTTCATGCTGCATACAGCGAGGGAACTCCCGGGTTCGGTTATGCTGAGATGGGGCGTGTATTTTGGTCCAAATACATGGAAACAGGTGATGTCAACGAAGCTTGTCTCGCCGCACAAACTCATGCCACGCATGACGAGACAGAAATCCTTGATCCTCTTTATTACGGATACGCAAATCTAGTTTACACCGCCGCTGAGATATGCCCTCTCACGCGTTAACCAGAATTCCCTCCGTTAGAGAGTTTCAAATAAGAATCGTTGAGTCGTAATAATGTAGAGACACCCCGACGGGGTGTCTCAAACATCATTGGCGCAAGTCAAATTCTTAAGGTCCTTTCATCTACCAGGGTTGATGATGCACACTGCTTCTCCGCCTTAAGGGATATCTCTCCTCGTAGATCCCATAATCGTTCATCCAGATCATGACATTGAGAAATTCACGGGATGAGCCGATCAGTGTCCTCGACTGCCAGATCGCACTCTTACAAACCACCGTGGCCTTGTAGCCCTCACCGGTCGCGATTACCTTGTGGCTCCTTGCTTTCAGTCCCCAATGAAACTCACCCATTGCCTCTTTACAAACTTTAAATTTGGCCGCCATCCTTTCCCTGATATAGGTCTTCCTACCATGCATACTCATCCAATTCAGGCTCCTGTTGAATAGGAAACCCGGGAAACAAGGTATTCATTGGGTGACAACGGGCGCTCCATATCTATACGGAGACCAGATTTTCGGACGGCCCAGTCAGTAATATTAAGGAGGTGAACGAATAAGTGAAGTGGATCAACTCCCTACTGTGATGTAGATAGCTCTCGATCCGGGATGGCGGGGTACATGCGATGACATCCTTTATTACGGAGCTTCCTCAACGGACTCTACAGACTTACCTCGGATGCTCATCCAATTAACCCGAGCGGGATAAAGTATTTGAGAATGATCCATAACTGCGTGGAAGATCACCTCCCTGGCAAATCATGTGCAACTAAGTGGGGGGGTATATCGTAGTATAGCGAAGGTGTTTATAATCCCTTATCTTTTCTAGACGGGAAAGAGGTGACGGTTATCCAGTCATCTCCACATGAAGGTTAGCGATACGACCATTCTATCTAATCCTTTTCCTAACTAGAAATGAGGAGAATGAGTTCGTGAAGATCCAAAGAGCTGTCATCGATTTGTTTATTGCAAGTGCTCTGGGATTATTTGTAGAGCTTATATTTATCCGCTGGCTGGGATCAGAGCTAAGGATATTCTCATTCTATAAGAATGTCGCCCTGATCGCAGCTTATCTCGGCCTTGGTTTGGGGTTCATCGTTTACAGCACGGAGCGCGGCGTGCGTTCGCTGCAGCGGGTATACCCCGCCCTCGTCACGCTCATCGTTGTCATCGTGCTGGGAATGGGCCGCACAATGGTGAGTGACATCCTGTTGAGCAACCGGGCCAACGCGGAGGAATATATCTGGGCGGGCTTTATTGGCGATATATCCACATGGATCTTGGCCCTACTCGAATTCGCCTTCTATGCCGCGATCCTGGGGATATTCCTCGCCATGACGATTATGTTCATACCATTAGGCGAACTCGTCGGTGCGAAATTCACTGAATTCAAACCCTTGAAAGGGTACACGATCAACATATTAGGCAGCTTGGCAGGCGTATTGGCCTACACGCTCATTTCATTCCTCGGTTGGCCACCTCATACATGGTTTTTGCTCGCAGCGGCGGGGGTGATCTACTTTATCCCACGGGCACCGCGTCGTGATTGGTGGACGAGCTTGGGCCTTACTAGCATCCCCATCTTTCTTATCATACTGTGGCCGACTCCAGCGGAGAGGACGGTCTGGTCACCCTACTACAGGATCGATATCAATGAGAGCCGCGCCGAGAAAGATCCAACCCTGCTTCTAGGATATGATCTCTCTGTAAATCTAGCGTGGCATCAAAGATTGATCGACCTAACCCCCTCTTTTGTCGATGAAAACTTTGAGATCGCTCCGGCGTACTTTGACGCGATGCAATCTGAGTATGATGCCCCGTATTCGGCCGCATCGAGCATGGAGAATGTACTTATCGTTGGCGCAGGAACGGGCAATGACGTTGCGGCTGCATTACGCGCAGGTGCCTCGGTAGTAACAGCCGTAGAGATCGACCCCAAGATTTTCCGCCTGGGAGATGAGCTTCATCCCGAGCAACCTTATACGAATCCGGCCGTTTCGAAAGTCACTGAGGATGCCCGGTCTTTCTTCTCACACTCATCTGACACGTATGATTTAATCGTATTCGGCTTGCTAGATTCACACGCCCTTTTCAGCACGGCCAGCAGCGCCCGGCTGGACAACTTCGTGTATACCCATGAGAGCTTCCTTCACGTGAAGGAACTTCTCACAGAAGATGGACTCCTTGCCCTAACATTCGGCGTTCCCCCCGAAAATGAGTGGATGGGACATCGGCTGTACCGCACAATCACCGATGCGTTTGGTCACCCCCCTCAGGTGTTCGAGTTTCCGAACAACGATGTTCTCTTTTTAATCGGGCTCGATCCAGAGACACGGTATGGTATTGAAGATCCGCGTGTCCAAGCAAGACCTGATTACACATACCAAACAGATATACCGGCTACCACTGACGACTGGCCGTATCTTTATCTGCGAGAACAAGCCGTACCGTCCACTTACCTCGTGACATTGATCGGTATCGCGATCCTGAGCTTCCTGTTAATCCGCCGCAACATCGCCAACTTCACACAGTTTAGATTTGGATTCTTCTTCCTTGGCGCTGGATTCTTCTTGCTCCAGACGAAGAGTATGACCGAGATGGCACTCTTGTTTGGCTCGACCTGGGTGGTCAATGCAGCAGTGATCAGCGCGATCCTGATCATGATTGTGCTCGCCAATTGGGTTGTGATCCGATTCGAACTTCGGGAAACACGTGTTCTCTACATCCTATTGTTCCTCTCGCTGATCATCAGTTACTTCATTCCGATCCGAACCTTCCTAGGGTTGCCTGACACGCTTCGGACCGTGATCGTTAGTCTGGAACAGGCGATCCCTCTCTTCTTCGCTTCGATCATCTTCGCAATTCGGTTCCAAGGTGTTACTTCGATACCGGTGGCACTTGGCTCGAACTTATTCGGTGGGGTTTTGGGGGGATTGACGGAATACGCCTCGCTGGCATTGGGAATCCGCAGTTTATACCTCTTCGCACTTGCTTTCTACGCCCTTTCGGCTTTATCTCAGATGCCATTAGTCAGAAAGGGTAGAACTACCCCTACGGGTTGATGTCGATTTCTGGGCACATACCGATCGCTAAGTACGTATGGGGTCTGAGATATGCCTCATCTTGTGGTAGCCTTAACGCATCGATCGATATAGGATAAGCGCAGATCCTACTCCAGAGAGGATTGAAGGGGGATTGGAGCTCACTCAACTTCAGCCCACCTTACGATAGTTTCTTGAAGATCAGCATAATCGTTCATCCAAGCTATGACGTTGAGAAATTCACGGGGCGTCCCGATCAGTGTCCACAACTTGCGGACATCGCGTCCCACCGGATCCTCTCCCGCTGCACCACCAGGTTCATCAGCATAGGCTCCATAGAAGGCGAAGTAGGCCTGATTTAGACGCCGGATGGGATGCCCATTCTCCCAAAAGAATTGTCGGCGTGCCTCCATATACGATTCCGCCTGCTCAATCCTCCCTTCCGCCAACAATGCATCCGTCGTCTCTCGCGTTTCTCGCATCTCCGCACGAAAATCGAAGACCGCAGGCTCTACCTCCTGAGGTCTCTCCGTCTCTGATTCGACGACAGGCGGTGGGACTAGATCGGGATAATATCGCTCAAGCACCCTGCGACCGATCTCCTTACCAATGATGCTAGCCGTCGTCTCGTTCATCGTTCTAAGTTCAGGGTTCTTCTCGTAGTTCAGGCCTAAAGGTCTTAAGGTGAGATAGTTGTGGACCCATTCATGCGCGATCACTTCGGTCACCCAAACCAACGAGGTACTCTCACTAATCATCGTTGGATAGATCCCAACACCTCCGATGGGTACCACTAAAGTCGACACATCCATCCCTGCTTCAACCTGATTTTCGAGTGTCATGATCTCTTCCAATGTGAGTGCCGGATCGAGGGAAATGTTGGCATCCTGTCGGATGATGTGTCGTGGCGACACGATGAGTGCTACGGGAGGTTGTGTGAAATGAAAGGCGACTGGTGGAAATGGTGCACCTGCGGTCTCGATTTCCAGCTCCATTAGAACGTACCCAACTTGTTCTTGAAGCAGTGCTTCCACAACAGGCTGCAGACGGACTAATCGATCACGAATTGCATCTCGTTCACGGATGATCACACGTTGACCAGTTTCAGGGTTTTCCGAAGCGGGATCAGCGATGATTTGCGTCAACTTACCCTCAAGTCGCCTGACCTCCTCGAGCAGTTCGAAGTACGTTCGCACAAGGTCTTGGCGCTCACCATCCGGTACGTAACCCGGGATGCCTGAGCCGAATTGTTCGAGTTTCTGAGTTAGCGCGTCGACAGTCCAAACGAGGAAATTGAACTCACGTGGTCGTGTAAACGGACGCACGCGATCCGCTGCATCGTGCATCTGGATCGTGCTTCCGGTAACGAGTAATAAGAAGACCAGCGTTCCAAATAATCTTGCGAGCCAAGTCCTTAATCGGCGAAGGTTTCGCCAGAATGTGGTCATACAAGCATCTTACCGCGCCCTCATGACCTGTCAATGTTGGTCAGAGCCATATGATATAATCCCTCGACTTGGGTGTCGCCTGCCCACTCCGATCCACCAAGATGAGATGAATTTCCTTGTTACCGGCGCGGCCGGCTTCCTTGGCTCTGCACTCTCCAACCGACTGGCACGTGAAGGTCATCAGGTGCGCGGCCTGGATGATTTGTCGGCAGGAGATCCTACTCGCTTGAGCGCGGACGTTCTCTTCACTCGCGGAGACGTTATCGATCGCCCAAAACTCTGGACCCTGCTCCAGGATGTGGATTGTGTTTACCACCTGGCTGCCAAGGTTTCTGTATCCGAATCTGTGCTCTATCCCCGTGAATACAACATCGCCAATGTCGGCGGAACGGTCAGCGTCATGGAGGCCATGCGCGACGTTGGTGTAAAAAGGGTGGTGTTCACCTCGTCTGGTGCGGTGTACGGCCATCATGAACAACAGCCGCTTACCGAGGACACCCCTCCCAATCCCGGCTCGCCGTACGCGGTCTCCAAACTGGCAGCCGAGTATTACGTGCGCACAATTGGCGCCCTATGGGGGATTGAGACTGTCTCTTTGCGTGTGTTCAACGCCTACGGCCCTGGTCAACCGCTTCCTGCCGCACATCCCCCCGTCATTCCGCACTTCCTACGACAGACCGCGCGTGCTGGCACGATCGTGATCCATGGCAGCGGTGAGCAGACTCGCGATTTCGTCTTCCTTGACGATGTTGTCGAAGCCATGGTTGCTGCCGCGACCGCACCCACGGTCGACCGCCAAGTGATTAACATCGGGAGTGGGGTAGAGACAAGCATTACGCAACTCGCACAGTACGTCATCGAAGCCGCTGGCACACAAACGGAGTGGATGTACAAGGAGGACCAAAACGCTGGCCCTTCGCGGATGTGCTCCGATATCGACCTCGCTCGTGAAAAACTCGGGTACAAACCACATGTTGATCTCCAAGAAGGGTTGAGACGAATGGTGGCATCAGATTCCCGCTTCCGACCCCCCGAAGAAGTTGAGGTCTAATTCATTGCCCCACACTGGCTACATAGAAGGACTCACAATCGGCATGTCGGCCCATCGCTAACACAAGCCACCCTCCACACTGTTCGAATCACCAAACGAACATGAACCGGAACCGAACCTCCCACCAGTTGCAGCGCACCTTTTTTATCCGATCGACCCTGGAAGTCGCTCCCGCACTTCTGGGCAAGTTGCTGGTTAGGGTCGATGACGACAGGATGCGTCTCTCAGGAATTATCGTCGAGACAGAAGCCTACATCGGACAGCAAGACCTGGGTTGCCACGCCCGTTCCGGAAAGACGAAGCGCAACGCTTCAATGTGGGGGCCACCAGGGTTTGCGTACGTGTATCTCACCTACGGCATGCATTGGATGTTAAATTTCGTCACCGAAGCTGAAGGATTCCCTGCCGCTGTCCTGATCCGTGCGATCGTCCCTCAAGAAGGCGTAGATCGGATACGTAGGCGAAGAAACTGGCGTCCAGACCGTTCTCTTACGAATGGGCCTGCGAAGCTCTGCCAGGCGTTGGCGATCGATCGCGCCTTCGATAGATACGATCTCTGCCAACCCTCTTCACGCCTGTTCATCGAACACGGCCTCTCGATTTCTCCCGCGCGCGTGACTACAGGCCCGCGAGTGGGTTTGAACACCGTACCAGAGCCCTGGAAGAGCATGCCTTGGCGTTTCAGGATCTCGCAAAACGATCTCCAGAACATAGTCCAGGAGGGAGGACAAACATGAAACTGCTAGAAGACAAAAGAGCGCTAATCTTCGGAATCGCCAACGACCATTCTATCGCCTGGGGAATCGCCCAAGCCATGCATGCCCACGGCGCAAACATTGCCCTATCATACGCCAGCGATAAACTCGAGCGTCGGGTTCGCCCCCTCGCAGAGGCTGTCAATGCTGATTTCGTGGAGCTGTGTGACGTCTCCCGCGAAGAGGACATAACCACCTTGTTCCAGAAAGCCGCCCAGGAGTTGAAAACGATCGACATCCTCATCCATGCCATCGCCTTCGCAAACCGTGAGGATCTCATGGATCGCTTCCATAAAACAAGTCGTGAAGGTTTTCGCCTGGCGTTGGATATCAGCGTTTATTCCCTCATTGCATTGGCTCGAGAAACGATTCCCTTGATGCCCAACGGTGGATCGATGCTGACCCTGACATACCTGGGAGCGCAAAGAGTCGTCCAGAATTACAACATAATGGGGGTCGCCAAGGCGGCACTTGAAACCACGACGCGCTATCTTGCCGCCGACCTCGGTCCACAAAACATACGCGTTAATGCGATTTCTGCCGGGCCGATCCGAACGCTTTCTGCCGCCGGTATCAGTGGGTTTCGAAGCATGCATCGGCGATTCGCCTCTCAGTCACCGCTGCAACGCAACGTCACAAGCGACGATATCGGTGGAGCCGCTGTATGGCTTTGCTCTGATTTGGCAAAGAATGTGACCGGAGAGGTGCTTTTCGTCGACTCGGGTTACAATATTCTCGGCCTTTCGATGGCTCCTTAAGACCACCCTGCCGGACGGCTACCACGGATCAACGCTTGTGATCAGTCACCCTTCTGCCGATGCCATAACAGAAAACGACCCTGCACTCCGACACTATCGGACCAGGCTTGCGCAAGGGGTACTGTATGCGTTCTTCGTTCTCCTCGCCGTCTGGCTTGTCGTGAACATCGTTAATTCAGCCATCCTTTCGATATGGACCATCCGCACGCTGACCATCAACCTGGTGATCATTCTGGTCCTCGGCAGCCTCGGCACACTGACATTCAGATTTCTCAAACAAGGAAAGGTGGTGCTTGTTGCCTATCTTTTGTGCACGCTTTTCTTCGTGCTCACCCTCACCGGAACCCTTCTATTCCCACGCAACATTTATTTGATCAGCGGTGGATATCTGGTTGCAATCGTGGTAGCAGGCGCGATTCTGAACGATAGATCAGGTTATTTGTTTGCCGCGCTCTCTCTCCTGGCGGTCTCCATCGCTTGGTTCCGAGCGCATTTATTATTACGTGCATCGGAGGCTTCCTTCGACATCCTCACTGGCGTCATGTACCTTGCCGGGCAGGCCATTCTTACTTTCGGCTTCGCAGCCATGCTTAAGTCCATTTCGCAACATATTAGCCAGACCATAGAGCGCCTGTCATCGCAAACGGAACAACTTACGCACCTTGCCTTGACGGATCCTCTGACAGGTCTGTCGAACCGTCGACACATTCTAGATCAAATGCAACGTGAGTTTTTACGTGCCCGCCGCTACCGACGCCCGCTCAGTCTGGCCTACATAGATATGGATGGCTTCAAAACCATCAACGACCGATTCGGACACATATTCGGTGACGAAATCCTCAGTGGAGCAGCCCTGGCAATGCGTGGGGTACTGCGTTCTACAGACCTGCTAGCCCGCATAGGCGGGGATGAGTTCGCCATTTTGCTGCCTGAGACGACTATCTCAGGTTCACTCGGGGTGATCCAGAAACTGCGAAAAGCTCTGACCGCATACTGCCGGCAGATCGGTCATTCGATTCCAGAGATTACTTTCAGCGCGGGTGTGGCTCAACTCCGAGAGGATGACGATTCTAGCGAAGTCCTGATTGCCCGCGCCGACGATGCTCAGCGTCGTGCTAAAGATGCTGGTACGGGTCAAACCAGAACTCAACTTGAGATCGACCAGCTACCCCTCTTCGACACCTCTGGAAGACCTTCTAGAAGGTCCTGATCGCCCAGGAAGACATTCGCCGTCGAGAATCAAAACTTGCGAACTCGCGTTGCACGAACCGACTTCGCCTAAAAGACATATAACCTTGTTGGAGGAGGCGACATGATTTACAGTGACTCCGTTCAATTGTCTACCCGAGGTCATGCCGATATGCACGATATCACCACCGAAGTTGAGCAGGCCCTGACCTCCTCCGGCGTTCAACGCGGTCTGGTGACCGTATTCACCCCCTCGGCGACGAGCTCACTCACGACAATCGAATTCGAATCCGGTGCATTGGATGATCTGCGCCACGCATTGGACGAGATCGCGCCGCCGGATGGGGAATATCGCCACAATCTACGCTGGGGCGACGGAAACGGCCACGCCCACCTACGCGCAGCACTTCTAAAACCCTCACTGACCATACCCGTTATCGACGGTCGAATGACCCTAGGGACCTGGCAACAGATTCTCTTCATCGACTTCGATGTCCGCCCGCGTCGTCGGAGCATCATCGTCCAAATCGTCGGTGAGACGGGTTAACGTGGTATCATGAGCCGATCTAACTTCGTGGAGTGAGTGTTCTGACCGGAGAAAACAACTTGCGTCTCTTGGCCGTTCTGGCACACCCAGACGATGAGAGTTTCGGTCTCGGTGGTACTCTAGCCTTATACGCCCAACACAATGTTGAGACCCACTTGATTTGCGCCACGCGGGGTGAAGTCGGTGAAGTCGACCCAGACCTACTGCAGGGGTATGAAAACATCGCCAAACTTCGCGAAGACGAGCTTCTTTGTGCGGCCTCTATCCTTGGTATTAAGGACATCCATTATCTTGACTACCGAGATTCTGGCATGCCCGGATCTCCAGAGAATCAACACCCAGATGCTCTTGCCTCAGCTCGACTGGATGACGTCGCAGCCCGAATCACCTCTTTGATCCGCCAAATTCGCCCGCAGGTGGTGGTTACCTTCGACCCATATGGCGGCTATGGCCACCCCGACCACATTGCTGTTCAAAGGGCGTGTACGGAAGCGTTTCATGCCGCGGGATCATCCGATCTATACCCCGATGGGCTGACGCCTCACGCGCCTCAGAAGTTGTACTATCACACGTTTCCGCGTCGCATGATGCGCCTACTTGTGCGTCTGATGCCGTTATTCGGACAAAATCCAAGAGAATTTGGACAAAACCGGGACATCGACCTTGTTGCTATCGCTTCCCACGCTTTCCCTATACATGTCAGCGTGGATATTCGCAAGGTTGCGGACATTAAGGAGCGTGCTTCCGCATGTCATTCGAGTCAGAGTGCACCTTCCGGAGGCGGAATCTTGAGATTGTTATTCCGGCGCTTTGCTGAGTTCGAAAACTACATGCGCGCCTATCCACCCGCGCCCAACAAGCTTAAAGAGCATAATCTCTTCGAAGGCGTCACGTCCAGCGCCGGTGGGTGAACTGCATGTAACCAGAAGAGCTACCACCCCTTACGGGTTTCAAGTTCTATCCTGGCATCATCCCCGAACGATTGGCGATTAAAGTCTGATCCCCGCCAGTAAAAAAAGTGGCCAGCCAGGCTGGCAAGTTTGCAAAATCAGCGCAGAGATAAACAGATCAATCCCCGACATTCAGCATGGATCATGAAGATAGTTTAAGTGCCTCAGCCTCCTGATAAAACGAGCGCATGTGGCCATTAATCCGGCAATCTTGAATCAATCATAGCATACGACGATCAACGTTCCTGGACCATGGACCCCGATCGTCAATGTCATTTCGATGTCTGCCGTGCGCGATGGGCCACTAACCAGTGTTAGGCATGAAGAATGCTCTATCCACTGCCTCCCCTCTGCATTCAGCCAGTCATCGAATGAGAAGTACAGGGCCTCCACTGGAAGGAGCGCGATGTGGATAGGAGGTAAGAGCGACGCCAATTGCGATCGATTCGAGCCCGACGGTAGAACCAGAGTCCCCGTCTCAGCAATGCCAGCGATTGAGCCTGTCAGCCCAGCATCGACACTTTCGATTTCAGCCAAATACGACTGCCTAAGGGCGCCATTTGCGCGCGGCAGTTCGGGGTCCTCAAGCACAAATCCTTCATCCCGAAGTCGTTGAAGGATTGAGGGCGAGATCATCTCACCCTCACCCCATGCCACGACAGTACGGGCGCCTAGTTTTCGTAGTTGGGCGGCGACAACGTTCGCCGCTCGTCGCTCTTCGCAACGAATGAACACACCACCCAATGACTCGAGCTCTTTTCCAAAGCGAACGATGACGTCTTGTAGGGGGGAGGTATCCCCCACACTCCGCGCTCTCACTCTTGATCGCTCGGGAGGAGATGGCGTACCTACATCGAAGGGTAGATCATCGAAACGTTCCCTGAAAGGTGACGAGGCAAAGGGCGGAAAATGCCTCCAGGCTGTCCACGCAGAAAGGGGTGGTGGGAGATATTGCACCCATCCCCTTCTTCTGGGCATCAGACGTGTGGCCCACACAGCGATCCGCTGTGCCATCCGATAACGACTTGGAGACTCCATTGCCCAAGTGTAGAATGCCATCAGCCAGCGCATCAACCGCGGCTGTGGTGAAGACGCCCGGTAGGATTGACGGGTGCGGAGAAGCAAGATCGGCAGATCGATTTGCACCGGGCAGACCTCCAAACAAGCTCCACAAAGTGTCGTCGCTGTCGCCAGATGTCCATACTCTTCAATTCCGAACAAACTGGGGGAGATGACTGAACCAATCGGCCCAGGATATACACTGTCATAGCTATGGCCACCGATCTCCCGATACACAGGGCAAACGTTCAGGCAAGCGCCACAGCGGATACAGAGCAATGCCTCGGACAGACTGCTGGTTGCGAGTGATAATCGACCGTTGTCTACCAGCACAAGGTGACGTTCCTCTGGTCCATCGGGATCACTCTCATGGCGAGGACCGCGAATCAACGTCACGTAGCTGGAGATTTTTTGTCCTGTCGCAGAACGGGGTAGAAGCTTGAGCATCAAATCTAGATCTTCCATTGTAGGAACGATACGCTCCATGCCCATCAAAGCAATATGGACCTCTGGGACCGTGGTCACCATGCGACCGTTGCCTTCATTGGTAACAAGACACAGCAGCCCGTTCTCCGCAATTCCAAAATTTACACCCGAGACTCCTACCTGAGCCGTGAGAAAGACTTCGCGCAACACGTTTCTTGCCGCCGCGTTCATGTCTTCAACGTCTTCCGAATAGGGCATCCCCAGTTGGCGCGAAAAAGTTGCGGCTACGTCCTCTCGTAGCAGATGAACTGCAGGCGTGACGATGTGTGCGGGTGGTTCATCACGCAACTGCACGATGAATTCTCCCAAATCCGTTTCGACGACGCGTATCCCGGCTTGAGTGAGCGCATCGTTAAGACCAACCTCTTCACTGACCATAGATTTCGATTTGGCGATCAACTTGGCGTTATGCCGGCGCGCGATGCTCAGGACGATACGAACAGCCTCTTCCGCGTTCGCAGCACGATGCACATGGATGCCGTTCGCCTCAACCTGTCGGGCAAATCTAGCGAGGGTGCGATCTAGATCTTGAATAACGATTTGGCGCACCTGATGTGCCCGCTGTCGAAGTCGATGAGGCTCCAGAAGTGAGCCGAACGTCTGACCCCAAGCAGACATTCTTCGTTCAGCATTTTGATCGAGCGCGGTCTGAAGTTTCAGATCAGAGATCGCATTACGAGCGCGTTCACGGAACGCATCGCTCATTGCAACCCTCCTCCTTCCCCTGCCAGGATTTGGGCAAGATGCGCGCCGCGCACCTGTGAGTCCTCTCGACGTAAACCTCCCTCAAGCTGCATCAAGCAACTCACATCACAAGCGACCACTCTGCTAGTATTCGATCGCTTGATTTCCGATAACTTACGATCAAGCATCTGCGCAGATATTTGCGCATGATCCACAGAGAAAACGCCACCAAAACCACAACATTCCGAGCCAAGCCGATAGACCTCGAGACCTTTCACCGCGTATAGCAAAGCCATGGGCTGGCGATCGACACCCAGATCTCGTAGCAAATGACACGATGGGTGATAGGCGAGACTCTCGTTGCACTCAGCGCCCAAGTCGATCACGCTGAGTTCATCGACCAGAAATTCGCTAAACTCAAATACCCTGCGAGCGAGTGCGCGTGCCCGTGGCAACCAGATAGGATCTTCTGCGAAGAGCTCTTGATATCCATAACGTAGCATCGCCGCACAAGAGCCGGATGGCACGACGATGGGTCCGAGTGTGCCGCTGAAGACATCGATCGTCGACTGCGCCATGCGAACTGCTTGCTCGTGGAAGCCAGCATTGTATGCTGGCTGACCACAACACGTTTGTCCCGAGGGAAAAGCAACCTGTGTGCCTGCTCTACGAAGAACCTCAACAACGGCTTCACCGACATGAGGGAACAGACTATCAATCAAGCAGGTAATAAAGAGCTGTGCGATTGGATGCATGATCAGGTATCCCTATTATCGCCCTAATCCACGGCGGAATCCAGCCCAAAGGTGTCACCGATCCTGCTAGCTGCTGTACATGCACCAACTCCCACGGTGCGCACTCCACCTACCTAGAGCTATTAGACGCTAATGAACCTGCGTGGTATGATTCGAAGGTTTTACAGCAAAATCCGATGAGCTCCGGAGTGTCTGTTAATGCCCTTCAGCGAGAAATTGAGCCAGACCCCACCGAATACCTTCGATTTGCCCAGACGAATTCGCCGCCTCGCCGACCTGGCTTACAATCTCTGGTGGGTCTGGAACAGCGATGCTGATCGGGCTTTTCGCTTCATCGATCCTGTAGCCTGGGAAGACACGTATCACAATCCAGTGCGTTTCTTAGGTCAGGTCGATCGGGCGCGTTTCGAAGCCGTCACCAGAGACCGCTATTACCTTGATTTCTATGATCGGGTGATCCAGGATTTCGATGATTATATGTCGGGTCATGAATCTACCTGGTACGTCAATACACACCCGGAACAACATCACCAACCTATCGCCTACTTTTCCTCCGAATTCGGCTTACATGAAACCTTGCCCATCTATGCAGGCGGTCTGGGTGTTCTTTCCGGAGACCACTTAAAGGAAGCCAGCGATCTGGGTCTTCCTTTGGTGGCTGTAGGATTTCTTTACACACAAGGCTATTTCGTTCAACGTGTCACTGAAGATGGCTGGCAAGAAGCTCACTACGCAAATCTCTCCTTTCTGGATCTGCCCGTTTTTCCGGTCGTGGATGAGCAGTGTGAGAAACTCACCATAAGCGTCGAGCTTGCCGGGCGTGAAGTGCACGTCTGTCTTTGGCGAGTGCAGGTCGGTCGGGTTCCGCTCTATCTTCTCGACAGCAACGTCGATTCCAACCTCCCTTCCGATCGTGCCCTGACCGCCAGACTTTATACCAGTGACATGGAATCACGCATCGCACAAGAGATCATCCTGGGGATTGGCGGTGTGCGTGCCCTTCGCGCTCTCGGTTACAACCCATCGGTATGGCACCTGAACGAAGGTCATTCCGCCTTCCTCGCGCTCGAGCGCGCTCGCGAATTAACTGCCGGCGGTAGCACGTTTGAACTAGCTCGGGAGAAGATTAAATCTACCACAGTCTTTACCACCCACACACCCGTCTCAGCAGGGCATGACGAATTCCCTCTCTTGCTGATCGAAAAGTACTTCAATACCTATTGGCCGCAGCTTGGACTGGATCGTGAATCCTTCATCGACCTCGCCCGTCATAGTCAACCTTGGGGGGAGACATTCAGCATGGCGATCCTGGCCCTTCACATGTCGGAGCACCGCAATGGAGTGTCCGAGCTCCATGGACAGGTTGCTCGGAAAATGTGGTCCTTCCTCTGGCCTGAAAAACCACCCGATGAGGTCCCGATCCGCCACATCACCAACGGCATCCACGCCTGCACTTGGGTCGCCCGACGGCTCCGACACCTCTACACCGAGTACCTGGGGGAGGATTGGTTCGATCGCCTCGACGATCCGGAGTTATGGGAAGGCGTGGAAAACATTCCCGACAAAGATCTGTGGGAAGTTCGTCGCCACCTAAAACGCAAACTCGTGGCATACATGCGCGAACGCGTTCGCCAACAGTGGGGACCTGGGAAAATCCACCCTATCCAGGTTGTCGCCAGCGGTGTACTGCTCGATCCCTACGCGTTGACGATTGGTTTCGCCCGCCGTTTTGCTACCTACAAGCGCGCCAACTTAATTCTTCACGACACAAATCGCCTCCTGAATTTGATTAATCAACCAGGCAAACCTGTCCAAGTGATCTTTGCCGGAAAGGCACACCCTGCGGATGAACCTGGCAAACGCTTGATCCAGGAAGTGTATCGGCAGATCAAACGCGCGGATAGCGGCGGACGTCTGGTATTTCTTGAAGATTACGATATGAACCTGGCGCGCTACTTGATACAGGGCGTCGACGTTTGGTTAAACACACCCCGTCGCCCAAACGAAGCTTCCGGAACTTCGGGACAGAAAGCGGCCTTGAACGGCGTTTTAAACTTCTCAATCTTGGATGGTTGGTGGAGAGAGGGCTTCGATGGAAAGAACGGATGGGCGATCGGAAGCGAGCAGGATTTCGACAACGACGAAGTACAGGATGAATCAGACGCACAAAGCCTCTATCAAATCTTGGAACAAGAAATCATTCCGTTGTTTTATGAGCGATCCGCTGACGATTTGCCTAGCGAGTGGTTGGGGTGGGTTAAGCAATCCATCCGCACGCTCTCCCCTCACTTTAGCATGAGACGAATGTTGAAGGAGTACATCAACAAGATGTACTTACCTGCCCTCCCCAGTCCTGAAGTCACTGTGGTCACGTAGGTTGAGGAAGATGCTAGACTTGTTGGCCATTCCCACAGAAATCATGCCCTGGATCATTTTTTCCCTGCGCGTGATAGACATGTCGTTGGATACCTTACGAGTGCTTTTTGTCATCCGAGGTCGAAAGCCCTTCGCATGGGCGCTGGGGTTTTTCCAATCGGCTATGTGGGTCGTCGCTATCACCAGCGTGCTCAGCAACCTCGACAATCTATTCAACGTGATCGGCTATGCTGGGGGCTTTGCAACTGGGAACGTGGTGGGAATGGCCATCGAGGAACGGTTAGCCATCGGTTATGGCCACATCCGCATCATTAGCTCACGTCGTGGTAGTGCCATCGCGAGCGCCCTCCGCGAAGCCGGTTACGCCGTGACGGAATTACCGGGTCGAGGCAAGGATGGCACGGTCTCGGTGCTCAACTGCAGCGTGAAACGACGCGAGATCGCGCCTCTCCAGCGTAAGGTTTATGAGATCGATCCCGAGGCTTTTGTAACCGTGGAGGAGATTCGTCCCCTCCATCGAGGTTACTGGCGAGCCTGATGCCAATGTGCTGGTCGTAAGCATGCGGTCCTTAATTCTCTATTCAATGATTGCTACCACAGGTGTCCTCACCCATTTCTTTGACCTGAGCAGCACTCCATCGAATTTTCTCGTAGGCTTGGATTGGACAGTTGTCCCAGCAAGAGTAGTCCCCCTGCTCATCTTCTCTCTACGCACAAGCGATTTAACGCTCGCCACCCTGAGGATGTTGACCGTTGTACGCGGGCATAAAGCAACCGCATGGTTTCTCGCAATCGCTCAATCCTCGCTGTTCGTTATCGGGGTGGCAGGTGTGCTAGGGAACCTCAATAACCTCTGGAACATCATCGCCTACGCGGCGGGCTATGCAACCGGCAATGTGCTTGGCATCATCATCGAGGCCAGACTGGCCCCCGGACACAGCCTACTACGCATCACCAGCCCACACCTCGGTGACGCCGTAATGGAGTATTTACACGATCATGGGTACGGTGCGACGGAATTGTCAGGTGCCGGTATTGCGGGTACGGTCAACGTCATCCTGTGCTATACCCCGCGCAGAGAAGTCGGGCTCGTCAAACGTGGGATTCTCGAAGTCGATCCTCAGGCCTTCATTACTGTTGAACACGTACGTCAGTTGCGTGGAGGCTGGAAGGCGTAAGAAATACTGGAAGCAAGGTGGATGTGCAGACAACACTTCGAAACCCAATTGAATACCAGCTTGATCAATCACACGGAACTTATGGAAAAACTTTTCCTACCGAATAGACCGAGAGTGCCTCTTTCCTAGATATTCGTTTGCGCTGTATTATCGCTATAGGTATAATCCCGCCACCTACTGGTGAATGCCACGCGCGGCGAGAACTCACCTCTACAGCCGAGGCTCAGGGCATGGTACCAGTAACACGACACAATTACACTGAAAGCAAAACCACGGTAGAGGCCTAGATGGCACTCAAGGGCAACCTTCGCGACTTCACAGTCACACAATTGCTAAACCTTATTAACTTGGCCCGTAAAACCGGAACCCTCACGGTGGAGGGACCCAATGAGGTCGCTTGGATTTCCTTTAATCAAGGCAAATTAATATATGCCCAACTAGGCAAAGCCGATAGCTCCCTCACGGGTGTACTTACCAAGGCCGGCAAGATGACCGCGAAACAGGCCACCGTGATTCAATCTCATGCCGGTGATAAAAGCGATAAAGAGCTCGGCCTGCTGCTGATCAACGCCGGGTACCTGACGCAACAGGATATTCTCTCCGGGATCCAACAGTACGTTCTGGATATCGTGTATCATCTCTTCACCTGGGGAGACGGTTACTTCCGATTCGATGCGAGCGTCCTTCCACCTGAGGATTCCATCACGATTCGCCTCGACCTTGAAAATATCATCATGGAAGGCTCCCGGCAGGTACAGGAGTGGGAACATCTCCAGGAAGAGATCCCCAACTTAAGTATGGCACTCGATTTCGTCGAACGCCCTGGCGCCAACATTCGCGACGTCAACTTGACCGTCGAGGAATGGAAAGTCGTATCGTACATCAACCCCAAGAACACGATCAAACAGATCGCCAAGGTTAATAAAATGAACGACCTGGAGATCCGTCGTATCGTCTATGGATTACTACAGGCAGGATTAGTTGAAGTCGTGAGGCCGGATGGAATGCCCTTACCGAAAGAGGCCATGCAGCTTCCACCTGTTGATCGAAAGAAACAGGCTTCGTTGGTCAATCGTTTGATCGATCGTATCCGATCTTTGTAGGTGAGGATCGCCCATGCAAACTGTCAAGATGGTCGTCACCGGTCCCTTCAACAGCGGGAAAACCGCCTTTATTACCTCGGTCAGCGAGATCGATGTCGTGTCCACGGAGCGTAAAATCAGCACGGAAGCCGAACGGGTGAAAGAAACCACAACGGTAGCTATGGACTTCGGACGGATAACTGTCGACGATGATCTTGTGCTCTACCTCTTCGGCACCCCAGGCCAAAAACGCTTTGATTTCATGTGGGAAATACTCTCTGAGGGGATGTTAGGTTTTATTGTCATGGTGGATAGCGCGCGCCCTGAAACGTTCAGAGAAGCCAGAGGGATTCTGCAAACCTTTCGCGCCTATGCGCCTACACCTTATGTTGTAGCCGCCAACAAACAAGATTTCGAAGATGCATGGGAGGTGGACGACCTACGCATCGCTTTGAAGCTCGACAGCAAAGTGAAAATGCTTCCGTGCGTAGCCACCGACAAGGAAACTGTCAAGAACGTGCTTTTGGAACTCCTCTACAGTATCCTGGAGGAGATGAAAAAAGAAGCATAGCCTTGTCAATCCTTGCACTCGGGGGCAAACAGTGAGTTCCCTTACAACAACGTCCAGCCCCGCCCAATTCGAAGCCATTCGTCCTTCTAATCATCGCCATGCGCGCGGGAAGGCCTGCTGCCAGTGAACACAGTGATAGTCACCCGATCTCGGAATTGAGGCTTGTACGGTCCACCTTACTCAGCGTGGAGGGTACAGCATACAAGGTGCTTCGGGACGAATGAAGATCGGTTCCATAGGATACGGGGATGATCAAAATCCTTATCGCAGAAGATGAGCGAGATATCAGGGATCTCATCGCCTTCACACTACGATACCACGGCTATCATGTCGTCGTGGCTGCCGATGGTGAGCAAGCGCTCGACCTCACATTCAAGGAACTCCCCGACCTCGTGATGCTCGACGTGCGCATGCCGCGGATGTCTGGTTACGAAGTTTGCCAACGGATCAAAAACGATGAAAAGCTCCAGCACATCCCAGTGGTGTTCTTCTCTGCAAAGGGGCAGGAAGCCGAAGTAAAAGAGGGCCTGGAGGCAGGCGCGATCGATTACATCCTCAAACCTTTCTCTCCAGACCATTTGGTCGACCGTGTGATGGAATTGGTTGGGAAATAGCCTTACAGAAGCAGTGCTAAATCAGCGCTACCCTGCTCTGTAAGAAGGCGTACACGAGATATTTATATCATCGGCTCTCTGTAACCTCCATGCACAGAAGGATGCGATCTCAACGCAATCACCAGCTTGACCCTAAAGTTTTGCAAAGATATACTTCAATATAGTATCCGCAATGATACCTTCCACGGGGAGCCTGACGGTCTCAGGCTGAGAGGAGGGTCATGGCCCTCGACCCGTCGAACCTGATCCGGGTAATGCCGGCGTAGGGATGGCAAGAAATCAATTCGATTGGAGACCACGCCACTCCCTCGCCTGGGAGTGGTTTTTGATATGGAAACACCAGCTATTGTCGTGGGGAACGGCGAGATCGGTCAGCGTCAGATCTTGCGAAGACGCTTGAAAACCATACGAGCACCGCTCGTAATCGCTGCGAACGGGGGGAGTCGCCTGGCACAATCCCTCGACTTGCAGGTCGATGTCGTCATTGGCGATCTCGATTCCTTGGATCCCGAAAGCAAGCTAGCCCTAACCGATTCCGGCGCGACGTTCGAACTATCCGCCGCAGAAAAGGACGAGACCGACCTGGAGCTAGCGCTTCTCTATGCAGCCAGTCGTGGTGCAAGGCAGATCATCGTATTGGGTGCGATCGGAGGGCGCATGGACATGACACTCGCCAATGTGCTCTTGCTCACCCACCCGCGACTTTCTACCACCCGAATACAAATTTGGCACGAAAAACAGACAGCGTGGCTGATCCGACCCCCTGGTGAGGAGATCGAAGGTGATCCCGGAGACACACTCAGCCTTATCCCTTTGAGCACTGACGCAACTGGGATCTCAACGCATCATTTGGCCTATCCGATGAGCGGAGACGACCTGGCCTTCGGTCCGGCGCGGGGGATCAGCAATGTTATCACGGGACCGGTCGCACGCGTAGACCTGAAAACCGGGATGTTGCTCGCAGTACACACACCAGGACGAGCGTGATCGTACGGTAAACAGGTATTGATCTGCACACCCGGGCAAGAAATCCGATGATCAACGAATAACACCAGCAAGCCAGGCAAAGAAAATGAGGAGGGACGCTGATGTCAGGGGACGAAAATCGAACCGTCAACGTTGGTGTGCAGGTTCTACCCCTTTTAGAAGATGTCTACCCAGTTGTCGATCGCGCGATCGAAGTCATCGCCAGAGCGGGGGTTAAATACGAGGTAGGTCCGATGGAGACAGTCATGGAAGGGCGGCTGGACGAGTTGTTGGAGATCGCCAAAGCCGCCCACTTAGCCTGCTTCGAAGCCGGAGCAGAACAGGTCGTGACGATCATCAAGATCGGCGATCGAGTCGCTGGAACCACGATGGAGGAAAAGGTACGGAAATATAGAAGCGAACATGGGGGGTCGTGAGAACCCTGAAGAACGGGGATAGGTACGATGCCATACCAAACACGTCAAAGACCACGAAGATTGCCTACCTGGGTACGTGAAGCCGTACCACCTATTTTGTTGATCTGCTTTGTTCTGTTCTCATGGCATATCATCGCCGAGCGTAGCGGTCTCTCATCCTTTATCCTACCATCTCCCAAGAAGGTCGTCGAAGCCGGATGGGAGACTCGGCACATCCTGGTTTCAGCAATCGGCACGACGATGATCGAGACCATGATCGGTCTGGCGATTGCGATTCTATTGGGTGTCGCCATCGCCGCGATGATGGACCTCTCCTCATTCTTACGCCGGGCGCTATATCCAATATTAGTCGCTTCACAGACCGTACAGATCCTCGCAATCGCACCCTTACTTATCATCTGGTTCGGCTTCGGATTGTTACCAAAAGTCATCGTCGTTGTTCTTGTGTGCTTCTTCCCGATGGCAGTCAGTACAGCGGATGGGCTCGCTTCCGCAGACCCCGATCTCGTGGCGCTCATACGGGCGATGGGCGCAGCGCGACGACAAATCTGGCGCATCGTGCGACTCCCCGCTGCAATGCCCAGCTTTTTCTCTGGACTTCGAGTGGCTGTGACCTACAGCGTGGTCGGTGCCACGATTGGAGAGTGGGTTGGGGGAACGGCAGGTCTTGGATTGTACATGCTGCGTTCAAAGAACGCCCTGAAAACCGACCAGGTCTTCGTGGCTATTGTGATCACCTCGGCGATCAGTATCGGTTTGTTCGCGCTGATCTACCTGATCGAGCGCCTCATGCTACCCTGGTACCACTCTGCTCAGCGTGCTGAGCAGTGGGAGGACATCGGGATTTACTAAGTCCCTCAGAGATTATGGAATGTGCTCCCAAAGGAGGTTTTACATGAAGAAAAACGTTTCGCTCCTGACGATCACCCTGGCTGGACTACTTCTGGCCGCATGTAGCGGTCTACCCGCAACGGCATCCCCCGAGCCTGAAAAACCCACCCCTGTAATCCTGATGCTCGACTGGGTGCCCAACACCAACCATACCGGGATCTTTGTCGCTGAAACCAATGGCTACTTTGAAGAGGCCGGGCTCGATGTCGACATCATCCAACCCGGAGAGGTTTACGCCGAGCAAGCTGTCTCTAGCGGGGCCGCGGATTTCGGCGTGAGCTTTCAAGAACAAGTCACGCTCGCTCGAGTTGATGACGTGCCGATCGTGTCCATCGCCGCCATCATCCAGCACAATACTTCCGGGTTTGCCTCACGCGGCGAATTGGGGGTCGAATCCCCTTCTAATTGGGAAGGACTGACCTACGGATCTTTCGGCAGCCCCTTTGAAGAACCGACCTTGCGCGTCCTGATGGGTTGTGCAGATGGCGATTTCGAGCAGCTACAAATCGTCGATACGGGTTTTGCTGACCCTCTTGCTCTTCTAGACGAAGCCCAAACCGACCTGGCCTGGATCTTCTACGCCTGGCAGGGTGTACAGGCGGAGCAGCAAGGGATCAACCTCGACATCGTAATGATGGAAGACTGGTTCGGCTGCATTCCGGATTATTACACCCCGGTTTTCATCACCAGCGAGCAGACCCTCACGGAACGCCCGGAAGCCGTTAAAGCGTTCCTCAAAGCTATTTCACGCGGTTACACCTATTCTATTGAAAACCCTGACCAGGCCGCCACAATCCTTCTCGAGGCTGTGCCGGAACTTGATGAGAGACTCGTCCGAGCGAGTCAAAACTGGCTTTCACCACGCTATCAGGCCGATGCGAAACGGTGGGGAGAGCAAAAGCTTGAAGTATGGACGGGCTATTCGGCCTGGATGGCGGAACACGCCATTATCTCCAGTCCGATCGACGCACAGGCCGCATTTACCAATGAGTTTCTTCCTTGACTTGTGGGTAAAGTCTAGCGATCATAGACAAATAGGTTTGAGAGCAACAGATGACGACGCCCAAAGTCGAACTACGCAACATCAGTAAGACGTTCTACGGTGACGGAAAAAGCATCAAAGCACTCGAAGATGTGTCGTTCCACGCGAACACTGGCGAATTCGTTACTGTCATCGGCCCCTCTGGAAGCGGAAAGAGCACGCTATTTAACCTCATCGTCGGCCTGCTTGAGCCGGATGAAGGCGAAATCTGCTTCGATGGTCAGGTTTGCGAGGAACGTACTGGGCACGTGGGCTACATGCCACAGCGAGATCTCCTGCTCCCATGGCGTAATGTGCTCGACAATGTGATCCTGGCGCATGAGCTGCGTGGGACTCCCCGTGATGAAGCCAGAATTCAGGCTCGTGAGATGCTGCCACTCTTCGGTCTGGAGGACTTCTCGGACGCCTACCCATTTGAGCTCTCTGGAGGAATGCGCCAACGTGCTGCGCTGTTGCGAACCATGCTCACGGAGCGTGAAGTGCTGTTGCTTGACGAGCCATTCGGTGCATTAGACGCATTGACACGACGTGAGCTGCAGGACTGGTTGCTCGATGTCTGGCGCCGCTTTAAGCAAACAGTCATCTTCATCACCCATGATGTAGAGGAAGCGCTGTTCTTAGCTGATCGCGTACTTGTGCTTAGCTCGCGGCCCGGTCGCGTGATCAAATCCTTGGAAGTGAATCTAGCACGCCCGAGGCGCCAGGGAATGATCGCGGCAACCGGGTTTGGGGAACAAGTCACAGAGCTTCTGGAAGCGTTGGGTCTTGAAATTTAAGATTGAGAGCAAACGATCAACAAGCGGGGATTACATGATCCATGAATGAGCCCATCACTGTTCATAAGCTCAACGAGCGCGGCGAGGAAGTCTGGCGATATTCAGGCAATGTCCTGCACCGATCTGCGACGAGCGTAACCCTGGAAGCTCGCTTCGACGGCGAGGATGTCGAGTTCTTTGGTCTGTTTTTACGTTACGGTGACCGGTTTGTAGAAACGTTTTACAAAGATCGTTGGTATAACGTGTTCAGAATCTACGATGTAGACGACGGGCGACTAAAAGGTTGGTACTGCAACATCACGCGTCCAGCGCAAATCAAAGATAACCATGTTTTCGCCGATGACTTAGCGCTCGATCTGGTCGTCAGACCCGACGGTCAGTCGCAAGTGTTGGATGCGGATGAATTCGCCGCCCTAGAACTATCCCCGGAGGAGCGTAATCATGCAATGTCCGCTTTGGAACAATTGATATCCCTTGCGGCCACACATGCAGGACCCTTCGGTGAACCTAACGAGTGGAGAGCGGATCATCGAAAGTCCCTTACGGATTGATCGTGAACTCTAGACAATCCCATAACGCTTGAATCCCTAAGGAGGTTTTCCCTACTCCCTTCCCCATTCCAATAATCCACCAATACCTGTAGAGACATTGCAAGCAACGTCTCTACCAAATTGACTGTACGTGTAAGGGAGCACGACCGTGCGCCCCTACGCCTTTCAATTGCGATATGTCATTGCAAGGAGCACAGAAGGCGAAACCTTTCCATATGCTGGTCGAAGGGAAGCGATCTCCAAGATGGGACATCGAGATCGCTTCCCTTCGCTCACAATCAACAGCAGAGATCACACCGCCCTTTCAGCGTTCGCCCGCCGCCAGAGCCACCACACGATGAAAGATGTGACAAGGATAATCAACGCAGCAATCACAACTGGCACGACCACAGAGATGATCGATACAACTGTAGCTGTGACGTCTTCGGCGATGCTGACCGGCACATTTCCAGCGCCGGCCGTGGTAGCAGTCACGGCAGGTCGAACTGCGGTCGCCTTCGCTACATGCACCCCTCCAGCGACAATAAGTCCGGCGATCATCGCCAGGACGGGATGGACGTTGGCGATCACCTGAGCGCTTGCAGCGAAAAGGATGGCACCCGCCGTCGGTCGGATGAAGGTCTGAATCGCATCGTTGAGGTGATTGACTGCCGGGATCTTGTCCATGAAGAATTCGATGAGCCCGAGGACGCATAACACCCCAATCACCCACCAACTACTGAGTGCATCCCATGGCTCACTCAGCGTGATCAAATTGGTAAACCGCGCCATCAAAGCCACAATCAACAGCGGTACATAGGCATTCAAACCGGCGCTCGCCGACAAGCCAAAAGCGGCAAATACACCGCCCAAACTTTCCACCTCAATCCCCTCCATTCCCCAGGTATCGTTGTCCTTTAGCTGGTCCCACGTATTCTTATAGCACAAATTAAGCTGCACTCATTCCCCCTACTTCCTGATCCCTGATCCCTGTTCCCCGATCCCTTTAAAAGTGAAATCCCTCCCACGTACCAGTCATCCAGTAACGCACCAAATCGATAACAGCGATCTGAGTGACGGCAAACGTCAGACCGAGTAGAAGCGGTAGCACTAAATCTCTCCACGAGATCGCTCGATTTTCCTTACGAGTGATGGTGAGAACGACGGTACTATAAACCGCAGTCAACAGAGCGAGCACAGAGAACACGCTCAGAAGCGCCAGGGGATAGAGAATTAACGGATTTCCGGATAAAACCGCAACGATGATCCCAAGTATCAGGCCGAGCAGATACACCAGATCACGGAAAGTTGGTAAGATGATCTCTCGCTTCCATTCCTTCCAGGCGTATTGATTGAATGCCGGGTAAACCAACGTAGCTAAGGAGACGCCCAGCAAGGCGCCTGTGATCACTCGCAGGGTGTTGCTGGGCGGATACACGTGGGGCGCGGTGGGGAAGAGGTGCAGGAACGAATTCAAGCCATCCAAAGCCCATATCAGGACGAAGAGGACAAGCACACCCCGTACGCTGCGGCCAGGGTAGAAGCCAGCTTTGGGATGTCGTAGAAGGTAGAAAGCAACGCCCGTGAGGGCACCTAGATACATGCCCGAACAGCGCGCGCACAGCGGAAGTTGGCGAACGCCAAGATGGAAGGAGCGTAGCTCGATGCGATGGCACACCGCGTAGCCGATCGCATCCGCTTTACCCAACAATCCGCTTGGTGTGTAGAGCAACCATACGCCGATGACCACAGTCGCAAGGAGAACTACGATCATACGGGGGATCCTTCGAGCCTTGCTTTGTCGAGGGAGCTCCATAGATTCTTCTGGCGTCATGGCGACATTATAGCCCAAACACCATCCGGCACCCCCGTGAGATGAGCCTCCAATCCCCTCGCCTTGACGCTGTGGCTTGCGGACGGTTATAATCCTCTCTGCGTTCCTCGGTAGCTCAATCGGCAGAGCGGGCGGCTGTTAACCGCTAGGTTGTAGGTTCGAGTCCTACCCGAGGAGCCATTTTCATGCAAAAAGCACCCTCATCCTTTTGGATGGGGTGCTTTCTTTTTTTACTTCTGGGACTCATGCTCCATCGCTGAGTATTACTGCCAGGTCTCTTGCGGCCAAGATGGGACGCTCCTATCCTCCAATCCACGTCAGCCAAAATCTGAGCTATGATTAGGAGGGCACAGATTATAAAACTCTTTCAGGGAGGCAGCGATGGGTATATTCAAGAAGATATCGAGTCTGTTTTCCTCCGCGGGCGAGCACGACGCCTCCGCGTTTTGGGTCTATGTACGATGTGACCACTGTGGTGAGAAGATACGCACACGCGTGGATCTGCAAAACGACCTGAGCATCCGCTACGACGAGGCCGATCAAGGAAACACGTATTTCACACGCAAGACCCTACTCGGCAGTCAGGGCTGCTTCAAGCCTATCGAGGTGCAACTGACCTTCGATCACAATAGGCAGTTGATCGAAAAGCAGATCGATGGGGGGCAATTCATCACGGATCAGGAATATACAAACGACTGAAGTGAAAGTACTCATTGATAATCACCATCGGTAGCTCGGTAAAACAACGCCTTCGACCTGTCATGAGGCTCTTGCCCTGATCACACTTTTCGCATAAACCTGTAAGTCGTCAAAATACTGGTTCGCCACAGAAGGGAAACAAACCGCTTGCGCTTCGGCATCATGGCCATGCAACTGAATACGCTTATTCCGCCTGAAGCATCGGGGGAGCAACTCTCGAGCCAATTGGTGGCGTTCGACCATGCGAGGTTGATCCGTTCATTGGCCGGGGCTGGTTTTCAAATTGTCGAGCTAAGTGGCGACCTTGCGCTCTTCCTGCCCCACATCTTCCAGCCACCCGCAATCGCAGACCTGGCCCGATTACAGGACGAACTCAACCTCTCGTACACCGTCCATCTACCGCTATGGTCCGTCGAACCGTCCACGCCCCTCGAGCCCGTGCGTCGCGGTTCTGTCCAAGCCGTCGTCGAGACGATGCAGGCCACGTTTCCACTCTGCCCTGAAGTGTTCGTCATACACGCGACGGGCGCACTCGCCGCCGAGTTCTATCGCATGAACATCTCGGAGATGGCAAAGAGCCTACTCCTGCGACAATTCCAATCTAAAGCCAGAGAAAGCATAACTTGGATCCTGGAACAAACGGGGATCGAACCCCGCAAACTGGCGGTCGAGACCATCGAATTCCCTTTCGACCTCACGCTCGAAATCGCCGAAGACCTCGACCTCTCTCTCTGTTTTGACACAGGTCATGTGCTGGTCGGTTTTTCCGGTCCTATAACCCTTGACGAGGCTCTGGAAGCCTCTCTTCCGCGTTTGGCCGAAGTGCATTTACATGACGGCCCGTGGCAAGGTCTGCAACCCAACGTCGGCTACGGTCAGGATCATCGCCCACTTGGGGAAGGAGATCTCGATCTTGGACGATTTCTGGAGCGCTTAGAAGAGGCGGGCTTTGGTGGTCCAATCATCTTCGAACTTCAGGTGCATGAAGCACTGCGCTCCCTGGAGGTGATTGCAGAGATACGACCAAACCTCGCCTGATCCCCCCGACATCCAAAAACAATGAATCATCCACAAGTATATCCGGGCGAACTCGCCTCCAAATATGCCCGGCTTGAATGCTGGAAACTCCCAGAACCCGTTTGATACCGCATGGAATTCGTCCTATGATATAGAAGCGCGTTTCAGAGGCGAGCAGTTCCGCTGCAGAAGAGTTGCGACGTCTGAGATTGTGGGATGACAATGGCCGCCAACGTTTTCGAACGAATGTGGCGTTTTCTCATTCGCATGGATGTCGCTTCCATTCTCATGCTCTCGGTTTCACTTCTCGCCGCCCTTGGCTCTTGTTTTCCCCAACAGACGACCATTCTGGAAGCCGATCCTGAGCGTCTGGCACTCTGGCACAGCGCGCTACGCTCACGCTACGGCGCGATCGCCAATGTTCTCATCACCTTCAACCTATTCAACCTCTTCCGATCACCTATTTTTGCTATCATCCTGGTTCTAACTTCGACATCGACTTTGATATGCACGCTCGAGCGTTGGCGGACTGTGTGGAGGCGGGTGTTTACCCTCGAAACCCGCTGCCCAGAAATCACCTATGAGATCGCCGATCTCACCGCGCACCTCACCGCCCCAACGAACGTCGACGTCTCCCCTGCCCTTGAGGATCATCTTCGTCAGTCGGGGTTCCGCACGCTTCTCGAAAAAGAGGGGGGCAATATTTATATGCGAGGGGATCGCAACCGCCTGACGCCGTTGGCAACATTACTCACGCACTTGGCCGTTTTACTCCTGCTCTTCGGCGCTACCCTGAGTGTCCTATACGCATGGCGGGAAGTCATCACGGTTCCTCCCCATCAATTCGTCTCACTCAACAACGAGCGTAAACTCTCAATTCGAAATGACGGTTTCATTATAGAGAGATATTCTGACGGTAGCGCTGCGGACTACGAGGCCCAAGTTACAATGGCTTTGGACGGAGTGGCTATCAAACGAGGCTCTATCCGCCTGAACGATCCCCTCAACCTTCATGGCATTAGCCTCTTTTTGCAGGGCTACGCTGAAGCGGATGGAAACTACAGCGTCGTCTTCCTGGCCGTAGACGATCCCGGTTACGCGTTGGCCATCCTCGCCGGTTTTTTGCTCTTATTTGGACTGACGGTAAGCTTCAATTTCCCCCATTGCTGCATTTACGCGCATCTGGAAGATGGAAACCTGCGCCTCGCCGGGCGTGCGGATCGCCGCGCTAGTGATTTCCATCTCGAATTCAACGACCTGGTTGCATCGCTTGCGCAGGAGATCGAAGGACAATGAACGACTTGAGCGCCAACAGCCTTGTTGCGATCTCTCACGCCCTCCTATGGGGCGTCATGTTGGGCTATTTCGCGATCCCAAGATCGAAGCAACCCTGGCTGGGACGATTGGTGACAGGGATGGCGACGACGAGTTGGGGATTACTGACGGCTGGGCTCGTCCGCCGTGGGCTGATCGCCGGTCACTGGCCTCTGACCAACCGATATGAAGTCGCGCTCTGCATTTCATGGTCCATCCTGGCGATCTATCTTCTACTGGAGGTAAGTTGGCGCCAACGCGGAACCGGTGGTTACGTGCTCGCCATCGCTCTTATCATGATGGTCTATGCGCAGACCCGACCTGCCGACGAAAGAATCATCTTTCCTCTCCTTCCTGTGCTACGGTCAATCTGGCTGCAAATTCACGTGTTATGTACGCTCATCGCTTACGGTGCCTTTGGTGTGGCAGCCGGACTGGCACTCGCGAGGTTGACGAAGCGCGGTACGAACGAAGATTCTCCCGAAAAGTTGATACCAGTTGTACAAATCGAGCGGAATATGGATCGCTCAGTGGCTTTGGGATTTCCTTGGTTGACACTGGGCATCCTCACCGGTGCGATCTGGGCTCAAAATGCATGGGGTCGTTACTGGGGTTGGGATGTTAAGGAGATCTGGGCGCTGGTCACTTGGCTTTGGTACTTGATGGTTTTCCACGTTCGCTCGCTGCGCACCTGGCGAGGTCGTCGTTCGGCGTGGTTGTCGGTGATTGGATACGGCGTGGTTCTCTTCACATTCATCGGTGTGCCGTGGCTGGTGCGCACGGTTCGACTGGAGAGCTTGCATGGGTTCTGAAAACGTCGAAACCGGATGTTGGGGCGAAGCTTCCGGGGTTTGGGTAGAACCCGTGGTTTATCTTTCTCCGGATGCTTCGCCCTTGCCAATTAATTTTGAAAGTGTATCGCATAGAATAGTAATTCAATGAC
>JABAOF010005718.1_pt1 | contig 37220 bp, 26 predicted proteins | sample 7062171 | NCBI WGS metagenome assembly JABAOF01 (sample SAMN14538628, study PRJNA623070) | marine sediment metagenome | biome: marine biome [ENVO:00000428]; feature: marine pelagic biome [ENVO:01000023]; material: deep marine sediment [ENVO:00002113] | place: India: Gulf of Khambhat ...
GACCTCGTCAGCCAGCTGCAACTCGAACACGTTAGTAAGGTGGAGGCCTCTCAGCCGGTGAGCAAGAGGGAGGCGCTCCGCATCCCCTCCACAATCGTTACCACCTGCACATACCCCGACCCGCTGGCGCTTCGCTATACCCCGACGGGGTGCGGATAGAGCGGGAAGGCGGCGGCCAACTCGCGCACGTTCTGTGCCACGCGTTCCACCGTGGCGTCGTCGCCCGCCCGCAGGACGTCGTCGATGAACCCCGCGATGCGGCGCATCTCGTTCTCGCCCATCCCACGGGTGGTGACGGCCGAGCTCCCCAGCCGCATGCCGCTCGTCACGAACGGCGAGCGGGGGTCGCCCGGCACGGTGTTCTTGTTGACGTGGATCCCGGCCCGTCCCAGGGCCTCCTCGGCATCCTTCCCGGTGAAGTCCTGTGCCCTGAGATCCACCAGAAGGAGATGGGTGTCGGTCCCGCCGGAGACCAGGGTATAGCCGCGCTCCACCAGCGCCTCGCCGAGCACCTTCGCGTTCTGCACCACCTGCCGGGCGTAGGTCTTGAACTCGGGCTGCAGCGCCTCGGCGAAGGCGACCGCCTTGGCGGCGATCACGTGCTCGAGGGGTCCCCCCTGCGTGCCGGGGAAGACCTGCTTGTTCACCGCCTTGGCGAACTCCTCCCGGCAGAGAATGAACCCGCCGCGCGGCCCGCGCAGGGTCTTGTGTGTGGTGCTGGTGACGAGTCCCGCGTGCGGCACCGGCGAGGGACACACCCCAGCCCCGACCAGCCCCGCGAAGTGGGCCATGTCCACCAGGAGCGTCGCCTCGACCTCGCGCGCCACGTCGGCGAAGCCCGCGAAGTCTATGTGGCGGGGGTACGCGCTCCCCCCGGTGATGATCAGCTTGGGACGCTCGGCCCGGGCGATCTCGCGGATCTGGTCGAGATCCATGAGTCCGGTGGCCTCGTCCACGCCGTACTGCACGGCCCGGAACAGCCGGCCGCTGGCGTTGACCGGGGAGCCGTGGGTGAGGTGCCCCCCGTGGGGCAGCTTGAGGCCCATGAGCGTGTCGCCGGGGTCCAGCACTGCGAGGTAGGCCGCCATGTTCGCCTGTGCACCGCTGTGGGGCTGCACGTTGGCGTGGTCCGCCCCGAACAGCTCGAGGGCGCGGTCGATGGCCAGTTGCTCGATCTCGTCCACCACCTCGCAGCCGCCGTAGTAGCGCTTCCCCGGGTACCCCTCGGCGTACTTGTTGGTGAGGACCGAGCCCATCGCCTCCAGCACCGCGCGGGAGACGAAGTTCTCGCTCGCAATGAGCTCGAGCCCGTTCTCCTGACGCGCCACCTCGCGCTGGATCAGCGTCTGGATCGTCGGATCGGCCGCATCCAGCGCCCGCATCCGCTCGTGAACATCACTCATCGGCTCCCCCGATCAGGTCTTCTTCCTCGTCACCGCCTCCGCGATCCGATCCTCCGCCAGCAAATCCGCCGCCCGGTAAGTGGGGATGCTCTTGTCCTTGGCGATCTGGATGACTTTGAGAATCGTGTCGTAGATCTCCGCCGCCTTCTTGTGGGAGCGCTCGAGGTCCCATCCCTCGACCTCGGCGTTCACGTTGATGAGGCCACCGGCGTTGATGGCGTAGTCCGGCGCGTAAAGCACGCCCTTCTCGTGCAGCACGTCGCCGTGCCGCTCTTCCTCGAGCTGGTTGTTGGCCGCGCCGGCCACGATGTCAACCTTGAGCACCTTCAGGGTGTCATCGTTGATCACCGCGCCCAGGGCGCACGGCGCGAAGATGTCGGCGTCCACCGCGTAGATGTCGTCGGCCGGCACCGCGGTGGCCCCGAACTCCTGGACCACGGTCTTCACCTTCGCGTCGTCGATGTCGCTCACCACGAGCCTGGCGCCCTCCTCGTGCATGTGCTTGCAGACGTGGTACCCCACGTGCCCCACCCCCTGCACGGTCACCGTCTTGCCGGAGAGCGAGTCACTCCCCCACACCTCCCGGGCGCAGGCCTGCATGCCGCGGTACACGCCGAGCGCGGTGACCGGCGAGGGATCGCCGGAGCGCCCCGCCAGGCCCACCACGTACTTGGTCTCGCGGCTAACGAACTCCATGTCGCTCGGGCTCGTTCCCACGTCTTCGGCGGTGATGTAGCGCCCACACATCGAATCGACGTGCCGCCCGTGCGCGCGGAAGATCGCCTCGCGGTTCTTGCTGTTGGGATCGCCCACGATGACGCTCTTCCCGCCACCGAGATTGAGCCCGGCGACCGCGGCCTTGTAGGTCATACCGCGCGACAGCCGCAACACGTCGATCAGCGCCTCGAGGTCGTTCTCGTAGGGCCACATTCGGGTTCCGCCAAGCGCGGGCCCGAGCGTGGTATTGTGAATCGCCACGACCCCCCGATACCCGGTCTCGGGCTCGTGCCACAGGCTGACCTGCTCGTGTCGGTGCTCGCCGATGAGTTCGAACAAACCGTCGTTCAGTGATTTGGTTATCTCGGCTCTAGTCGGAGTAGAGCCCCCGTGCAACAACGATTCGCTGGATTTCACTTGTGCCTTCATAGATCTCAGTCACCTTTGCGTCACGGAACAGCCGTTCAACCGGATAGTCGCGCATGTAGCCGTAACCGCCGAAGATCTGCACCGCCTGGGTGGTGACCCACATCGCCATTTCGGAAGCGAACAACTTACTCATGGCGGCCCGCTCCGTCACCCGTTCTCCCATGTCCTTCGCCCGCGCGGTCTCATACATCAGGGCGCGCGCCGCGGAGATCCGGGTGGCCATGTCGGCCAGCATGAACTGGATCGCCTGGAAGTCCTTGAGCGGCCTCTCGAACTGCTGCCGCTCCTGGCTGTAGCGGACACTGTGCTCCAGCGCCGCCCGCGCGATCCCGATGGCCTGTGCTGCCACCCCCAAGCGGCCATTCTCCAGCGCCTGAAGCGCGTAAACCAGACCTTTCCCTTCCACCCCGAGCAGGTACTCCGGCCCGAGGCGTACGTCGCGCAGGTTGAGCGTCGTGGTGCGGGAGGCCCGCAGCCCCAGCTTGTCCTCGGCTCTCCCCGGCTCCACGCCCGGGGCGTCAGCCGGCACCAGGAACGTGGAGATGCCCTTGGCCCCGCGCGGCTGCTCCGGCGTGTCGGTGCGGATCATCGTCACGATGAGGTCCGCCGTGTCTCCGTTGGTCACCCACGTCTTCTCGCCGCTCAACACCCAGTCATCCCCGTCGCGCACCGCCTGCGCCCGAATGCTTGCCGCGTCGGACCCGCTGTCCGCCTCGGACAGCGAGAACGCCGTCAGCACCTCGCCACGCGCCATGGGACGGAGCCACCGCTCCTTCTGCTCGGCGGTACCCCACTCGCTCAGCATGCTTACCGGGAGCGAGTTGTGCACCGAGAGCGTAATCGAGACGGCGGCATCCGCCGCCGCGATCTCCTCCAGCACCATCATGTAGGTCAGCGTGTCGAGCCCCAGGCCGTCGTACTCCTCGGGGATGGTCAATCCCAAGAAGCCCAGCTCGCCGAGCTGCCGCACGATGTCGGCCGGGTAGGTGCTGGTCGCATCCCACTCGGCCGCGCGCGGCGCGATCTCGTTCTGAGCGAACTCCCGCGCCAGCGCCACTATCTCGCGGCGCTCCTCATCGATCGTCTCGAGCAGCGGCTGGGCGACGGTCACTTGCTGTAGTCGTAGAACCCGCGGCCGGTCTTCCTCCCCAGGTACCCGGCCACCACCATCTTGCGCAGCAGGGGGCAGGGCCGGTACTTCGAGTCACCCAGCCCCGTGTGCAGCACCTCCATGATCGAGAGGCACACGTCCAGCCCGATGAGATCGGCCAGCGCGAGCGGCCCCATCGGGTGATTCATGCCCAGCTTCATCACCGTGTCCACCGCCTCGGGCTGCGCCACGCCCTCCATGACGCAGTAAACCGCCTCGTTGATCATCGGCAGGAGCACACGGTTCGCAACGAAACCCGGATAATCGCTCACCTCGACCGGCGTCTTGCCCAGAGAAGTGGCGATCTCCATGACCGTGGCCAGCGTCTCGTCGGAGGTGCCGAGTCCGCGAATGACCTCGACGAGCTGCATCACCGGCACCGGGTTCATGAAGTGCATCCCGATGACGCGCTCGGGCCGCAGCGTGCGCGCGGCCAGGCGGGTGATCGCGATCGAGCTGNNGTAACTGAGATCGAGGAGGTGTTGGTGGCCAAGATGGCTTCCGCCGGGGCCACCGCATCCAGTTTCTCGAAGATCGAGAACTTGAGCTCCGGGCTCTCGGTCGCCGCCTCCACCACGAGCTCGGCCTTGGCGGCGGCATCGAGCTTGCCGGACGTCGCAATGCGCTCGAGCGCGGCGTCCCGATCTGCCTCCGTCAGGGCACCCTTCTTGATCTGCCGGTCCATGTTCTTCCGGATGGTCGCCAGCGCCTTCTCCAATTGCTTCTTATCAACGTCGATCAGCGCCACGTCCCACTCGTGCTGCGCGAACACGTGCGCGATCCCGTTCCCCATGGTGCCGGCACCAACCACTGCGATCCCTTTCACGTCCGTTCCCCCTCCCCGGCCCCCGCCACACGGCGGGTGAGCCAGAACAATGCCAGTCCCATCGCAACAGTGGCGCCGAGCCCGCCTTCCGGCCCGAACGCGCCGCCCGTCACCCAGGACGGGCCACCGGTTCGAAACCCCAGCAGGGGCAGCTCGAGAGCGATGCCGCTCACCGGCGCGTCGGCGCCGACGCCGAGCCCCGCATTCCAGCCCAGGTGCAGCCCCCAAGCAGCCGGCAGCCCACCCGGCGTGAAGAACGCGGCGCTCAGCACGAGCGATGCCAGCCCGATGTTCACCAACCCAAGCGGCGTCGCCTCGGGGTTTCCGAGGTGCGCCACTGCGAACACCGCCGCCAGTGACACACTCGCTCCGACCTTCCCCATCGCCCCGGTGAGACGCGCCAGCGGAAAGCCCCGGAACAACAGCTCCTCTGCCAGCGCCGCCACGGCCAGGGCCGCCAACACCTGCAGGGCCACCGCCAGGAAGGTGGTGAGCGGACCTCCGGTGAGCTCGATCCCGGCGCTCCCGAACAGCAAGACAAAGAGGAGCGCGGCGAGCGCCATGACGAGCCCGATCCCCATGCCGAGGCCGAAGGCCTTCGGGTCACGATAGCGCCCGTGCCACCCCAGCATCTCCCAGCTCGCCAGCCGGTGACGAACCAGGAGCACGTTCACGAACAACGCTGCTACCACCAGCGGGGCCGTCTGCGCCGCGATCCCCATGGGGCCGGCTTTCCACGAGGCGGGAATCACGATGCTCAGGGGCACCGCGACCAAGGCCACCGCGAGGTAGAAGCCGACCAGCGCGGCGAGGGCCCGAAACACGACGCGCGCCCTTAGTGGAGCGCGCGCGTCGTCGCTGCGAACCGCCGGACGATCAGTCCGGCGATCACGACCTTCAGCAGGTCCAACAGCAGAAACGGCAACGAGCCCCAGACGATCGCCGTCGCGAGGTCCCCGCTCAGGATCGCGAGTTGGGCGACCCCACCGAGGTGGATCACGCCCACGCCGGCCAGCATTGCGAGCGCCAGGCGCGCCCACGACCGGCCGTCACCGACTACCCGGCCCACGGCCGCTGCAGCCAACGGGGTCGCCAGCAGATACCCTCCGGTGGGGCCGAACAACCGCGCCACCCCTGGTGCGCCCAAGGGGGCGTATACCGGAACACCGGCGGCACCGAGCAGCAGATACACTACCAGGCTGGCGGCGCCCAGCCGCGGCCCCAGGAGGCCACCCACGATGAGCACCGCCGGCACCTGCAGGGTCACGGGCACCGGCGTGCCGGGAAGTGGAATCGCCACCTGGGCGCCGATGGCGACCAGGATCGCCCCCGCCAGGACGGCGAACGCCCGCCGCACCACCGCGGACGCTGTCACATCGACGTGTGCTATCCGGCTCTGACTCATGCAGCTCGCTCCACGCTGAGTGCAACCGCGTTCCCGCCGCCCAGACACAGCGTCGCGAGCCCCGTGCTCGCGCCGCGGTCCCGCATCGCGTACAGCAGGGTCGTGAGGATGCGCGCTCCGCTGGCCCCGATGGGGTGCCCGAGCGCGACCGCCCCGCCGTTGACGTTCACGCGGTCCCAATCCCAACCCAGTCCGCGCCCGTCGGCGATGGCCTGCACGGCAAACGCCTCATTGGCCTCGATCAGGTCGTACGACCCGATGTCGGTCTTGGTCTTCTGCATCAGGTTCTGCACCGCCTTGATCGGCGCGAAGAACAGTTCCTTCGGCGGCCCGCCGCCCGCCGCGTAGCCGGTGACGCGGGCGATCACCTCGAGCCCGTGGGCCTCGGCGAAGGCCTGTGACGTCACCACCAGCGCGCTGGCACCATCGTTCAGGCCCGGAGCGTTCCCGGCCGTGACGGATCCGTCCTTCTGGAACGCGGGCTTGAGCTTGCTGAGCGCCTCGAGCGAGGTCTCCTTGCGCGGGCCCTCATCGGTGTCTACCACCGTGACCTTGCCCTTGCGTCCCGCGATCTCCACCGGGACGATCTCCGCCGCGAACTTGCCGCTCTCCTGCGCGGCCACGGCCTTCCGGTGGCTATTGAAGGCGTACTCGTCCTGCTCCTCCCGCGTCACGCCCGCCTTCTCGGCCGTATACTCGGCGTAGCTGCCCATCACGTTGTCGCCGAAGGAGCACCACAGGCCGTCGTACTGCACGGCGTCCACCATCTGCTGGTTCCCGTACTTCACGCCACCGCGCATGCCGTACACGTAGTGCGGCGCGGTGGACATGGATTCCTGACCACCCGCCAGGACGCACTGTGCATCGCCGGCCCGAATCGCCTGAGACGCCAGCATCACGGCCTTGAGGCCGGAGCCGCACACCTTGTTCACGGTCAGCGCGGGCACCTCGTCGGGTACTCCTCCGTGGATGGCCGCCTGACGGGCCGGGGCCTGGCCGGAGCCACCCTGGACCACGTGCCCCATGATGATCTCGTCGATGGCGCTCCCATCGATCCCTGCACGGCTCATCGCCTCGCGCACCGCGATCGCGCCCAGCCGCGGAGCCGGGAGCGAGGCCAGGCCACCGAGGTAGCGGCCCACCGGCGTCCGCACGGCGCTGACGATGACCGGAGTCGTGTCTTTCTTAGCCACGGTTCGATCCTCCCATCTCTCCCGCCAATCCCGACGCTCGATCTAACTGTTTCGAGGCGTAACTATTTAATCGCTTGCAGTTTAACGGGGGGTACAGGGGGCCTCAACCTCACTCCACCACCACCCTTCCTAGACTTCCAACGCCTTCGTGCGGATCTTCCCGACCACCCTCTCCCGGAACTCCTCGGTGGGCATGACCTCCTGCTTCTGCTTCGCTCCCCGCGCGCGAACGGCGACCGTCCCCTGCTCTACCTCGCGCTTCCCCACCACGGCTAGGTAGGGCACCTTCATCAGCTCGCCGTCGCGCACCCGGTAGTTGAGCGTGTCGTTGCGGTCGTCCACGCTGGAGCGGATGCCCGCCGCCCGGAGCGCGGCGTCAACCGCTCGGGCCGCCTCGGCCTGCTCCTCCGTAATGGGCAGCACGCGTACCTGCTCCGGTGCGATCCACACGGGAAAGGCTCCGGCGAAGTGCTCGATGATGCACCCTACGAATCGCTCGAGCGTGCCGAGGATGGCCCGGTGGATCATGACCGGGCGGTGCGGCTTATTGTCGGAGCCGGTGTACTCCAGGTCGAAGCGCTCGGGAAGCTGGTAGTCCAGCTGGATGGTGGTGCCCTGCCACTCCCGACCGATCGCGTCTTTCAGCTTGACGTCGATCTTGGGGCCGTAGAACGCACCGCCCCCCTCGTCCAGCCCGTAGGTCAGGTTGAGCCGCTTGAGCGCCCCTTCCAGGGCGCGCTCCGCCACTTCCCACGCCGCGTCGTCACCCATCTTCTTCACGGGTCGGGTCGCCAGGTCGATCCGGTACTCGAAGCCGAAGATCTTGTTGAGCACGAGATCAGTGAGGTCCAGCATGTCGAAGATCTCGTCCTCGATCTGATCCTCACGGCAGAAGATGTGGGCGTCGTCCATCGTGAGCATGCGCACCCTGAGCAAACCGTGCAGGGTGCCAGACAGCTCGTTGCGGTAGACATTCGCCACCTCGGCCAGCCGGACCGGCAGATCGCGGTAGGATCGCTGCCGTGCCGCGTACACCAGCGTGTGCATCGGACAGTTCATCGGCTTGACCCGGTAGCGCACGTCCTCCGCATCACCCTCGCCCGCCGCCATTGACGCGAACTGCTGTTCCTCGTAGTGCGGCAGGTGCCCCGAGCGGTAGAACAGCTCCTCCCGCGTGACGTGCGGCGTGAACACCAGGCTGTAGCCCCGCCGCAACAGCTCGTCTTCGATGAAGCGCCGCAGCTCATGCTGGATGATGGCACCCCGGGGGTGCCACAGGATCATCCCCGGTCCCACGTCCTCCTGAATGCTGAAGAGGTCGAGCTGCTTGCCGATCACCCGGTGGTCGCGCTTCTCGGCCTCCTCGAGGCGGTGCAGATAGGCCTCCAGGTCGCCCTTCTTGAACCAGGCGGTCCCGTAGATGCGCTGCAGCATCTGGCGGGTGGAGTCACCGCGCCAGTACGCCCCGGCGGCGTGGAGCAGCTTGAAGTGCTGCACGCGGCCGGTGCTCGGAACGTGGGGACCGCGGCACAGGTCCACGAACGGCCCGTCGGTGTAGACCGAAATGGTCTCGTCGTCCCCCAGCTCCTCCAGACGCTCCAGCTTGAGGGGGTCGTCCTTGAACCGCTTGCGCGCGTCCTTGCGGTCTACCTCCTCGCGCAGCATGCGGTAATCGGCCTGCGCCACCTCCTGCATCTTCCGCTCAATGGCCCGGAGGTCGTCGGGGGTGAACGGCCGGGGCACGTCGAAGTCGTAGTAGAACCCGTCTTCGATCGCGGGGCCGAAGCCGATCTTCGCCTCGGGAAACAGCTCCCGTACCGCAGTAGCCAGCACGTGCGCCGCCGTGTGCCGCAAGACCTCCAGCGCTGCTGCGTCGTCCTCGGTGATGATCTCCAACGCGGTGTCGCCGGGCAGCGGGCGGTCGAGATCCCACACGTCACCGTTCACACGGGCGGCCACCGCCGCTCGCGCAAGGCGTGGCCCGATGGCCTCGGCCACGGCACGCGCCGTCGTGCCGGCGGGCTCGGTCCGGACCGATCCGTCGGGCAAGGCGATCTTGATGCTGTCAGGCATGGAGGATGGTCGTGGTCCAGGCAGACCCCAGGAGCGGGTCCATATCTCCGGCGAACCGGAGGAACAGCAAGACGCCCGCCAGGATCGCCGCCGCAATCACGAAGGAGACCCAGAACGCACGTCGGCTGACGAACTGGCGGCCGCTGTCCGGCATGCTAGAAGTATACCAAAGGGATTCGTTGCGCCTTATAATTGTACCCAGGACGGTTTACCGGTGCCACGGGAGGGACTCTGATACGCGTCAAGCACGAAGACAGTGACTGGTTGGGCGTCGCGCTCTCCACGGCGGCCGGCCTCGGGATCGGGCTGCTCGCCGGCCTCGTGGCGAGCGAGTTCCTGGGCGAGGTCAACTCTGACCGGGTGAGGCGCGTGGTACGCCGGCTGCGCCGCGGCGCAGGGTCGGCTGCCCCACAGGACCCGCGGCTGTTGGAGCGCGCCGTAGTCGCCGCCCTGGGTGAGAACGCTCAGACCAGGCACTTGATCGTCGCTGCTCGGGCGCTCGGCGACGGTGTAGTCGAGCTCACGGGAACCGCTCCGGACCCCGAGGCGCGGCGACTTGCCGGCGAAGTCGCGCGGGGTGCAGAGGGGGCGGACGTCATCGTCAACCGGATCCTCGTCGAGGGGGACGACGTCCCCCGGCGGCACTCGGCGCCCTCCAGCGTGAGCTGAGGCTCGCGGGGCGGCGCCGCACCGGCCGCACGCAACGGGTTCACCCAACATCCTCGAACGTCCATGACCACGAAGACGGAACTCGCCTCGAAGTACGATCCGTCTGCGATCGAGCGCGAGACCTACCAGCGCTGGATCGACGCCGGCGTGTTCACGGCCTCACCAGAGTCCGAGCGGGACCCGTACGTCATAGTCATTCCGCCGCCCAACGTGACCTCCGTGCTCCACATGGGCCACGGACTCAACAACACGCTGCAGGACGTCCTGATCCGGTTCGAGCGGATGCGGGGACGAGAGGCGCTATGGCTGCCGGGGACCGACCACGCCGGGATCGCCACGCAAAACGTGGTGGAGAGGCAGCTCGCCGAGGAGGGCAAGAGCCGCCACGACATCGGGCGCGAGGCCTTTGTGGATCGCGTCTGGGAGCACGTGCGTCACACCGGCGGCACCATCCTGGAGCAGCTCAAGGCCATCGGCTGCTCCTGCGACTGGACCCGCACACGCTTCACCCTGGACGAGGGCTACTCCCAGGCGGTGCGGAGAGTCTTCGTGGAACTGTACAACCAGGGCCTCATCTACCGCGGCTACCGGGTGATCCACTGGTGCCCGCGCTGCCACACCTCGCTGTCCGACGAAGAGGCGGAGTTCCGGGAACGGGACGACTACCTGTACTACATCCGGTATCCGGTGGTGAGGGACGGGGCCGGCGGGAGCGACGGCAGCGTTATCGTTGCGACTACTCGCCCCGAGACGATGTACGGCGACATCGCCCTGGTGCACCACCCGGAGGACGAGCGCTTCGGGCACCTGACGGGGAAGTCGGTGACGCTCCCCCTCTCGAACGTCCCGATCCCGATCGAGACGAGCACCTATGTGGAGCGGGACTTCGGTACGGGAATGCTCAAGGTGACGCCGGCGCACGATCCGCACGACTTCGAGATCGCTGGCGAGCTGCCCGGGGAGCACGACACGCCCGTGGTGATCGACGCCGACGCCCGGATGGCGGACGACCCGAGGGTACCCCCGGCAGTCCGGGGTCTGGACCGCGATGCCGCGCGGGCCAAGACGGTCGAGCTGCTCGAGGCCGAGGGGCTGCTCGAGAAGATCGAGCCGTACCGGCACGCGGTGCGCCACTGCTACCGCTGTCACACGGTGGTGGAGCCGCGGCTCTCGAACCAGTGGTTCGTGAGCATGATGCCGCTGGCCGAGCCGGCGCTCGACGCCTACCGCGCCGGACGGTTGCGCTTCGTTCCGGAGCGCTGGGGCAAGGTGTACGAGAGCTGGCTCACCGAGATCCGCGACTGGAACATCTCGCGGCAGCTCTGGTGGGGGCATCAGATCCCTGCCTGGTACTGCGAGGCGGACGGCTGCGAGCACGTGACCGTCGCCATGGAGCCCCCCTCGGCCTGCGAGGCGTGTGGCGGCGCAGTGCGCCAGGACGAGGACGTGCTGGACACCTGGTTCTCGTCGTGGCTCTGGCCCTTCGCTACCATGGGCTGGCCCGCAGGCACCCGCGACCTGGCGCGGTTCTACCCGGGTCACACGCTCGTCACCGCACCGGACATCATCTTCTTCTGGGTCGCCCGCATGGTGATGGCGGGGTACCACTTCCTGGAGGAGCGGCCCTTCGCGACGGTCTATCTCAACGGCGTCGTGCGCGACCCCCAACACCGGGCCTTCTCCAAGTCCCTGGGGAACGGAATCGACCCGCTCGACGCGGTCGAGCGCTACGGCGCCGACGCGCTGCGCTACACCGTGGTGTCGGGCGCGGCCGCAGGCACCGACGTCATCATGGACCGCGACGCAATGGATGCGACGTTCGCCGCAGGGCGCAACTTCGCCAACAAGCTGTGGAACATGGGCCGTCTGATGCTGTCGGCGGTGGACGACGCTACGCCCCCGCCGGAGTCGCTCGATCCGGCGCAGTTAGAGCTGGCCGACCGCTGGATCTTGTCACGGTGCCAGCGCGTCGTGGCACAAACGACGGAGGCCTTGGAGCGCTTGCGCCTCAACGACGCCGCCGGCCTGGTCTACCACTTCATGTGGGACGAGCTGGCCGACTGGTACCTGGAGCAGGTCAAGCCGCGGCTGTACGGCTCGGCAGTCGGCGGCGAGCTGGCAGCGGCGATCGTGGTCCAGGTGTTCCAGACGGCGCTGCGGTTGCTGCACCCGATCATGCCGTTCCTCTCGGAGGAGCTGTGGCGGCATCTTCCCGGTGAGCGGGAGCCGTTGCTCGCCACCGCGGCCTGGCCGGTGCCGCAGCAGGCGTGGGTGGACGAGGAGGCCGAGGACCTGTTCGCGCGGGTGCAGGCGCTGGTGACCGCCGTGCGCGCCGTCCGCGCCGAGTACGGCGTGGCGCCGGGCACCGACGTGCGCGCGTTCGCGCGTCCGGCCAGCGCCGAGGCGCTGCAGGCGCTCAACGCCGAGCAACGGACGATCGAGCGTCTGGCGAAGTTGAGCCACCTCACCACGGAGGAGCCCCCCGATGAGGTCGGCGCGCACCAGGTGCTGCCGGACGGCTCCTCGGTGTTCGTACCGCTGGGCGACGCCATCGACGTACAGCAGGAGTGCGAGCGCCTCAGCGCGGAACTGGAGCGCATGGACAAGCAGCTCGCGGGCGTGGCGGCCAAGCTCGCCAACGAGCAGTTCATCACCCGTGCCCCCGCCGAAGTCGTGGAGCGAGAGCGGGAGAAGGAGCGGGCGTGGCGCGAGCAGCGCGAAACGCTGGCCGACAAGCTGCGCGCCTTGGGCTGCTAGCTGCGCTGGCCGGCTGCGCCGTCATCGAGGATCCCCCGGGCGGCCCGCCGGACTTCGAGCCGCCCGTCGTTCTCAGTATCACGCCCGATTCCGGAGCGGTGGTCCCTGAGCTGGACGACGCGCTGGTGATCCAGTTCGACGAGGTCATCAGCGAGACGTCGGGGGGCGGCCTGGAGAACATCATCCGGTTATCCCCCCGTGCCGAGGAACTCGAGGTCCGCTGGAAGCGGACGGCCATTCACGTCGAGCCCAAGGGCGGCTGGTTTCCCGGGGTCGTGTACCACGTCGTGCTCGAGCCGGGCGTCGTCGACCTGCGCAACAACCGCATGGAGGAAGGTCGGACGGTGGTCTTCTCGACCGGCGGCCCGGTTCCCGCGACGCTGATCTCGGGCGCGGTGCTCGACTGGGAGAACGCCCGCCCTGCGCGACTCGCCTTGATCGAGGCGGTGCTCCTCCCCGATTCGCTGGTCTACACGGCCACGGCCGACTCACTGGGCTTCTACCGGCTCGGCGCGATCCCGCCAGGCAGCTACCTGGTGAGCGCCACCGTGGACGACAACAACAACCGACGGCGCGAGCCGCGCGAGCCGTTCGACTCGGTGACGGTCGCCCTCGACTCACTCGCCTCACACATGTTCTGGACCTTCTCCCGCGACACTGCCGGCCCCCAGGTGCGGCGGGTGTCCCTGGCAGACAGCATGACCATAGAGGTGCAGTTCAGCCTGAGCCTGGACACCGTGCCGCACGGGCCCGAAGCCGCGGCGGTGTGGGCGCTGCCCGACACGATTCCGGTGGTGGTAGCCGGCGTGTGGGAGAAGGCGGTCTACGACTCGGTGGCGGCGGAGGAGGCGGCCGCCCGGGCCCCGGTCGACACGCTGGCCGCCGACACACTGGCCGCCGACACACTGGCCGCCGACACACTGGCCGCCGACACGGCGGCGACGGACACGACGGCAGCGCGCCAGCCGGCAGCGGCAACCCGCGGGCCCCAGATCCCACAGGCGTTGGCCGAGCTCCTCACCACGCGACCCGCGCTGAGCAACGTCTGGTACATCCGCATGGCCCAGCCGCTCACACCGGGCGGCCGCTATCTGATTGAGGGACGGGCACGGAGTATCGGCGGCTCGGTGGGCGAGTCGTCGTCCGTCCTCATCATGCCCGCCCCGCGCGATTCGACGTGAGCGACGCTCGCCGCAGGCTCCCCGCCGTCAACGCGCTCCTCGCCCAGGCCGAGGAGGCGGGACTCCTGGCCGAGGCGCCACGGCCCGTGGTGGTGGACGCCATCCGCGCGGCGCTGGCCGAGGCGCGGCAGCGCGGCGGCGAAGCTCCCGCCACGGGGTGGCTCGGTGCGATCGCGGCGCGCGTGAGCGAACGGTCGCGGCGCTCCCTCAAGCGCGTGATCAATGCCACGGGTGTCGTGCTCCACACGAATCTGGGGCGCGCGCCGCTGGCCGACGCTGCCGTGAAGGCCGTGGACATGGCCCTGGGCTACAGCACTCTGGAGCTCGACCTGGGGGCGGGTACCCGCGGGTCGCGCCAGGATCACACCCGGGAGCTGCTCTGCGAGCTGACGGGCGCGGACGCCGCTCTCGTGACGACCAACGCAGCGGCAGCCCTCCTGCTGATGCTCAACAGCTTGGCGGAGGGCGGCGAGACCATCGTGTCGCGCGGCGAGCTGGTGGAGATCGGCGGCGCGTTTCGCATTCCGGAGATTCTCACCAAGAGCGGCAGCGTGCTGGTTGAGGTGGGTACCACCAACCGCACCCGGCTCGGAGACTACGAGCTCGCAGTGAGCCCCAGGACGCTCCTCATCCTCAAGGTGCACCGGTCCAACTTCCAGCTCACAGGATTCGTCACCGAGCCGTCGGTCCACGAGCTGGTAGCGCTGGGCGAGCGCCGTGGAATCCCGACCCTGCACGACGTCGGAAGCGGACTGCTGCTGCCGCTCGATGCCTACGGCCTGAGCGGTGAGCCCCTCGTGCAGGCCAGCGTCGCGGCCGGTGCTACGGTGGTGTTCTCGGGAGACAAGCTGCTGGGCGGACCCCAGGCGGGGATCGTGGTGGGGCCAGCCGCGGAGGTGGAACGCGCCGCCCGCAACCCGCTGGCGCGCGCGTTGCGACCCGACAAGACGACGCTGGCGGCGCTGGAGGCCACACTTGCCATCTACCGCGACCCCGATCGGGCGGTGCACGAGATCCCCGCTTTGGCCATGCTCACCACCGACGAGACCACGCTCAAGCGGCGGGCACGCAAGCTCGCGCGGCAGCTTCCGGGAGCCCGCACCGAGCCCGGGGCCTCAGCCGTCGGGGGCGGGGCATTCCCCGGATGCGACCTGCCGACCACGCTCGTCACCCTCGCGGTGGACTCGTGCGACGCTTTCCTCGCGGCCCTGCGGGCGCACGATCCGCCCGTGATCGCGCTGGCGCGGGAGGAGCGGGTGGTGTTTGACGTCAGGACGATACGCGACGACGAGGTCAGGATCGTGGCTGACGCCGTAGCCGCGGCTCGGGGGAACGGTGAGACAGATCATCCCGGGCGAACGACGTGAGCGCACTTGGTGGGGAGAAGCGCCGAGCCGTTCCCTGTTCCCCGTCTCTGCTAGACGTCCCCCGCCCCATTCCTTATATACAGATAGGAGCGCGCTCACTTCTTTCCGGTAGGCGCCATCATGATGCGCGTCGCGGTTCTCGCCTCCGGTGGGGGCACCAATCTCCAGGCATTACTGGACACCTGTCAGGGGTCGGCCCCGGCCCGGGTCGTCGTGGTGATCAGCAACAAGGCGACGGCGGGAGCGCTGGAGCGGGCCCGCAAGGCGAATGTGGCGACGGAGGTACTCGACGACCCGAGTGACGGCGCAGGGATCATCGCGCTGCTCCGCTCGTACGACACCGACCTCGTGGTCCTGGCCGGGTACCTCAAGCTGGTTCCCGAGGTAGTGGTGCAGGCCTACGAGAACCGGATGCTCAACATCCACCCGGCGCTGCTGCCGTCGTTCGGCGGACCGGGGATGTACGGACACCACGTGCACGAGGCGGTGCTCGCCTCGGGGGCGACGGTCTCCGGCCCCACGGTGCACATCGTGACCGCCGAGTACGACCGCGGCCCGATCGTGGCGCAGTGGCCGGTGCCGGTCGCCGCAGACGACACACCGGAATCGCTGGCCGCCCGCGTGCTCAAAGTGGAGCACCAACTCCTCCCGGCCGTGGTGCTGGCGGCGGCGCGGGCGGGGCGCGTGGTGCGGTTGGTCGGCAAGGAAGGCGCGTTTGATGGAAGCACGAACCCGGGCCCCGTGGCCGACGTTCTCACGTCGTCATGAGGCTCGATCACTAGTAGCCAAGGAGGACGGGTGGCGCGGGCACTGATCTCGGTATCGGACAAACGGGGGGTCACACAGTTCGCGCGCGGGCTGACCGATCTCGGGTGGGAGATCGTGTCCACGGGTGGGACGGCGCAGGTGCTCGCTCAGGCCGGGATCACCGTGACGGCCATCGAGCAGATCACGGGGTTCCCGGAGATCATGGACGGGCGGGTCAAGACGCTGCACCCTGCGGTCCACGCGGCTCTGCTGGCGCGCCGCGACGCGCCGGAGCACCTCGACCAACTCGAGGCCCACGGCCTCACGCCCATCGACCTCGTGGCCGTGAACCTCTACCCGTTCCGTGAGACGGCCGGCAAGCCCAATGTGAAGCTCGAGGAGGCCATCGAGCAGATCGACATCGGCGGCCCGTCCATGCTTCGCTCGGCGGCCAAGAACCATCAGTTCGTGCTGCCGGTGGTGGACCCGCGTGACTACGATCGCGTGCTTGAGGCGGTGGAGAAGAACCAGGTGACGCCCGAGCTCCGCCTGGAGCTCGCGGCCAAGGTGTTCAGCCACACGGCAGCGTACGACGCGGCCATAGCCCAGTTCCTCACGAAGGACGCCGACGCGCTCCCGCCCATGATGGGCCTCGCGCTGCACCGGGTGCAGACCCTGCGCTACGGCGAGAATCCGATCCAGCGCGCAGCGCTGTACACGACCGGCGAGGGCCGCGGGTTCGACGAGCTGCGGCAGCTGCATGGCAAGGAGCTCTCGTTCAACAACCTGCTGGACCTCGAGGGCGCAGTGATGGCCATCGCACCGTGGCCCGACCGGCCGGCCTGCGCCATCATCAAGCACACCACGCCTTGTGGGATCGCCGTGGGGACCACCGTCGAGGACGCATACCGACGCGCCTTGGCGACCGACTCCAAGTCGGCCTTCGGCTCCGTCGTCGCCTTCAACACCATCGTTGACGCCGCGACCGCCGAGGCCATGCACGACCTCTTCGTCGAGGTGGTCGTGGCGCCGCGGTTCCACGACGATGCCGTGGCGGTGTTCCAGCGCAAGAAGAACCTCCGCGTGGTCGAGCTACCACTGCCCGACAGCCGGCCGGCCCTCGACTTCAAGCGCGTGCGCGGCGGCTTCTTGGTGCAGGACCGCTTCACCGCCTCGGCCGACGAGTCCATGTGGACCGTGGCCACGAGCCGCAAACCCGATGAGGCCGAGTGGCGCGACCTGCGCTTCGCCTGGGCCGCCGTGGCAGCGGTCAAGTCGAACGCGATCCTGCTCGCCAAAGACGAGGCTGCGATCGGGATCGGCGCCGGGCAGATGAGCCGGGTGGACGCGGCCTTCCTGGCCGCGCACAAGGCCCGAGACGCCGGGCACGACCCCCAGGGAGCAGTGCTGGCGTCGGACGCGTTCTTCCCGTTCGCCGATGGTGTCGAGCAGGCTGCCGAGGCCGGGATCACGGCCGTCATCCAGCCGGGAGGCTCGGTGCGGGACGACGAGGTGATCGCGGCGGCGAACGAGCGCGACGTCGCAATGGTGCTCACCGGAAGCCGCCAGTTCAGACACTAGGACCATTGAGCCGACGGGGAACGGGGAACCGGGAGCGCGGAGTGGACCGCCCCGTTACCCTCACACGCCGTCCAATCTCAACTCTACGCATTACCAGGGATCACGTAGCGCCGCATGACGGGTAGCGACACGCACGCCGCAGCGCTGAGGGCACGCCCGCCGTACCTGCTCGCCGGGGTGGTGTTTCTCGTCGTACTGGGGATCTACCTCCTGAGCATCGCCCCCACGACGCAGTTCTGGGACACCGCCGAGTATATCTCCGCCGCCAAGGTACTCGGCATCCCGCACCCGCCCGGGAATCCACTCTTCGTGTTGCTGGCGCACGTGTGGGGCATGATCCCGCTGGTGGAACACTACGCGCTGCGCATCAACCTGTTCGCCGCCGTCACGAGCGCCCTGGCTTCCGGCCTGCTCTTCCTGGTGGCGGAGCGGTTCCTGCGCAACATCGTGCCCGAGGTTCGCTGGGCCCGGATCGGAGCGGCATTTGCCGGCGTGCTGGTGGGCGCGACCTCGTTCACCGTGTGGAGCCAGTCGGTGGTGAACGAGAAGGTGTACACGCTGAGCCTGCTCTCGATCGCGCTGGTTCTGTGGCTCGCTGTCCACTGGGGGGACGAGCCCGCCGGCGAGCGGCGGGACCACTGGCTGGTCCTCATCGTGTACCTGCTGGCGTTGAGCGCCACGAACCACCTAATGGGCCTGCTGGCCGTGCCCGCGTTGCTGGTGTACGCCGAGGCGGCCGAGGCGGAGGATAACCTGTGGACTCGGGTGCTGGGTGCCGCAGCGCTGCTGGCCGGCGCCGCCGTCGCCGCGATGCTGTTCCTCGCCTGGCACCGTGACCATCGGGATCTCGTCTCCCTGGTGGTCGCCGTGGTGCTGCTGGCCGGAGTCACGTGGCCCACGTTCCGCCTGCACACGAGTCCCCTCACCCGCATCGGGATCGCGGCGGCCGTTGCCGGGGTGGCGCTGGGCATCATTCTGGAGTCGTGGGGCACGCGGGAGGCGCTACCCATCGTGCTCGCGCTCGCTCTCGTGGCCGCGCTTGTGGTCTTCGCTATGCGCAGCGGCAACGCCAGGCTCGTGCTGGTCTCCCTCGGCGTGGTCGCCGTGGGCGTGAGCGTGTTCGTGTTCCTCCCGCTCCGGGCACAGCACTACCCGGCCATCAACGAAGGGGAGCCGGCCACCCGTGACGCGCTGCTCCGCGTGCTGAGCCGGGACCAGTACCAGAAGGGACCGCTCATTCCGCGCCAGGCGGACCTGTTCTGGCAGTACGCGAACTACGTGCAGTATTTCACCTGGCAGTTCGCCCACGACTGGGGGTACCGGGTCCGCAACCTGCTGGCACTGCTGTTCGCGGCACTGGGGCTGCTGGGCGCCGTGCGCCAGTGGCAGCGAGACCGGCGGGGCGCCCTGGCCATGACGGCCCTCATGGTGACGGTGACGGTCCTGCTCGTGTTCTACCTCGACTTCAAGTACGGCTACTCGATCCGCCCGGGCGCGAGCCTGCTGCGGGAGGTGCGCGAGCGGGACTACTTCTTCATCGCCTCATTCCAGCTCTGGGGCGTGTGGGTCGCGCTCGGCCTGGGCGCGTGGATGGCGTCGTTCGCCAAGACGTTCGGCGAACGGCTCCAGAACGGGAAGGCATGGCTCGTGGGATCGCCGATCCTCCTGGCGGGGATCATCCCGCTGTTGGGCAACCACCTCAGCGCCTCGCGCGCCGGCGAGTGGCTGCCGCGCGACTTTGCGTGGGACCTGCTGCAGTCGGTGGAGCCCTACGCGATCTTAGTCACGGCCGGGGACAACGACACGTTCCCCCTGTGGTACATGCAGGAGGTGGAGGGCGTCCGGCGGGACGTGCTGGTCGCGAACCTCTCCCTGATGAACACCGACTGGCACGTGCGGCAGCTCAGGCGGCGGCAGCTCTTCCCGTTCGATACGGCGAGCGCCATCGCGCTATACCGCGACCGGGATTGGACCCCGCCCGAAGAGCCGCCGCTCAGTCTGAGCTACGACCGGATCGACTCCCTGCCGTTCTTCTTCCAGATCACCGAGCCGAGCGTGTTCCGCGCCGGCAGCCTGCGCGTCGCGCTGGAGCCACAGGTGCTGCAGCGGGCCGACATCATCACGCTGCAGCTGATCCAGGACAATATCGGCAAGCGGCCCATCTACATCTCGCGCACCACCGGTGGCTACGGCGACGCGTTCGGGCTCAACCCGTTCCTCCTGGGCCAGGGCATGGCGCGCAAGCTGATGCCCGACTCCATTCGGGCCGTGCCGGGCGTGGTGCCGATCCGCACCCTCGGCTGGGTGGACATGGACCGCCACGAGAGCCTGCTGTTCGACGTCTATCACCCCGAGAGCGCGGCCCGCCACCGGCCCACCGGCTGGGTGGACACCCCGTCGGAAGGGATCCTCTCACTCTACGCCCTGGCCTACGCAGGATACGCCGAGTATGCGGCCGGGCTGCTCGCCGACTCAGCGACGACAGCCGCCGACTCGCTCCGCGAGGCGCGGGCCTCCGTGGCGAGCGAGCTGGCCGATCGGATCTTCCGGCAGACGAGCTACTTCCGCGACTAGTACCTAAGCGGCGACCTCGAGCACCGGATCGCCCAGCACGTCCATGCGCGGCGCCACGCCGAGCCCAGGCGCAGCTGTCGCGCTCATCCGGCCTTCCACGCGCCGCGGGGCGCCCTCCGCCGTGCTCACGGTGACGTAGCTGTTGAAGTCGGTGGCCGTGAAGCGCAGCTCCTGCGGCGTGCTGTGCGCCAGGTGCGCGATGGCGGCGGTCGTGACGTCACCGCCCCAACTGTCCTCGATCGTCATGGCGACGCCCAGAGAGACGCAGAGATCCCGCGCCAGCCGCGCCAGGGTGAGGCCGCCCAGCTTGCTGATCTTGAGGTTGACCACGTCCATCGCGCCGTCGGCGTGCGCGCGGGCCAGCCCCGGTATGCCGGTCACCGACTCGTCGAGCACGAAGGGGTGATCGATGTGCCGCCGCACGGCGAGGCACTCCTCGTAGCTGAGGCAGGGCTGCTCGATGTACACGTCCACGTCGCGCACCCCCCGGGCCACGCGCAGTGCCTGGTGCGAGAGCCACCCCGTGTTGGCATCGGCCACGAGCACGTCCCCACGGTCCAGCTTGGCAGCCACCGCGCGAATGCGCTCGACGTCTTGCTCCGGCTCCCCGCCCACCTTGAGCTGGAACCGGCGGTAGCCTTCTGCGCGATACTGCGCCACGCGTTCGGCCATTGCCGCCGGGGTGTCCTGCGAGATCGCGCGGTAGAGCACCACGTCGTCGCCGAAGCGGCCGCCCAGCAAGGTGCACACGGGCTGCCGCGTCGCCTGACCCAGGATGTCCCAGCACGCCATGTCGATCGGTGACTTGACGTAGGGATGCCCCTGCAACGCGCCATCCATCAGCCGGTTGATCACCGCGAGCTCGGTCGGGTCGTGCCCCAGCAGCGCGGGCGCCACCTGCTCCACCCCGGTCCGCACCCCGGACGCGTACGCCGGCAGGTATGCCGGGCCGAGCGGACAGACCTCGCCGTGCCCCACGAGCCCGGCGTCCGTTTCGACGCGCACCAGCGTGCTGTCGAACACGGAGACCGACTTCCCGCCCGACCAGGCGTACGTTCCCTCCCGCAAAGGGAGATCCACCTGGTAGGCCGCGATCCGCGTGATCCTCATCGGCTCACCCCCGTCACTGACCCGGATAAGCTACTCTCCCGGGCCCAATCTTGGCCAAAGCAACCTCAACTGTCGCATTAACTTGACGCCGGGCCGGCGGCAAGCAAATTCTGCCTGTTCATCTCTCGAGAGCGCTCATCCCGTGTGCATGACGTCAGCTCCACTTCGACGGCGCCGCTGGGCCCGCCGCGGGCTCGCCGTGGCCGCCTGCGCCAGTCTCGCCGCGACCGCCGCCCGGGCGCAAGACCCGGTAGGGGCGGTGCGGGAGTATCGCGTCGCCCACGAGGCCCGGGTAGTCGCCGAGCTGCGCGACCTGCTATCCATCCCCAACGTGGCCGCCGACCTCCCCAACATCCGCCGCAATGCTGAACGGCTGGTCGCCATGCTGGAGCGCCGTGGGGTGACGGCCCGCACGCTGGAGACCGGCGGTCCTCCCATCGTGTACGGCGAGATCGGCGACCCCTCGCAGCCCGCGATCCTGTTCTACTGCCACTACGACGGGCAGCCCGCCGACCCGAGCACCTGGGCACAGGATGATCCCTGGGCACCGGTGCTGCGCAGCGGCGCGATCGAGGAGGGGGGAGAGGTCATCCAGCAATGGCCCGCCGACGGCGAGCGCTACCCCGGAGAGTGGCGCCTCTACGCCCGCTCCGCGTCGGACGACAAGGCACCCATCGTGGCGCTGATGCAGATGCTCGACGCGTGGCGCGCGGCGGGGATCGCGCCCCCCAACCGGATCAAGTTCCTGTTCGAGGGCGACGAGGAGGCCGGGTCGAGCTACCTGGCAGAGACGGCCCGCAACCACCGCGAGCTCCTGACGGCCGATCTCGCGATCATGGCCGACGGCCCGATCCACCCGTCGAGCCAGCCCACGGCCATGTTCGGGCTGCGGGGAATCGTGGACGTCACCCTCACCCTCTACGGCCCCATCCGTCCGCTCCACTCGGGCCACTACGGGAACTGGGCTCCCAACCCTGCCATGCGTCTGGCTCAGCTGCTCGCCACCATGAAGGGGCCGAACGGCGAGGTGCTCGTCGAGGGCTGGGAAGACGACGTGCTTCCCCTGGGACCGGCGGAGCACGCGGCGTTCGCCGCCTACCCGCACGACGACGAGCAGCGCCGGCAGCAGTTCCAGCTGGGCTCGCTCGACGGGGGCGGAGACACGCGGCTCGAGCTGATAGCGCGGCCCTCGCTCAACGTGCGCGGGCTCAAGAGCCTGTTCGTAGGGAGCGAGGTTCGCACGCTCGTCCCGGACGTGGCGATCGCCGAGCTCGACCTGCGGCTCGTGGCGGGCAACCGGCCCGAGCGGCAGGTGGAGAAGCTCGTACGGCACATCCAGGCCCAGGGCTACACCGTGGTGCGCGAGGACCCCGACTCCACGCATCGCGTCAGCACGCCGCGACTCATCAAGGTGGAGTCGCTCGGCGGCTATCCACCCGGGCGCACACCGCTGGATCATCCCGCCGCCCGGGCCCTGATCGAGGCGCTGGGGCACGCCGACCTGGGCGAGCCCGTGGTCGTTCCCACGATGGGCGGGAGCGGTCCGGCATATGTATTCACCGAGGTGCTCGAGGTGCCCTTTGCGGCGCTGCCCACGGTGAACCACGACAACAACCAGCACGCGGCGAACGAGAACGTCCGGCTGGCGAATCTGTTCCGCGCGATGGAGATCTTGGCGGCCGCAGCGGCGGCCGGCGTCGAGCGCTGAAGACGATGCCATCGGTCCTCTATCGACTATGTGAAGCGCTGCTACCCGACTACGAGGTGGAGGGCGAGATCGCCAGCGGCGGCATGGGCATGGTGTTCCTCGCTCGGGATGTGGCGCTGGACCGCATGGTGGCCATCAAGATCATTCGACCCGAGATGGCCACCGCCGAGGCCACCGATCGTTTCGTCAAGGAAGCCCGCATGCTGGCCAGCGTGCGCCACCCCAACGCCGTCGCGATCCATCGGGCGGGAGAGGCCAAGGGCTTCTTCTATTACGTCATGGATCTGGTGGAGGGCGAGACGCTGGAGCGCCGGCTCAGGAAGCACGGACCGCTCTCGCGTGACGAGGCCACAAAGCTGGGTCGCGACCTGCTGGACGCGCTGGAGGCGGTACACAGGGCCGGCGTGATTCACCGGGACATCAAGCCCACCAACATCTTCCGCCAAGGCGGCCGCTGGCTGCTGGCTGACTTTGGGATCTCGACGACCGCTGGGTCCCAGCCCGCTGCGCGGCCCGGCCCCGTCGGCGTCTCGGGCACGCCGGGTTACATGCCCCCCGAGCAGGCGTTCGGGTGGGAAGTGACACCCAGAACGGACCTCTATGCCGTCGGAATGGTGCTCTACGAGGCCCTCACGGGCCGCCGCTGGGAGGCGTTGCTCCCCGACGAGCAGGGCGACTGGTCCGGCGTAGCGCACAGCCTCCAGCCTATCCTCAAGAAGGCGCTGGCCTGGGAGCCCGGGGACCGCTGGCCCGACGCCCGCTCGTTCCGCCATGCCTTGTGGCGCACCCGCACGACCAAGTACCGGCGCCGCACGTTGATCCTCACGGTCTCCGGACTCGCCGCGGGTGCGGCGATCGCGTACGTGGCAGCGGGTGGCCGGGCGGCGCCAGGCGAGCTGCCCTACGCGGACCTGGCGGTGCTTCCCTTCGACGTGCGGGGTGAGGCCGATCCCGATCTCGGATGGAACCTCGCGGGCCTCGCGCGCTTCGACCTTGAGACTTTCCTCAGGCTCACACCCACCCACGCCGTGATAGCGTGGCGGGACTCGACGGGCGAGGAGGCCGTCTTGCGCGACGCACCCAGCCAGCTGCGGGCGCGCTATGTGGCCACCGGCATCGTGGAGCAGCTCGACGACAGCGCGGCGATTCACCTCTCGGTCGTGGACTCCGCAGGCCGCGTACACTCCGCCGGCACCGTGCGCGGGCCCGCAGCCGATCTGGCAGGCGTGGGACAACGCATCAGCCTGGACCTCGCGCGCATCGCGGCGCCGGACCGCTACCTCGACGAGTACCGTCCCGCGCCGGCGCTCAGCGGCCAGAGCAACGAGGGCCTGCGGGCGTTCCTCGCAGGCGAGCGCGCGTTTCACGGCAACGCGTGGCGCACTGCGGTGGATCATTACCGCGCCGCCATCGAGCTCGACCGCGAGTTCCCCCTGGCGGAGTGGCGCCTGGCCGAGGCGTGGCGCTGGCTGCTGACCGGCGATCCCCCGCCGGTGGATCTTGCCCGGCTGCTGGCGGAGCACCGCGACGAGCTGGGCGAGCTGGACCGGCGTCTCATCGAGGCGCAGTTGGCGCCCAGCCTGGAAGAGCGGTTGCAGCGCTACGAGGAGGCGGTGGCCGAGTTCCCCCGGGACGGGTATGCCACCTACCTCTACGGCGAAGAGATCATGCACCGTGGCCCCCTGGCCGGGGTGCCGCTCGACTCGGCCGCTGTGCTACTGGAGGCGGCGGTGGCGAAGGCGCCGCGCTCGGGACCCGCGTGGGAGCATCTCGTGTGGGTGGCGATGCGCCTCGGCAGGCAGGAGGACGCGCGCCGCGCCCTGGATCGGTTCTGGCAGGTGGCGGCGCCGGAGGAGGAGGTCGATATCTTCCAGCCCCCGCTGCTGGAGCTAGCCTACCAGGCGCTATTCGAGCCCGAGCAGGCGGGGCCGCCGCCCGACGAGCTGCTGCTCTCCCCCGTCCTCATCGCGAACTTCCGCACTGCAGCCGGGATGGGAGCGTACGCGGTGCAGGCGTACATAGCGGGGTTGATCCTGGCCGATCCGCGCGCCGACGATGGTGCCAGGGCAATCGCGTCTGAGGGAGCCGGTCTCGCGCTGTTCGCCCTGGGCCGCGTGGCGGAGGCGCTGCGCGCGCTCGACGCGGCGGCGGCATTGTTCGGCACGCTCGCGGCAGCGATCGAGAGCGCGGAGTGGCGCGTGGTCGCCCCGGCACTGGGAGTCCCCGCCGTCAGTGACCAAGAGATTGCGGCGGGGCGGAACGCCCTGGAGCAACTCCTACAAGATGACAGCTTAGCCGCCCGGGCAGCGTGGGCGCTCGCGCTCGATGCATACGCGCGCGGTGACACGACGGCCGCAGCGGAGCTGCGAATGAGGCTGGGAACCCTCGCAGCCGACAGCGGTGCCGCGCGGCTCGCCACGCAGCTCGACGCCTTCGCTCACGCGGCGCGCCACCGCTGGGACCTGGCGCTCGACACCTCAGAGCCGCTGCTCAGGCTCGACTCCGCGGGGCACCGCAGCGGCGATCCCTTCGCGCGAGCCGTGCTGCACTGGAAGCGCGGGGAGTGGCTGGAAACACTGGGCCGCCACGACGAGGCCGATCGGCAGCGGCTGTGGTACGAGCAGATGGAGATAAGGGAGGAGCTCTCGGGAGAGGCCGAAGCCGCCGAGATCGATTGGGCCCTGGGACCCTACATGGAGTTTCTCCGCGCGCAGGCGGCGCTGGAGCGGGGCGACGACGCTGCGCTGTGCCGCCACGTGCTGCGCCTCGCTGCCCTGTGGGGTGAGCCCGACCCCGCCGTCGAACCGTGGGCGCAGCTCGTGCGCGAGCGCGCCGGGGAATGCCAGTGACAATCGCCTGCCGCACACTCGGGCCCGTCGAGGTCACCGTCGACGGCGCCGCGCCGCCGCCGGAGATGCTGTGGCGCAAGAATCTCGCGCTCTTGGTGTACCTCGCGCACTCCCCCAAGCGGGCGCGCACGCGCGAGCACCTGATCGGGCTCCTGTGGGCCGAGAAGCCGGAGTCCTCCGCCCGTCATTCCCTGCGCGAAGCCATCCGGGTGCTGCGCCGCGCGGTGGGGGAAGACCAGCTCACCACCGAGCACGACCAGGTGCTGCTAGACGGGGACGCGGTGCAGCTCGACACCGAGCGGTTCGCGGCGCTGGAGCAGGAGGGTGCGTGGCACGAGGCCGCCGAGCTCGTAGCCGGCGACTTCCTCGAGGGGTTCAGCGTGCCGGACGCCTCGGCGTTCGAGGACTGGCTCGGCGCGGAGCGCCTCAAGTGGCGCCGCCGCGGTGTAACCGCGCGCGTCAACTGGGCGCAGGTGTTGCTGGACCGCGGACTGGTGACAGAAGCGGCTGAGACCGCGGCACGGGCGCTCGAGGTCGACCCCGGCGCCAATGGTGGCGTCCAGGTCGCCATGAAGGCACTGGCCATCACGGGTGATCGCAGCGGAGCGCTCGCGCGCTACGAGCAGTTCACCGCGCGGCTCGCGGAGATGGATGCCGCACCGGATGCCGACACCACCGCGCTGGCCGCGCGGGTCCGACAGGAACGGGTGTGGCGGCTCTCGGGTGATGTCCCGACTGAGCCAGACCGCGGCGCCGAGTTGCGCCGCACCCCACTCGTGGGGCGCGAGCGAGAGCTGGAGCACCTGCTCGAGGCGCTGGAGACGTGCACGCGGGAGCGGCGCGCCACTGCGTGCATCATCGAGGCCGACTCGGGTCTCGGCAAGTCGCGTCTCGCCGAGGAGCTGCTCGCCAGAGCACGCCTCGATGGCGCGGCCTCGGCCACCGTCCGGGCCGTGGAGGCGGATGTCGAGCATCCGTGGAGCGGCGCCATCGGGCTGGCCCGGGGAGGGCTGCTCGACGCGGCAGGCCTCGCGGCCGCTTCGCCCGCCGCCCTCGGAGCGTTCGCTACCGAGATCCCCGAGTGGGCAGACCGTTTCGGGGCCGGAACCGGCTCCGCGACGTCGCTCGGAGAGGCGCTGCGCGACGTGCTGCGAGCCATCACCGAAGAGCAAGCGGTGGTGCTGCTGCTGGACGACGCGCACTGGCTCGACCGCGATTCCCTGCTGGCACTGATCGCCGCCGTGCGCGACCTCGCCTCATTCCCCGTGCTGGTGCTGTTCGCCGTTCAACCGCAACAGCCCTGCCCCGAGCTGGACGACCTGCGCTCCCGGATCGGGCGGGACGTTCCGGGGATCACGGTCCGCCTGGAGGCCCTCGACCTGGAGGCGGTGCGGCAGCTCGCGGGTTGGGCGGTGCCGGCGTTCGCCGACGCCGAGCGTGACCGCCTCGCCCGGCGCGTGGCTGCCGACTCGGCGGGGCTCCCCCTGCTGGCCGTTGAGTTGCTGCACGCAGTGGCGTTGGGCCTGGATCTGGGAACCATCACCGGTGCGTGGCCCGAGCCCGCCAAGACGCTCGATCAGACCCTGCCTACCGACCTCCCCGACGCGGTCGTGGCAGCCGTTCGCGTGGGGTTCCGTCGCCTCACCAAGCAGGCACAACAGGTGCTGGCCGCGGCCGCCGTGCTGAGCGATCGCGTGGCGGTGGCTCGCCTGGAGCGCGCCACCGGGCTGGAGGGAGCCACACTCCTCGCCGCCCTGGACGAGCTCGAGTGGCAGCGCTGGCTCGCCGCCGAGCCGCGCGGCTACGCGTTCGTAGCGCGCATCGTGCGGGACATCGTTGCGCGCGACATGCTCACCGAGGGGCAACGGCAGCGGATTCTGGCGAGTGACTAGCTGCTTGCACCGGGTACCCGCGCCCCCCATCTTGCGGGAGGAGGAACTCACCGCCTAGAGCATGTCCGCTCAAGAAAGCAGCTGTCTCGTCTGCAACAGTCCGCTTCCCGTGGGCGCCTCCTTCTGCCCCACGTGCGGCCGGGCCACGCCCCCCAGTGGCGTCAAGGCACCCCCGCCACCGATCGACGCCGAGACAACCACTACCGGTGACGAACGCTTCCGCCAGGTGAAGCAGGCCCTGGCTGACCGCTACGTCATCGAGCGGGAGATCGGTCGCGGCGGGATGGCGACCGTCTACCTGGCGCACGACTTGAAGCACAATCGACACGTGGCGGTGAAGGTGCTGTCCCCGGAGCTCGCGACGGTCCTGGGACCGCAACGGTTCCTGCGGGAGATCGAGATCACCGCGCGGTTACAGCACCCGCACATCCTCCCCGTCCACGACTCCGGTGCGGCCAGCGGCTTGCTCTACTACGTGATGCCGTACGTGGAGGGAGAGTCGCTGCGCGACCGCATGAAGCGCGAGCGGCAGCTCCCGCTCGAGGAGGCGCTCCAGCTCATCCGCGAGGTGGCGGCCGCCCTGAGCTACGCGCATGCGCGCGACGTCGTGCATCGCGACATCAAGCCCGAGAACATCCTGCTCTCCGCCGGGCACGCCCAGGTAGCCGACTTCGGGGTGGCGCGCGCCATCAGCGCGGCGGGCAGCGAGACCATCACGCAGACGGGCGCCGTGGTGGGAACGCCGGCGTACATGGCGCCCGAGCAGGCCTCGGGTGGCGGGGAGATCGACGGACGCGCCGATCTCTACGCCCTCGCCGCGGTCGCCTGCGAATCCCTCACGGGGCAGCGCATGGAGATGTTCAGCGACGTGTCGTCGGCGGAGCGGGCGCTCCTCACCGTGCGGCCCGACCTGAACCCCAGTCAGGCCCGGGCGCTGGCCGCCCCCCTTGCGCTGGACCGGCAGCGGCGGCCGGCAACCGCCGACGACTGGCTGGACGCGCTCAAGCAGGCGGAGGGCACATCGCGCTCCGTCAAGTGGGCGGTCGGGCTCGTTGCCGCGGCACTGCTCGGTGCGCTCGGCGGGTGGTGGATCTGGGGGGTGCCGTGGGGCGGCGGCGGTGCGGGGGCGTCGTTTCCCACTATCGCCGTGCTCCCGTTCTCGGTGTCGGGAAGCGTCGAGGGCGTCGACCTCGCGACGGCGCTGCCCCAGGCATTCGAGGACCAGCTTCACTGGCTGCCGGAATACCGCGTGGTGAACACCGAGCGGGTGCGCAACGCCATTGCCGAGCACTTCCGGTCCACCGCTCCCGACCGCGATACCGTGACCGGCTACGTCGCCGCCAGCCTCGGAGCGTCGGAGATCCTGTGGGGGACGGTCGAGGTCGCGGCTGCCGGTGACCTGCGGATCGAGGTACAGGTGCGCGAGGGAGAGACTCAGCGCCTGATCCGCACCGCGGATGCCGCGGGCCCGCCTGACAGCCTGTCGGCCATCGTGTCGAGCATAGTCTCCCACGCCTTCGCCGAACGCGTCGCCGGTGAGCGGGCCGGTTGGAATCCGGCACTGCCCACCGGGTTGCACGCGTTCAACGCGTATTACGAGGGGGACACCTACTTCCGACGCGCGGCCTACGACCTGGCGATCGAGCGGTTCAACGAGGTGATCCGGCTCGACTCGTCGTTCGCGCCCGCGTACTTCAAGCGCATGCTCGCCGAGGTCTTGCGCATCCAGCCGACGCGGGCGACGGGCGCGGCGCGCTCCGCCCTGGATGCCGCACGCCGCTACAAGGACGGCCTTGATCCCACCACCCAGATGCTGATGGAGGGCTACGAGATTCTGGTCAGTGAGGGCGATCTCGAGCGGGCGCAAGAGGTGTTACAGGGCATCGTCGAGCAGCATCCCGACGCGGTGGATGCCTGGTTCATGCTCGGCTTCCTCAAGGTCTACTTCGGGACCCTCCTGGGAATCGAGCCCACCTCGGCACGCTGGGAGTTCCAGCAGGTGCACGAGCGAGACCCGGAGTTTGCCCCCGCCATCGGCCAACTCGCCCTGATTGCGGTTCTCGACGAGGCCGATGCCGAAGCCCAGAGGTACATGGGTCAGTACCTGCAGATCGACAGCACCTCCGTCTGGGCGGAGCTGGTGCGCATGGTGGACTCGCTCCTCTACCAGGGATCGTCGGCGGCACTCAGCGTGACCGGCTCAGTCGACCGCCGACCACCCACCGTCCTCGAGATGTTCGCCCTCTCTGCCGGCGACTTCGGGCAGCCCCTCTCACTCCGGGAGACGGCGCGCCTCGCGGTGCGCTCGCTGTGGCGACGCGCGACCACAGACACCGACCGGAGCGTCGCCTTCCGCATGCAGATGGCCAGGCTGCTCGGCACCGGCCAGGCCGCGTCGGCGGACTCACTGATGCGGGTCGCCCGGCGGCGCGATGTCGAGCGGAGTGACCTGGACAAGTGGATCGTGCTCACCGCCGTGACGGGCGTGGCGTCACTGGCAGATTCGGCAACTCAAGCCGCAGCGGCACGCAGGCTTCTGGCCCGCGACGGCGACGCGATAGCCCTCTGGCTCGCGGCCCGGTGGCACCGCGACCGGGACGCGGCGGCGGCGGCCGACGCGGCACGACGACTGCAAGCGCTGGCCGAAGACAGCGCAACTGCGACACCCGCCGAGCGAAGCCTGCGCGCCGATCTCGACGCCCTCGATCTGTTGGCGAGCGGTGATACGGCCGCCGCCCTGCGTACCTGGCGGGAGGCCACACAGCGCCACCGCATCGAGCACGTCACCTTCGGTCTGCTCGGGTCGATGTGGCCGCTGCGCCTCGAGCGCGCGCGGGTGGCTACTGCGTTCGAAGACTACGACGAGGTGCTGGTCGCCACCCGCAGCTTCGAGCACATGGCCGGATTCGTCGATCAGGTGGCCTGGCCGGAGGTGTGGCCGCTGCGTGCCGATGCATTCATCGCGATCGGGGAGGCATCCAGCGCTCGGCGCATCTACCGCACGCTCACCAGCGTCTGGCGCGACGCCAACGGCGAGCGCGCGGCGTTGCCCGACTCGGCGGCGCAATGGCTCGAGCGGGTGCAGCGCATGCCAGACCGTCCTGTCTCGAACTAACGGCAGTCAGCCCGGCACTCGGGGGGCCATGTCCCGCCGCGGCTTCGTATTCGGACTCTCGCCACGCATATGCTGGCGCGTCGCCGCCGGCATCGCGCTGGCCAGCCTGCCGCTGTCTCCCGCCGCCGCACAGCAAGCGAGCCTATCCGGAACCGTGACCGACTCGGCCTCGGGCGCCCCCGTCGATGGCGTTCGCGTGGACCTGCTCATCAACAGTGACTTGATCTCGCGGGTGTACACCGATCAAGCGGGGGCCTTCCGGTTCGGCGCGCTCACCCCGGGCCGCTACGTAGCGGTCTTCACGCGCATCGGCCACCGCGGAAGGATCGAGGACTTCGAGCTCGCGGCGGGTCAGTCGCACACGCTCACCGTCGTGCTCGCGCCGCTGGCCTTCACGGTCAATCCCATCATCGTCACGGCCTCGCGCACCGAGCAAAAGGCGCTCGACGCGCCGGCCTCAGTGTCGGTGATCGAGACGCGCGCCATCGAGGAGCACAACGCGCTGACCGCGGTGGACCACGTCGCCGCGGTAGCCGCCGTGGACTTCGCCCAGACGGGAGTCACCCAGCACGAGATCGTGGTACGAGGATTCAACAACGTGGCCTCCGGTGCCCTCCTGGCCCTGAGCGACTACCGCTACATCTCGGTCCCCTCACTGCGCATCAACGTCTTCAACTTCATCCCCGTCACCAACGACGATCTGGAACGGATCGAGGTGGTTCGAGGACCGGGTTCGGCCCTGTACGGCCCGAACAGCGCCAACGGCGTGATGCACCTGATCACGCGAACGCCGTTCGAGCATCCCGGTGGGGTGGTGTCGCTGGCCGGCGGCTCGGCACCCCTGGCGCAGGGCGCGGTGCGCTACGCCACCACCATCGGCGAGCACATCGGCCTCAAGCTGTCGGCCCAGTACCTGAGGGGCGAGGACTGGCAGTACGTGGACTCCACGGAGCAGGGGAACCGCGCCAGGGCCATCGCCCAGGGTGCGGACCCGGACACGCTGCTCATTGGCGCGCGGGACTCGGTGGTGGAGCGGCTCTCGGGAGAGCTAAGGCTCGACTGGAGACTCACCGACCGAACCGAGTGGGTGACGGCGTTCGGACTGAACGACGCGCTCCGCAACGTCGACCTCACGCCCCTCGGTGCGGCCCAGGTCCAGGATTGGCGCTACTTCTACGCCCAGACCCGCCTGCGTCACGGGCGTCTCTTTGCCCAGGCCTTCGTGAACTGGAGCGATGCCGCCGACACCTATCTGCTGCGCAACGGCAACACGGTGCAGGACAACTCCTACATGGTAGTCGGGCAGGTACAGCACGGTTCGACGGTGGGCGATGCCACGAGCCTGATCTACGGCCTCGACTTCCAGAGCACCGTGCCGCGGACCGACAGCACCATTACCGGGCGCAACGAGGAAGACGACCTGATCAACGAGGTCGGCGCGTACCTCCATGCCGAGGCGTCTCTCGCGCCCACGTTGCTGCTCGTTGCGGCCGCCCGCGTGGATTACCACAACCGGCTGGACGATCCGGTCTTCTCGCCGCGCGCCGCCTTGGTGTACCAGGCGGCGCCGGCGCACACGCTGCGGCTCACGTACAACCGCGCGTTCTCCACCCCGACTACCAACAACCTGTTCCTGGATCTGTTCGCCGACTCGCTGCGAGCGCCTACCGGCGTGACCCTCCCCTACGCCGTGCGGCTGGAAGGCGTGCCGGAAACGGGCTACACGTTCCGGCGTGACTGCAATGGGCTCTGTATGCGCTCGCCGTTCACCCCAGCGAGCGTGGGGAGCCCCGGCGACTTCATCCCGGTAGACGCCACCCTGCTGTGGGGTCCGCTGGTGGACACGTTGCTCACCTTCGGGATCGATATCTCCGCCATTCCGGCTCCCGGCAGCGCCCAGGTCGCGACGAATCTGGCACGGCTCGACATCTCCGGCCCCGTACCGATCTTCGACCCGGTCACGGACGTGAGCGACATCCCCTCACTCGAGCCCACCATAACCAACACCGTGGAGCTCGGGTACAAGGGGCTCGTGGGCGACTGGCTCAGTCTGGGCCTGGACGTCTACTACACCTGGAAGAACGACTTCGTGAGCGCCGAGCAGGTGGAGACCCCGAACGCCTTCTTCGACCAGCCGTCCCTGGCGAGCTACCTGGCCAACTTCATGCCGGCCGACTCGGCGCAGAATCTGGCGAGCCTGATCGCGCTGGTGCCGGTGGGCACGGTGACCCCGCAGCAGGCACTCGACCCGTGGGACATCATGGTCACCTACCGCAATTTCGGCGAGATCACCCTGTGGGGGGCCGACGTCGACGTGGCCGCGTTCCTGTCGCGTGCGTGGGCGGCGCGCGCCACGTATTCGTGGGTCAGTCGCAACGAGTTCGCGGTCGTGAACGCCGTCGGGCGGCCCGACACGATCCCGCTCAACGCATCGGCCAACAAGGGCTCCCTCGCGCTGTCGTACCGCAACGACCGCTGGGGCCTGAGCGGCGAGATCCGGGGCCGCGCCGTGCAAGGCTACCCGGTCATGTCGGGCGTGTACCAGGGAGACGTCGAGTCATACGGGGTGGTGGACCTCGCGCTCGCCTACCGACTGCCGGTTCGCACCGACATTCTGATCTCGCTGGGCGCGCTCAACCTGCTGGACAACCGGCATCAGGAGTTCATGGGGGCGCCCGAGATCGGGCGGCTCGTGACGCTCAGGGCGCGGGTGGCGTTCTAGGCAAAGGGGGAGGGACGAGTGAGGCTTCCATCTGTTGAACACGTGATCGGCTCGGCCCGCGCCACGCTGGTGCGGTTCCCGTTCGTGCTCGCCGCCGCGCTCGCCGCCGCGGTCTTTGGCGTGCTACTCGCTGATGACTCCGACCCGTGGGAGCGCTGGTTCTTCCCGGCCACCCTGGGCCTGCCGCTCCTGTTGGCACTGGCACTCCTGGCCGAGAGGCGTGGCTGGCGTGGCGGGCGGCGCGTGCTGCTCGGAGCAGGCGGGTTCACCGTGCTGCTCGCCTTCGCCCTACTGTGGCCGCGGTGGTCGGAGCCCGTTGCCTTCACCCGCTGGTTCCAGCTCAGCGTGGGGTTCCATCTCCTGGTGGCGTTCCTCCCGTTCGCGGGGTACGACGAGCCCAACGGTTTCTGGCAGTACAACAAGGCGCTGTTCATCCGCTTCCTCACGGCCGGCGTATTCTCCGCCGTGCTGTACACCGGCCTCGCGATCGCCGTCGCCGCCCTGGACCAGCTCTTCGGGGTGGACGTGGCAGACGAGACCTACTTCCGGCTCTGGATGATCATCGCATTCCTGTTCAACACCTGGTTCTTCCTGGGCGGCGTTCCGCGGGATCTCGCGGCGCTCGAGCGGAGCGCCGACTACCCCACGGGCCTCAAGGTGTTCTCGCAGTACATCCTGGTCCCGATCGTGACGGTGTACCTCGCCATCCTCATGGCATATCTGGTCAAGGTCATCGTCACCCAGGACTGGCCCAGCGGGTGGATCGGCTACCTGGTCTCGAGCGTCGCCACGCTGGGGATTCTGGCCCTGCTCCTCGTGTATCCGATCCGCGAGCGGGAAGAGAACCGCTGGATCGTGACCTACTCGCGGTGGTTCTACATCGTCCTGTTTCCCGCCATCGTCATGCTGTGGCTGGCAATCTGGCAGCGCGTGAGCCAGTACGGGGTGACCGAGCGGCGCTACTTCCTCACGGTCCTATCTGTCTGGCTGACGGGAATCGCCGTGTACTACACCGCGCGCGGCGCGCGACGGATCATCCTGATTCCCGCCTCACTGTGCGTCGTCGCGCTGGTCACCTTCTTCGGTCCGTGGTCGCCGTACGCCATCTCGCGGCGCAGTCAGACGCAGCGGCTGGAGGAAGTCCTGGTTCGCAACGAGCTGCTCGTAGGCGGCAGCGTGCGGCCCGCCACGCGCGAAATCTCCTATGTCGACCGCAGGGAGATAAGTGCCGGCCTGCGGTATCTGATCGAGACGCACGGTACGGGCTCGATCGAGCCGTGGTTCGGCGAGTCGCTCGCCGCCATCGACACGGTGGGCCAGGGCCTGGGCCCCTCCGAACGCGGCGAGGCGGACGAGCGCACCCGGCTCATCACGGCATATCTGGGCGTGCCCTATGTGGGACGCTGGCAGAGGGGCGACGTCGAGCGGTTCGACTACTTCGTGCGGCGGAGCGAGCGGGCGATCGAGATCCGGGGCTACGACTATGCCGTACACGTGGACGGCATGCTGCACGACACGGCGGCGGTGACGAACGGGCTGCGTCTGTGGTACGACTCGACGGATGTGGCACTCCAGCTGGCACGGGAGAGCGACATCCTGGCCTCCGTCCCCCTGCTCCCGGTGCTGGAACGGGCCCAGCGGCACGCCGGCACGGGGGGAGACCGGAGCATCCCGCGCGACTCGCTGCTCGCGACCGACGAGACGGCACGGGCGCGCGTGGCGGTCTACGTGACTGCAGTCTCCGGCGAGCGGCGCGAGGAGGGGGTCGCGCTGAGCTCGCTGTCGGCGGAGGTGTATCTGGTGGTGCGGTGACGCGGCGCGTGAGCCAGGTCACCGCTGCACCAGCCGCACGGCACCACATGTGATACGTGCCCGATAACGATACCCCGGACCGCAGGCAGGGCGATCGCCGCCGCGGGAGCGAGCAGCGCGCGGGAGGGTCGCGGCGCTCCGGCCACGACCGGCGCGCCAAGGAGCCTCCGAGCCCCGAGGCGTCCACCCGCAGCGGCAAGGAGCGCAGAACCCGCGTGCGGCGCGCCGGTCGGCGGCGACGGCGCTGGGACCGGCGCGTCGGGGAGCACCACGACAACCCTGCGGTCTACTCGCGGGACGAGATCACACGCATCCGCAAGTTGCTGGTGAGCACTCGCGTGCCGTTCACCTGCCCCCGATGCGACGGCGCGTTACACCAGGGCGACCCCATCATCGGCAACGGGTGCACCCTGCGGCCCGTGCGCTGTGAGGCCTGCCATCGCAGTACCACCATACCGGACTACGTTGTCGTGCGCGCACTGGTGGTTGACGACGACGAGCCGGTCCGTGAGGGTCTGGCGACCATCCTGAGGGGAGCCGGCCATGAGGCGGTGGCCACGGCAGACGGGAGCGCGGGCGTTCGCGCCTGCGGGACGGACTCGCCCGACGTTGTCTTCGTGGACATCGCGTCGGTGCGAGCCGAGGTGGAAGTCATCGCGCAGGCCCGCAAGGCGTTCCCCGATGTCAAGGTGATCGCCGTGGGAGGCCGGCAGCGCCGCGGAGCCGGTGATCCGCTGGCCATCGCGGGCACGCTGGGCGTGCAGGCAACACTGCGGCGGCCATTCACGCCGCACGACGTGCTGCGGGCGGTGGATGTGGCGCTCGGCCTGGTACGGGCCGATTAGCGTTGCCTGCGGGCCTCGGCCGCTTCCCGTGCGGCGACCTTAGCCCACGTATCCCTGAGCGTCACCGTCCGGTTGAACACCGGGGCGCCGGGCTGCGAGTCCTCGTCTGCGATGAAGTAGCCCTGCCGCTCGAACTGGTAGCGGGTGCCGGGCGGGTCATCCGCCACGCTGGGCTCGATGCGGCTCTCGTTCAGCACGACGAGTGACTCGGGGTTGAGGTAGTCGGTGAACTGCGTCCCCTCCTCCACATCGTCCGGGTTCGCGGTGACGAAGAGGCGGTCGTATAGCCGCACCTCGCAGGGGAGCGCATGCGCGGCCGAGACCCAGTGGATGGTGCCCTTCACCTTGCGGCCGTCGGGGGTGCCGCTCTTGGTCTCGGGGTCGTAACTGCAGTGCAGCTCGGTGATCTCGCCCGTCTTGGGGTCCTTGATGACCTCCTCGCACTTGACGATGTACCCATAGCGCAGCCGCACCTCGCGTCCCGGCGCGAGACGGAAGAACTTCTTGGGCGGGTCCTCCATGAAGTCGTCCCGCTCGATGTAGATCTCGCGGGAGAGGGGAAGCTTCCGCGAGCCCGGCTTGGGCACGTCGTGGGGCCAGTACGGGGCATCCAGCCACGCGACCGCCCCGGCGGGGTAGTTCGTGATCACGACCTTGAGCGGGCGGAGCACGCACAGCACCCGTGGCGCTCGCCGGTTCAGATCGTTGCGCAGCGCGTACTCCAGCTTCCCGATATCGACCCGGCTGTTCACCTTGTCCACGCCGATCATCTCGCAGAAGTCGCGGATCGCCTCCGGCGTCACGCCGCGGCGGCGCAGCCCGGCGATGGTCGGCATGCGCGGATCGTCCCAGCCGCTGACATGCCCTTCCTCGACCAGGCGGATGAGCTTGCGCTTGCTCAGCACCGTGTAGTCGAGGTCGAGGCGGGCGAACTCGGTCTGCTCCGGCCGTGGGTGCTCGATCCCCACGTTGTCGAGCACCCAGTCGTAGAGCGCCCGGTTGTTCTCGAACTCGAGCGTGCAGAGCGAGTGGGTGATGTCCTCGATCGCGTCGGAGAGGCAGTGGGTGAAGTCGTAGAGCGGGTAGATGCACCAC
>JABAOF010008737.1_pt1 | contig 37217 bp, 30 predicted proteins | sample 7062171 | NCBI WGS metagenome assembly JABAOF01 (sample SAMN14538628, study PRJNA623070) | marine sediment metagenome | biome: marine biome [ENVO:00000428]; feature: marine pelagic biome [ENVO:01000023]; material: deep marine sediment [ENVO:00002113] | place: India: Gulf of Khambhat ...
CCATGACCTATTACGGCCGCTGGACTTATAAGTATGAGGAGGCCGCACGCCAGGGAGCCGCGTGTGCGGTGATAATCCACGAGACCGATCCAGCCGCCTATGGTTGGGATGTTGTTCGGAAAGGCTGGACCGGCCCCAACTTCAGTCATGTTTCAGAGGACGGTAATGCCACGAGGTGTGCTGTCGAGTCCTGGATCACGTTAGAAACAACCCTGAAAATTTTTAAAGCCGCAGGGAAAAATTATGACGATTTGAAAAAATCTGCAGAAAAACACGGATTCAAAGCGACACCTCTGGGTTTGAAAGCCAGCCTCACCCTGGAAAACAGCATCAGAAATTCCATATCCAATAATGTCATCGGACTCCTACCCGGCTCTCAACGAGCGGATGAGTATATCATCTATACCGCCCACTGGGACCATTTCGGTAAAGATCCCAACCTGGAAGGCGACCAAATCTTCAACGGAGCCCTGGACAATGCTACCGGAACTGCGGCTCTGATCGAGCTGGCGGAGGCCTTTCGGCGGCTTGGGCTCGCTCCACATAGGTCTATCCTATTCCTGGCTGTGACAGCCGAGGAACAGGGATTACTGGGCTCAGATTACTATGCCACCCATCCCATTTATCCTTTAACAAAAACCGTTGCGGTCATTAACATGGATAGCTTGAATATCTACGGCCGGATGAAAGATATCCGGATTGTGGGTTATGGACAGTCCGAACTGGATGACTACGTGAAGGCCTATGCCGAGGAAGTGGGAAGGGTAGTTCTGCCCAATCCGACTCCAGAAAAAGGCTCCTTTTACCGCTCCGACCATTTTCCCTTCGCCAAGCAGGGTGTACCGGCCTTAAATGCCGGTTCAGGTGTTCAGCATCTGGAGAAGGGAGAGAAATGGGGACTGGCCCAAAGGGCAAACTATATCAGAGAAAAATACCATAAACTTTCGGATGAGTATGATCCCCATTGGGACCTGAGCGGCGCCCTGGAAGACCTGCATATGTATTTTAAGATTGGCTGGCGCCTGAGCATGGAATCCACTTTTCCTAACTGGAAAGAAGGCAGTGAATTCAAGCCCAAGCGGGATGCGGATATGCAGAACCGCTGACCTTTCCTGACGGAGATTACCGCCAGGAGAGCGAAAGGAAGAGAGAATGAGCTAGCCCCGTTTCTATTCCCCGCCGAACTTCCTCCACCACAAGTTCACAGAAATCTCATTAGAGGAATGTCGCTAAACTAGCTAGAGTACGCCGGTTTTTTATGGTAAGAATGAAAATGGCTTGAAGCGTGGAATTAATAGAATTTCTTTAAATTCATGCCTGTGTAAAGGTGCTCCACCTGGTCCGCATAGCCGTTGAACATCAGAGTCTTTCTTCGTCCTTCTTCACCAATGCGTCTCTCTGTGGCCTGGCTCCAGCGCGGATGATCCACCTCCGGGTTCACATTGGCATAAAAACCATATTCTTCCGGTTTCTTCTTCACCCAGGCGGATTTTGGCATTTTCTTGACGAACTTCACTTTTACGATAGACTTGATGCTTTTGAATCCATACTTCCAGGGGACGACGAGTCTGAGGGGGGCGCCATTCTGGTTGGAAAGCATCTCGTCGTACATACCGACACCCACCAGAGTGAGCGGATGCAGGGCCTCGTCCATCCTGAGGCCTTCAACGTACGGCCAACCCAGCACATTCGTTTTTTGTCCGGGCATTTGTTCCGGGTCATAGATGGTTGTGAATTCCACATACTCGGCGTCTGAGGTCGGCTGACACTTTTTAACGAATTCAGCAAGAGGATATCCAATCCAAGGAATGACCATGGACCACGCCTCGACACACCGCCAGCGGTAAATCCGTTCTTCGAGCGGGAACATGTGGATGAGCTCTTCGATATCGAACTTCCTTGGTCGCTCCACAGCCCCTTCCACGGACAGTGTCCAGGGACGGGTTCGGAACGACTGACTGATTTCTTTAACGGAGCGTTTGCCGGTCGAAAATTCGTAGAAGTTGGTGTACGATGTTGCCTCCTCATAGGAAGTCCTTTTATCAGGAACCGTGTATTCTCCCCGTTTGACGACTTTGAGCTTCTTTCTGGCTTTTTTTTCGGACTCCTGGAGCAAAGAGGGTTTCAACAGCTCGGAAGCAACCATTACTGTGGAACCAGCGATAAACTGCCGGCGGTTCATGTAAAGCTTTTTATCAGTAATCTCTGATGATTTCATGTCTGGGGCTTTTTTCACAAGCACTTCACCCTCCTCAATCTTCTGTTCTCTTGGTAAATCTTATATCACAGCCAGATACCCAAGTCAAAAGGAGGAACTTTGGGGTCAGGCCTTGTCGTCAAAAAATGCGACTTTTATTCCTTTTACTTCCCGTGCCCCTTAAGATAAGGCCTGACCCCATACAATTTAAAAAAAGGGGCCTGTCCCCTTTTTTATTTTTTTGGAAAGCAGCTGAACTATCTAACAGCTGTTTACAAAGTCAGCTTTTTAAGGTTATTGATTCAGGCCTCAATCTTTAATCTTGGTGGCCTCTACCTCTAATCCCATTGCAGGAACACTTATCTTACATTTTGAGATCTTTCCCTCCTCATCTTTTACAAACACAAAACGAAATTCAGTCCCATCAGGCGCATAGCCCACAAATGTCAGCTCTTCTCCTTGGACAGGCTCTAATTCTTCCTGGGTTTCCCCTTCAGGCGCAGCCATGAGTTTTCCTTCTTTAACAGAAAATACAAACACCATGAATGCACCCTCCCATTCAAATTCGTATCTTCCCTCAATCTCAGCCAGGATCTTGGCATCATCTTGCTTTTCCTCCCTTCTCTCCTTAGCCAAAGAAGATAAGTTTAAAAAAAGAAGCATGCAGACTACGCAAACGATGGCTCCATCCCGGAAATTCTTTAATGCTTTTGGCATTACAGCCTCCTCTTTTTGGGATTAGCGGTTCCAATCATATTATGAAATCGCTTATCACGTCCACATTCCTCTCGATTTATCTGAGCAATTTTCTCATATCGACTCCATATTTACTTGCTTATTCTTCACGATCTCATCTTACAATTTTTCCGCTGGATTATGCGGAATACACTACTATTTTATACGGATTTCCTCAATTTATGTTCCACTGGCAAGCAAATAAATGCTTGTATCCTCCCTTTCTCCTGTTCAGTTGGGATTATCTTGCTTCTCTGCTTTCTTTCTTACATCAAAAGTAAAAATGGATTCTGTCCACATAAATGAAAAAGGGGACAGGCCACTTAAACTCAAGCACAGCCCGTCCCCCTCTTGGAGAAAAAGCAGTCAGTCGGACTCGTTCAAAAATCCGCTGACATATCAATAATACCGTTGCGAGCGAAGCGATACAATCTCATAGAGTGTCATTGTTATTTAAGCAGAACCATTTCTCCACTGAATTCGCGTTTCATCGGGATAGAGATACCCTGAACGCTCGCTGTGGCGATAATGTCTGCCGTGCCGTTGGATACAGTTTTGACGAAGATGCCTTCTTTATAGGCAAAGTACCAGATATCCGTGCCTTTTACTTCCCCTTCTGAGACCAATTCCACACCGGGTTCAGGCTCACTCTTTCCCTCTACAATCCCGGTGAATTCCGCCTTTATCCGGACGCATTCCATCCCGTCCACCGTTTCGAATCCCCCCAGGGTGTTCAGGATGTCTAGGTTGATGTTGGTTTCACTTCTGTTGGTGCTTTCTTTGATAACCGCTTTGGTCGTCCAGGTATCTCCGATTTTAACTGGCCGTCCCGCAAAATCCGGAAACACAGCTTGGAACTTAGAAGCCAAATTGTACAGCGTTCCCGGCTCTACTTCATACTGAATGGATTCAGCCGCGGATACATCTTTTTCCTCACCTATCGGAGAAAAAGTCATATCAAAGCTCTTCCCTTGGACAGAACTCAAGTCCGGGACTAAGTCTCCCTGAGGGGTGGCGATTTTCATGCTCATAGAATCAATCGTCACCTGCAGATGATAATTATTTTCCTTCAGTCCTTTGGATTTCACCGTGAAAGCCAGTGTTTCATCCGCCTCAATCTCCATTTCCTGCCCCATGATTTCCATGTCCAAAGTCATTTCACCCGAACCTTGATACTTCAGCACTTGATTTTCAGGCATTCGGTATTGAAGGATCAGACCTGTCTCCGGGTCACCCCATAAGCTGGCTGTTTTGGCCGCGCACGCAACCAACAGAGCAATGGCCAGGATGGCTGGCATAAATATCAGCCATGTCCGACAATTCCTTTTGTGGATCATCTTTGACCTCCTATTGTTAACTTTTCAATCTGTATTTGTGCTCATTAGGAATACTCGTGATGCTCATTAAATATTCACATAAATTTGATCAATAGACCCACAACGAATAAAACAAGAGCCAGGTTTATGGAAACCAGCCAAAAATAATAGAGAGGGCTTTCCTTGCCTGTCTCCTGAGTCACCAACTTCTTGTACTGGTGGACATACTTCGGGAAGAGAAGTCGCAAAAAGATTATATTGATCTTCACACCCCTTCTGCTGAGTTTACTGACAATGATCATATTTATAACAACATTGAAAAGCATCGCCACCAAAGCCAGATACAGGAAAAGGTTTGGTAGCTTCATGACAAACTCCTCTTGTTTAAGCCATCACAAGATTGAGCGTCTCCTGACATTCACTTACGAATAATTCCCTCCTTAACGTATTTCGGTGCATCAATCATAACACGTCAAAGAGGGCACTGAGATGCTTCGTCATTCCTGGCAAACGAAGCTCTTCCCATGATTGATAACCTGTTAGCATCACAGAAATCCCATTTCTTTTAGGTATATACTTGCTAGGTGAAGATTTGTTACATCCAAAAAGCAGATGGAGATGAATCAGTGCCCGTGTTTTTGACGTCAGAATCAATGTTCGCACCAGAACACCGCCTGTTACGGAAACGAACACTTATGGAGCCAAAATCCAGAGAGATTTCGATTCTGACTCAGATATATTAAAGTGGTACATTTCTTGCAAATAAAAGAGTTCAGGAGACAAAAGCCATGTTTAAAAACTATTTAAAAATAGCCATACGCAATCTGATAAAGCAAAAAATCTACTCAGTCATTAACATTATGGGTCTGGCAGTTGGCCTGACCGGAGCTATCCTGATCTTCCTTTTTGTGCGGAACGAGCTGTCTTACGACCAGTTTCACGAAAACGCAGAAAGATTGTACAGAGTGTATGTTATCTACTATGCGGAAGACGGAAGCGTCGACAGTACATTCAGAGGCGTGACCATGCCCCAGGGACCTGCGATGGAGGAGTATTTTCCGGAAATCACTCACTCCATCCGGGTGGGCAGAAATAATGCCACCATCCGAGCCGAAGGGAAGCTTTTCAGTGAACGAGTTACGCAGGTGGATAAATCTTTCTTCCAGTCATTTTCCATCCCTTTGATCGCAGGCAACCCAACCTCAGTATTTTCCCAGGCCAATTCCATAGTGCTCACAGAAAATTATGCCCGGAAATATTTTGGTGATACCAATCCACTCGGCAAAAGGATAACCTTGATCAGCGGCCAGCAACAGAGCGAATTCATGGTGACCGGAGTCTCGACCCAGCCCCCTTCAAACTCCACTATCAAGTTTGACATCCTGATCGATATCGAAAGCGGAAATAGACTCCAGATGAACAGAATGTGGCAGGATAACTGGGGAGCCTTCGGGTGGCAGACTTACGTTCTCCTTAACAGCAGGGATTCTGCGGGTGGCGTGCTGGATAAATTTCCTAATTTCACACGTCAGTATTACGCACCCGAAATCGAAGAATGGCGAAACCGGGGACGATGGAAGGGAGAAGGCTTGCCTATTTCATTCGGACTTCAACCCATAACCAATGTTCACCTGGATCCTTACGTCAAAGGCTCTCTCAATTTAAGTGCCATATTCATCCTCAGCGGCATCGCCTTTATTGTACTGGTTATCGCCTGTATCAATTTCATGAACCTCTCCATCAGCCGAGCGTCAAGCCGGTCGTTGGAGGTCGGCATGCGCAAAGTCCTGGGCGCTGAGCGACGCCAGCTCATCCACCAGTTCTGGGGAGAATTCCTGGTCATCACAGGGATGGCCATGGTTGTTGGTTTCGTCCTGGCCGAGATATTGCTTCCGGTATTCAACCGCTTATCCGGCAGGATCCTGAGCCTGAGAGAGATATTCCAGCCCTCCAATTTCTTGATCTTGCTAGCTCTCTTCATCATCGTGGGCATTGCTTCAGGAAGTTACCCGGCTCTCATCATGTCCAGGTTCCGGCCGGTGGAAATCCTCAGAGGGAAACTGAGAATCGGTTGGAAAAAACCACTGACCAGAGCTCTGGTTGTCGTCCAATTTGCTCTCTCTATATTTCTCATCATTGCCACGATCATCATGGGACGTCAGATCCATTTCATGCTCACTGCGGATCCAGGCTTCAACAAGGAAGGTGTAGTGATTATCTCCGCCCAGGAACCAGAAGCTGAGGCCAGCAATGCCGCCATGAAGCTTTTCAGGGAACGTTTAAGCCAGCAGCCGAATATCATCTCCATCTCGGGTACAAGCACGGAAATCGGCGATGTGGGTATTTACCCCTTCAAAAAGGATGGACGGGAGGTCCATGTTTATCAGAACCGTGTGGATTATGATTTTTTCAAAACCTTGGGTATCGAGGTGGTTCAGGGCCACACCTTCTCTCCTGAATTCGCCACTGATGCTGACGGCGTGGTCGTCAACGAGAAACTGCTCAAAGAGCTGGGCATAGAAGACCCTCTCGGAAAACCGCTCAAGGGATATTACATGCCTCTAACCATCATCGGTGTGGTCAAGGATTATATCTTTGACGATTTCCGGAACAGCATCCGACCAGCCCTGCATCATAACAAGCCGAACTGGGGAATCAGTCAAATACTGGTGCGGATTTCACCACAAAACATCTCTGGAACTCTTTCGCTGCTGGAGAAAACCTGGAAGGAAATCCAGCCGAACAAACCCTTCCTATACTCTTTCCTGGACGATACGATGGAAGCCATGTACAACGAAGAAAAAAGATGGGGAGCGATTGTGGGCTATTCCTCTGCGCTGGCTGTCATCATCGCCTGCATGGGTATTTTCGGGCTGACATCCATCGCTGTTAACCGCAGGACCAAAGAAATCGGCATCCGCAAAGTCCTGGGCGCCAGTGTTCCTCAAATCATCGATATCCTGATAAGGGAATTCATCTGGCTGGTGGGCATCGCCAATATCATCAGCTGGCCTCTGGCCTATTTTGCCATGAAGGCGCTGCTCGATAATTATTACTACCGCATTTCCCTCGGGCCTCAGTATTTCATCCTGGCAGGAGTGCTGTCCCTCCTTATTGCCGTGCTCACCACCATTTTCCTGGCGGCCAGGGCAGCTGTTGCCAATCCGGTGGAATCACTCCACTATGAATAGGGGGGAACTCTTTATTTTTTTGTGACTAAGACCTGAATAATTTATAACCTAATTTTCTATTATTTTTGTCCCAGCGTTTGACTAAATAGGATTTTTCAGCCTCGAAGACTCTGACTATGCTCTCAAAATATTCTTCGCATTCTTTAATATCCTTATGAGCGGTTTTATTGACAAACGACAAAATCCGAGAATGGTAAAACGGGACCATCGATTCAATCAATTGTTCCTTCGGGACTAAATAATTCTTGTAGGCAATCGCGTAATTAAACAGAATCCTCGCCCAGAGATCACTCCGATAATAGAATTCCTTCTTTGGAATTTTCTTTGTCTTTTGAATCTCTGTGAGTTCAGCTTTAGGAATGATTTTTTTCCAGATATTCCCGAAGGTATCAAATCCGGTGACAAAACTCGTATACAGAGCATCCGTATTCACTTTGACAGAGGGTGGATTCTCTTTAACACCCAGACCGAAGCCGAAGATACTGCTCGGCCGGCTTTCAACAATATCTTTCCAGAAATACTCAAAATCGATCATCAGGTCAAAAATGGTCGTGATCACCTGCATAAACATAGGGCCAAGATGTTTGGCCGGGTCCTTGGTTCGATGACTCTTGGGCGATCCCAAAAAAGTCTGACAGACGTTAAACCTCCTAGCAATGGCGACGGTTGTCATCCATATATCGATCCCAAAATTGGCAATCCTTTTGTTCCATATTTTTTCCGATAAAAAAGCTTGGGCCATTCTTCTCGAAAATCCGAAATCTCCCCCTATGGGCTGCCTGACTCTGAGCCCAAAAAGAGTCCTGAGGAGCGGATAAGCAATATGATTCGTGATCGAGCCGTCATACTTGTGACGAACATAGATCGGCGTGACATATTGAAAACCCGAAAAAAGCGGCTCGCCTAAGTACTGAATCCACTGAGGCGTAATACTCTTCAAATCTGCGTCCACAACCACCACTGCTTTGGCTTGAAGTTCGACAGCCGCTTCAAACAGATTCCTTAAATTAGTTCCCTTCCCCGTGACTCCTTGTGGAGTGGATATATAAATCTTGGGAACCTCTGTGGGTGTATTGAGAAAAACATCTTTTGTCCCATCAGGTGAACGATTATCGGCATTGATAATCACGGATTGTTTATCCGGGAAATATTGGATCAGGCCTTGACTGGCAACCTGAGTCGGATAAGAGATTGAATCGGCCTCATTGTAAGAAGGGATACCGACAATAATCTCTACCTTCTCCACACGGTCGGGATTTTCGACGACAACTTCCATTTCATTCTCCTTCAATGAAGAAATTATACGACATTAAGTCTAACTGTACAGCAGATATTTTTGACGAAGCTTTGCGAATTTCTCAATCTCTCGGTCCCACTCCTCCAAAATAGATTCTGGATCCCTCATTTTATTGATGGAATCCCGGAAAGACTGGATGCCGATCAACCGCTCCAGGTTCCGCCTGAGCTCAAGTTTTTCAGGATAAAGTCTCTTCAATGTCACCAGGATATACACCATAACTTGGACCGGACGCATCTGTTCCCTGTCCGTTATGACCATTTCTAAGCCATGAACCCTTTCATCCCTGTATTTTGACTGAGTGGCAACTCCGGGAAGACTCACCGGGATGTAGGATATCGGCTTAAAATAAATTCCTGGCAGAGCGTAATCATTCATGACTTCTGCAAGTTTCACTCCATCTATCCAGGGAGCGCCGAACTGTTCGAACGGTCTCATCGTGCCCCGTCCTTCAGAAACATTGAGCCCTTCGATCAAGCATAATCCTGGATACACAGCCGCGGTCAGTATAGAGGGAATATTCGGAGAGGGTTTGATCCAAGGCAGGCCAGTCTCGTCAAACCACATCTCTCTTCTCCAGCCTTCCAGTGGGATGACTCGAAGCGTCAATCGCTCCATCTCCTCCATCCAATTTTCCTCTTTTATCATCCCCGCCAGCTCACCCGGCGTCATTCCATACCGGATGGGGATGGGATATTTCCCGACAAAAGAGGAATACTGTTCCTCGAGGAGGGGACCTTCAATAACAGTCCCTGTGATCGGATTGGGGCGGTCAAGCACGATAAACTCTTTTCCTAGCTCAGCAGCGGCCTCCATGGCTAAGCCCATAGTGGAGATAAAAGTGTAAAACCGGGCGCCCACATCCTGAATATCGAAAAGAAGCACATCAATGTCTTCCACCATCTGTTCAGTGGGTTTGAGATGTTCACCGTAGAGACTCCAGATGCGAATTCCTGTCCTCTCATCAATATAGGAGGCAACCTTCACCGCATCGGGGAAATCTCCTCTAATGCCGTGCTCAGGAGCAAACAGGGCGTTTATTTCTATTCGAGGAAATTTGGAGAGAATATCCACGATATGTTCACCGCTCGAGGCGATTCCCGTTTGATTGGTGATGATCCCTATTCTTTGGCCCTCCAAGAGCGCCATGTGCTTTTCCAGAAGAACATCCAATCCCAATTTAACTTTCTTCTCTTCAACCTGGCAGGAGAAAAAGACAGATATGCACAAGAAGATTAAGAAAAAAAATTTTAATAATTTATTCTCTCTCATTGAATATACTTATACATAATAAACCTGAGAGAGACAATTACTAATTTTCACAAAAAGGGCGTGTGTTTTCAGGACAAAATCAATTCTTCGTATTCCTCCATCGAGCGAAAACTCACAGGAGGGCTGAGCATGATCGATTCTTTATCCGGATAGGGTGTGGCCCCACTTAATTCGAGCAGTTTCGAAATGAAGGCTTTTAGAGCCTCCCTGGAATCTTGAATGTCGGGGAAGAATGTTCTCGGTTCGAAGCCTGAACTCAGCAGCCTGATGGAACGAACAACGGAAGTGCTTGATTTCGGATCATCCAAGAAAAGATCAATCAGCAGATACGGAAGATCCTCGAGAGAAGTGATTTCGGCCACAGCGATGGATTGTATCTTGTCCAGTAACAGCACTCGCTCACCGACACCTTCAACGTTCATGGCGAGTTTCTCATCTTCCAAGCTCACAGGGGTCGCTTGAGTGACTTTTAAGGAACGACCCGCGGTCGGAGCCGCGACCTGCGCTTTTTCCTGTAAATCGCCAAACTTTTTTCTGAGTTCTTCTTTCTGTTCCTCCTGGATCTCCGGGTGTTGAAGGCAGAGTTCCATAACTTTAGCAGCGACTGAAAAATTCAATTCTGAAGCGATGTTCACAAAATTCATCAACAAAACAGGCGGTGATTCGATATTCACTTCTCGGATAAGTTCATTAGCTAAAGCTTGTGCGGCTTCAATTTCCTGGCGTTCTTTTAAATGTTGAATCAGTCTGATTTTATAGGTTGGACTGATGGAGGCTTCTGGAATTTTCTCTCTCAGCCTCCAGAAATGGCTCGCAGCTAACTCCATCTGGTTCCTTCTTATCTCGCTTTCCACCAATGAGATGAGAAATTTTGCTGATTCATCTTCTTTGCCGGTCTCTACTCCGAGGTCCCAGAGGCCTTCGATTAAGTCTTTATGCCCTGGATTTTTGCGGGCCACTTCGAGGAGAATGGCAAAAGCTTCGGCTGGTTTCCCGGCATCCTTTTTCGCAGTGGCATCCTCGAGCGCCTGGAATCCCTCGTCCACATAAGATGTTTGGGCATCAATCTTTGGACGAACGTATTTTTCCTCTATCTTGAAATATTTCACTCCAAGCGCTGCCACAACACCGAATACAAATCCCCAGACATGAGCCCAATGGGCGACTCCACCGCCGCCTTGAGGATTGATGGCGTCCATGACTCTCGCATTGAAGAATTCAAGTAAGAACCAGAGGGGCAACATCAACCATGCGGGGGCTTTGAACGTAAATCGGATGAAAATCAGAGGGAATAGAATGAATAAAAATTCGATCTTCGTCTTCAAGTATCTGACCAGGAAAGCGCCCATTACTCCCGCGATTGCACCCGAGGCTCCGATCAAGGGTCCGGTAAACTCAGGATAGTGTTGAGCAAACATAAGGGCTGAACCTATTCCCATTACTAAGTAGAAGGCTGTGTAAAAAGGTCTCCCCCAGACGTCTTCGATGAACGGACCGGTCAAATAGAGGAACAGCAAATTCCCGATTAGATGGAACCAGCCGCTGTGAATAAACATATAAGTCAAAAGAGCGAGGAAATTTTGTCTGGCTGGAATGAATCCATATTTTCTATAGGGGATATTTTTAATGATCGCTTTCAGCTTCTCCGAGAGCTGATTCAGCTCTTCCTGCTGCTGATCTTTAAAAAGATGAACATCCCGTTGAGCCTCTTGGCGAATGATATCGAGCTGTTCCTGGATTTGCTCGGTGAGTCTTTCCCCAAAAATCAGGTTTAGAGCTTCCGAATCGAGTTCCAGGTAGGGGTGTTCCATGTAGTATCCCAGGAATTCCCTGGCCGCGTTCTCTAAATCCTTTTCTCTTTTTTTTAAATCAACGGTGACCAGAATATGAATGATGAAACTGCTGGCCAAAATAAAGAACGTGATCCACGGCAACCTGCGGACAGTGGAACTTTCATGGCCGATGGGAATAAGCATTTTTATCTCTTAATCAGCAAGCCAGTAAACATGTCCATAGCAAAATACTAATAATTCTCTAAAGTGTCAACAATAATCAGTTTTTGTAAAAAAAATATGCGATCTCAATCCTTACAATGACTCTTCTAAATCTTCAAGCGAAAGAGTCAAATCCAGGAGATATCTTCCTTAAACTTAAATCAAAAAAGGAATCAAAGCTCTGCGTTCAGGCGGATAATCTTCGAACTTCTTTTTATACCAACGATGATGGTCCAGCGCTCTTGGCACAAGATTGACCACGGTCCAGATAAAAAAGGAGAGGGCCGGGAGAGACCAGACCATCAGAGCAAAACCACCCCATTCCACGATTTCTCCCAGGTAATTCGGACAGGAGACGGTGCGGAACAATCCTCCCTTCGGAATCGAATAGTGCTTGTGTCCCGAGTTTCTTAATCCGAGGAGGATGCTGTCAGACCACCAGTTGATTCCCAAACCAATCGAGAAGAGTATAATCCCTAAAAGAAAACGTGTATCCATGAACCAATTTTGAGGATAATGCGGAGCTACAAACCCGAAATAGTATCCGTTGAAAAATCCGTTAACAAGATTGAATCCAAAACCCAAACCAGATATTAACACAGGAATTCTCTTCTCTCGCATCTTGATCCGAAAGGGGAAGACTAGAGTCCTGTTAGCATAGTGCAGCATCCATATACTAAAGAAAAGCCAGGTCACTGCACTTTTCTGAATGGGTCCGGCCAGGAAGAAATAAGCGAACACAATCAGAGCCGGTAACTCCATGACGAGCCATCCCAGATGATTGGGGATGGTGATACCCCATCCTGACCTGGAATGACGGCCATAAGGAGCTGGGATTTTCAGGAGTAAAGGGAAAAGCAAGATGCCGAAAGCCATCCAGAGATAGACCAGAAGAGTGAATGTTGTTTTCGGCATGTCGGATCAATCCATGAAGCCGTTCTCTCCGTACCAATCGAAGGTATCCCTGAGGGTTTCCTCAATCGGCCTCGGGTTGAATCCGAGTTGCTTCCTGGCTTTTTCACATGACACTTGGCTGTGACTTGTTTCCAGAATTTTCAGTGAGTCTTTTGTATATAAGGGCTGAGTGCTGTTCAACCGACAATACAACTTCAGGAAAGGCAGCCCGACCCTGGCTAATCCAGGAGAACAGGTCAGTTTTTTGTATCGTTCTCCCCTGATCTCGTAAATCAGCTCAGCCAGCTCACGCAGAGTTTTCCAGTGGCCGGAGAGGATGTAACGCTCTCCTTTTTCACCTCTCTCGGTAGACACGATCGCTGCCTTTACGACATCCCGGACATCAACCCAGTCATACCCCCCGCTGATCAAAGCCGGAATCTTCCCGCGATAGATCAGAATCAGGGCTCTCCCCAGTAAAGAAGGGGCGTAATCCAAAGGTCCAATCGTGGCTGTGGGATTGAGTATCACAGCATCCAGGCCTTCCTTTATAGCTTCCTGGACAGCCAGTTCGGAAAGAGCTTTAGACCGGCTGTAATCGACTTCATCCTTGAGGGCCAGGGACCGACCCTCATCCAGTACCCTTTCAAAGGGCTCTTGGACAAGTGCATGGATCGAGCTGAAATGGATTAATCTCCGTACACCCTCTTTCAGTACTGCTTCGACGACGTTCTCAGTCCCCCTGACGTTTTTTTCGAAAAGCTCTTCTTTATTTCTAACCTGGATGGATATGACAGCGGCCAAATGAAAAACGACCTCGACTCCCTTGACAAGCCGTGAAAGCGAAGAGGCATCCGTCAAGTCTCCGGAGATACATTCCAAAGGGAGTTCCCTGACTCCATGATCATTTTTGTGGATAAGAGCTTTGACCGAATGCCCGTGTTGTATCAACTCCTGGCAGAGATTAACCCCGATGTGACCACTGGCTCCGGTGACCGCAATTTTCATAGGGCGAATTGAGGTTGTTTATACCACAGGGAAGGGTAACGGTCAATTCAAATGAGTGGGGACATAAAGAATGAACTTTTGCAGATAGTTTTCCGTTATAATAGGTAAAAGTGTTGTTTTCTAACTCAGTGTTGAATTTTGCCGCTGAAAGATCTCGATGTGTAAGGAGAATTTGATGAAATTTCGAAGGGCCGCTGTCCTGATTTTAACTGCCGCCTTATTCCTTTCTGTCTTCGTACCAGACCTTCTGTCTGAACAGCGAGGCCGGCACCTCTTTTTCAATCTTTCAATTTATTATCCTTTTTCCATCAACAAATCCAAAAATGACTCAACCAACATCAACCTTTCCTTAATATACGGTCATGTGGGCCAGGTTCACGGGTTTGACCTGGCTGCCGTTGTATCTGCCGTGGAGGATAATGTCAAAGGACTCCAGGTGGCTGGATTGGGTGGAGTCTGTGGATCAAAAATCACCGGAGGTCAAATCGCTGGTCTCTTTGCCGTTGCCGGAGATGAATTATCCGGAGTGCAACTATCCGGATTATTTAATGTCTGCGGAGAACAAGGTGAAGGGCTTCAGGCATCGAGCTTCATGAATGTCACTGGAAAATCTTTCCAGGGTATCCAGGCAGCTCTGTTCATGAATGTCACCGGCGAAGAATCGAAAGGCCTGCAGGCTGCGGGACTCATGAATGTCACAGGTAATACTTATCAAGGAATTCAAGCTGGTGGCGGATGGAATGTCGTCGGAGAAAGTTGTGGAGGAATACAGGCAGCGGGTCTGTTCAATGTCACCGGTGAACGCTTCAGAGGCCTGCAGGCTGCTGGGATATTCAACGTCGTTGGTGAGCGCTTCAACGGGCTGCAGGCAGGATGCATGAACGCTGCCGCTACCTCAGCAGGTGTACAAATCGGTTTGGCCAATGCGGCCGGAGATTTGGAGGGAGTCCAGATAGGGTTGGTCAATTACTCGAAAAACACAAATGGAGTTCCAGTCGGTTTGGTCAATATCTCCAAATACGATGGGCGGTTGAGATGGATCAGTTGGGCCAGCAATCTCACCGGAGTGAACAGCGGAGTGAAATTTTCGATCAAGAGAATATACTCGATCATCGCTCTCGGAAGCATTAACTTCACTGATGGTAATAATGAGAGCCTGGCCTATTCCGGATTCTACGGCCTCTCAATCCCCCTGAACAGGATATCCCTGAACACAGATATCGGATATATGTACATAGATAATGCCACTCTCTTCCGAAGCCAGATGGGAGCCCCGGACCAGCAAGTCGTCATGCTGAGGGCTTCACTGAACAAAAGGATTTCGAACACGCTTTCACTGTTCGCCGGTGGAGGCTTGAGCCACATCAAAGAAAGAGACGCCCCGGCCGGTTCAAGCGAATTCAAACCCGTATATTTCGCCGGCCTGGAATTATTTTAATTTTTGGGGACGTTCCCCAAGGTACCACCTCATACTGAGTAAACATATTAAACTTAAAAAATCAGGCCGGCTTTTTGTTTATCAATCGATCTAAAAAAATTATTCCCCTAGAATTCTTCATCTACTCTATTCATTCCAAAATCTAAGCCAGGGGTGTCACTTCGGAGAACGTCCCCCTTTCCCACTGCAAAAAATTTTATTATTTGATTATTCTAAAGAGATTGCCACTCTGCGTTCGCAATGACACTTTTATTCCTGCATCTACTAACTGAATCTATCGAATAATTATGCGAATCTCTATTCTTCTATCCTTTTTTACGTCCTTTTCTTTATTTCTTCCAATTCGGAAAGCGGCCTGGAGTGTACGGTGCACCGATCTCATCCAGCTTCTTCTCGATCATCTTGACATCTTCCTCGATTAATTTTTTCAGTGCCTCCAGAATCGGGCCAAAATCATCCGACACGATCTTGTAGGCATCCCTCTGCGTCTGCGTTGGGGCAGAAGTCGACCTTCGTTGCTCATAGATGATGCTGCTTATCCGGCTGCTCAATCCGGGCTCAGCATCCCTATCAATCCTTCTCAGTGTGCGGTCGCCGAAGAGTTTGACCTGGATTCCACTGACTTTTTCCTCGAGGGCCTTGATCTGGGCATAAATCTGGGAATCGTCAACCGTGACACTCTTCAAGGCCACTCGGTAATGGCGGGCTTTATCCGCCAGTTCCCTCATAACACTCGAGGCGGCGTTGACAGCTCGACTCAGTTCTCTCACTTTCTTCTGAAAAGCCACAAGCTCAGCCCGGTCTTCTGCTGGAAGAGATGTATTGCCCAATACTACTGCTTTGAATCCCACTCGATCGGTGAGCTTCGTCACCACTCCATTGACATTTTTCGAAAGGAATACTTTGTATTCCCCGGGAAGGACTGGAGTGCTCGATCGTCCGCTCGAAGTTGGACTCGTTTCCTGCAAACTTGTTGGAGCCAGAGCTGGATACATCAAATCCCAGACAATCCGATGAAGGCCAGCCCGGGCTGAAGCCCTGAGCTTGCGCACGACGTTATCCTCATCATCCAGAATGGTGAAAATAAGATAGGGAGTCTCCTCCCTTTCTTCCGCTTTTATTTCCTCATAAGTGGGATAATAAACCGGTTTTCCAGCTTTAAAAGCGGCCCTCTCTTTCTCCATTCGTTTATCTCTTAAGGTTTTGATGGATTCTTTCAGATGATAGGTGAAGACCGCTCCAAGAGGAGGATTATCCGCGTTGAAATACATCTCCCCTTGAAAACCTTTTCCTGCGGCTCCTCCTGAACCCAGAGGGGAAGATTCCATGTACATCAAAGCATCCTTTATCGGGAAAATATGGGCCTCAGAATTGAGAATTTCCTTATTGAGAAAACGGAGTGGTGTGTAATCATCCAGTATATAGAATCCCCGGCCAAAAGTGGCCAGAGCCAGGTCATTCTCCCTCTTCTGTATGGCGATGTCGCGAACAGCGATTGTGGGCAGCCCGTTTTTAAGCGGTTTCCAGTTTTTTCCTCCATCCACACTGGCAAACATTCCGAATTCTGTTCCTGCAAACAGGAGGTTCTTGTTAACATGGTCTTCTGCCAAGGCATAGACCGAGCCTCTTTCAGGCAGGTTGGAAGAAATGGACACCCAGGTTTTGCCAGTATCCGTGCTCTTCAGGACATAAGGCTTGAAGTCGCCGTTCTTATGATTATTGAACGCCGCATACACTGTGTCTTTTTCGTGTTGGGAAGCGATGATATCATTGACATAGGTTCTGTCCGGCACGCCAGGAAACTTATCGATCTTTCGCCAGGTTGCTCCTCCGTCTTCGGTCACCTGGATCAGACCGTCATCTGTACCGGCATAGATCAAATCTTCTTGAACGGGAGATTCATCCAGAGCCACAATCGTCCCGTACTGAGAAGTACTGGCGTTTTTCGCCACTGCATCCATGGGCCAGACCCGGCCCATGACCTCGAGTTTGTTCCGGTCGATCTGGCGAGTGAGATCGCCGCTGATCACCTTCCATGTATTTCCACGGTCGTCGCTGCGGAAGACCTTGTTTGCGGCAAAATAGAGCCTGGTGTTGGAATGCGGGCTGACCAGAAGCGGCGCATCCCAGTTCCAGCGGTAGGACTTCTCTCCCTTCCTCTCTTTTGGCCTGATGCCCATCCTCTCCCCGCTTTTCTTGTCAAAACGAGTCAGATTGCCGTACTGCGACTGGGCATAGACGATGTTGGGATCTTTCCAGTCCACCTGAGACTCGAAGCCGTCTCCGCCCTGCGTCACAAACCAGTCAGAGTTAACAATTCCATGAGAACTTGTTGTGCGCGATGGGCCTCCCAAACTGTAATTGTCCTGTGTCCCGCCATAAACATAATAAAAAGGATCGGTATTATCGACCGCCACTTTGTAGAACTGGGCCACCGAAAGATGGGGCATAAACTTCCAGGTCCTCCCTCTATCGAAAGACTCATAGATACCTCCGTCACACCCAACCAGATAATAATCCGTGTTATCAGGATCAATCCACATAGCATGATTGTCAACATGTTTGTGTCTCTCGCCCAGGGCGCTCCAGGTCCTTCCTCCATCATCCGATACCTGGAGGTAAACATCCATGGAATAAACCCGGTTGATGTCTTTGGGATCACAGAACAATTCCTGATAGTAATTGCCCCGCGAAGTGTAGCGGCCTCTTCTCTCCCAGGAAGCACCACGGTTTGTGCTGCGGTAAAAACCGCCTCTCCCGGACTGGGCTTCGACGATCGCGTAAAGATAATCCGGATTCACTGGAGATATGGCTAGTCCAATCCGGCCAAGCTGTCCACCGGGAAGCCCACGAGTGATTTTCTTCCACGTTTCGCCACCATCTTCTGATTTATGAACAGCAGATTCCGGCCCCCCATCGACCAGGGTAAACACATGTCTCCGCCGCTGGTGCGCCACAGCGTAAATCACATCCGGGTCTCGAGGATCAAGATAAACTTCGCTCACTCCTGTGTGCTCACTGATCGTCAAGACGGCCTTCCAGGTTTTTCCGCCATCCACGCTTTTATACAGGCCTCGCTCTCCACCAGCTCTCCATAAAGGACCATAAGCGGCCACGTAGATGACATCGGAGTCCCTCGGGTCAATGGCGATCATGCCGATGTGCTCCGAGGTCTTGAGCCCCATGTGCTTCCAGGTTCTGCCGCCGTCCTCCGTCTTGTAGACTCCATCTCCGTATGCGACACTGCGCTGGTTGTTATTCTCTCCGGTCCCAACCCAGACAACATTGTGGTTGTTCGGGTCCATGGTTACGCAGCCGATGGAATAGGAACCCTGACTGTCAAAAACAGGCTGATAGTTCGTCCCGGCGTTCGTTGTTTTCCACACGCCTCCGGAGGATGTGGCCACATAGTACTCGCTTTTCTTCTTTGGATTGACAGCAAAGTCCGATATCCGACCGGAAGTCACGGCCGGCCCGATGGCCCTCAATCTCAAGGCGCTCAAAGACAGTTTCGCCAGTAAATCTTCCTGAGGTTTTGCCTTTTTTTTGCTCTTGGATAGCCCAGCCAAAGGGCTAATCAAGATCAAACAGAGGAAAACCAGTAAATAATGCCTAGGATTTGTCAAACGCATTATCCCTCCTTTGTTGTTGGAATTTAATCGCATTGAGAGATTCTCACTTTTATCAAAGCCAAAAAAAGGTGTCAAGTAGAGATAATTGGGGACTGTCCCCAATTATCAAAGTCGGCATAATTTTTGAAGTTAAAACAAATTATTTTATGGTTACAGTCATGTTGCTTGGGAACCTTTCCTTTTGTTTACAGAAAAAATTAAAGAAAAGCGTTCTCCTGATCGGGATGAACATTTCAATGGTGACAGTAGTGCAACCTCTGGATTGCAGCCTGAGTTGAATTATATAAAGAAAAAAACAGAATCAAAAGTCTATATAATAATGAGGAGGAACTGATGAATTCATCAAGATATTTTCTGATCGTATGGGCATCTGCCCTCAGTTTCTGTGCCCTCTCTGCTGACCAAATGCCTCTTGCAGAGTCTTATAAAACCGGAAAAGTCCGTTTTGTTCAGGAGTTAGTCCTGGATGATGAATCCATGCCAGAAGATCTTTTCTTTGAGCGTCCCACTTCCGTTGTCTGTGATCAGGATGAAAATATCTATGTATTGGACTCCGATGCCAATAATATCAAGAAATTCGATTCGAGCGGCAGATTCATAAAGACCATTGGTAGGGAAGGGCAAGGTCCTGGTGAGTTTAACAGCCCTTATTATTTAACTTTTGCCAGAGATCGCTTGGTCGTTTGGGACCTGATGAACAGGAGGTTGTGCGCATTCAGCCCTGAAGGCAAATTTATAAAATCCAGCAATATCTCCTATGACGAAGGATCGGTGAGGAAATTGAGATCGCTTCCGACAGGCAAGATCGTGGTCGAAAAGGAAAAGAGCTTTCGGAGAGAACCGGAGAAGCCCCAAATCTGTACGATCGACTTGTATTCGAGAGATCTCGAATACATAAGGACCATCTATGAGCGAAGTCTCTGGCGAAAGAAATATGTCCGCACCAAAGAATTCGGGATCTCGACTCTCTATTTTCCTTATTCGCCGAATGTTCACTGGGACGTATCCCCTGAGGGGAAGATAATCATCGGATTCTCTGAAAAGTATGAACTGGAAATCTATGACAGAGATGGAAAGAAACTTATGGCTTTCTCACATTCCTATGAGCCTGTAAAAGTGACTGAAAAGGATAAGAAGGAATATTTTGACAGTCTGGAATTTTACAGGGCTGGAGCGAAACTGAATGAAATCCCAGAGTACATTACCAAAGAAACACAATTCCCGAAGAATATGCCTGCGTTCGACAATGTCCTTATTGATTCGGAGGGAAATATCCTGGTCGTGCTGAACAGTGAAGATGAGGCTGGAAAGAAGTTTGATGTTTTTGACCGAAACGGGAAATTCATATCATCTGTGCAAATCGCTGGTGACACTCCCTATCGCTTCTCCCGCCAAACAAATATTCATGAGAGGTCATTCTGGTTGGTAAAAACCGGCGAAGATGAGCTCTATCGTGTGATCAAATACAGCATAGAAGCAGAGTCGATGTTTTAGTCTAATAACAACAGTACATTAAAATAGTAATCGCTCCTCGGTCGGTTTCCTCACCGTCTTTGGCAACCAACAAGCCAAGCTAATCCTCATTCTCAACATCCGAAGCGGTCAGCGCCAGCACTCTCCTCAATTACTCACTCTCCCAAAGTTCCGAGAATAGACAGGGTATCGCGCTATTTCAAAAACAAATCGTGCTCACAAGTTCAAGATTGCGCGATGGAAAATAAAAAAAATAAATAAATTTGTATAATTCACTTGACATTTTGTATGAATTAGTATACATTATGTATGATTATTTTGTCATTATGGAGGCAGACAGGATGACTCAACCCACTAAACGGGCGTTATTCACTCTAATCATCTGGGGAATGGTCACAGCTGCATTTATTCCCATTTTCTTTTCCAGAGGAGGACCGCCAACCTATGCGCAGGATAAGCCAAGGTTTGTATTCGTGGCTATCCTCTTCGCAGCAGGTTATCTGTCTTATTTCATCATGATGTTCTTGACCAGGGCCAAAGACAAAACAGCCACGATTGTCAAGGATGAACGTGACGAGCACATCCAGAGACATTCGAGTGGAACCGCTTTGATACTAGTCCTCGTCTATGTGTTTTTCCTATGCATTGCTCTGTATGAGATTTATCGTGAAAGCGAATGTGTGCCCGTCGGTTGGATGTGGTTCCTCGGATACACGAGCGTATTCTGGGGATACATATCCCATTCAACTTTGGGACTAATTCTCCACTTGAGGATGGTCAGTCGTGGCGAAAGCTGAGATCAAGAACTGGGTCAGAAGGCTCCGCTTTGAAAACAGCGAAATGACCCAGCAGGATCTGGCAGACCGTGCCGGATGCACCCGCCAGACAATCGTCGCCCTGGAGCAGGGAAAGTATGTGCCATCATTGGCTCTTGCGTTCAGGATTGCAAAAGTATTCGGAGTTCAGCTCGAAGACGTCTTTGAATATGAGGAATGAGAGGAGCTGGTTCCGGGCTTCATCACCTTCTTATCAAGCACTACCTCGAAATCATCCCTATCCGATTCCCCTTTTCTTTAAAAATTCTGCTGCTTTCTTGACAGTTTTGGGACTCTTGCATTTCAACTGCTTTTTAACGAATTCCAAAATTCTTTTTTGATCTTTTGCTTCTTCAAAGTATTCATCGAACGATTCTATGGCGCCGGCCTTTATCAAGTCTCTCCGTTCTGGGTGGTGATGCGTTTTATCAATACTTAATAATTTTTCGGTAATTCGAGTCTGCAGTTCCGGTTTAGCCCTGGCAATCCTTCCCGAGTAATCCGCGATCCAGGCAGCCGGAATCATACTTTTATCTTCCAGCAACCTGTAATACTCGTCGAATATTCTCTCGAACTTGTTTTCTGTATCAATTCGTGTCAGGTTGGCTATGATTGGGATCACACTCAACTTCCAGTACGTGTGATCGGAGTTAAGAAGCTCAACAAAGAAATCCAATTTCGGATAGAGGACTTCAGGGTGTTCCTCGCTCAAGAGATTCAACGTCTTCGAGCAGTTGTACCTAACTGTCTCATTCTTGGTAGTCAGGTTATCTATCAAGTTTGAAAGAACTCCTTCTTTCTTCAATGCCTTACTCGCCATGTTTTCAACATTCATATTTTTATCATTCAAATCAGGCTGCATGGAATTCTTCTCCTTTAAATAAATTCTTCTTTAGATATTATTGCTGGATGAACATCGCTCAATGGCTTCATAACTTGGCCAGGTTCTTCTCAAAATCCACGACAACAAATTTTTTCCCTTTCTGGATGACCTTGTGTCCTTCTTCCTTCAGCAACTTTTTCTGGTCTTCTATTCCACCAGGATATTTCTCATTCAGGATTCCTCCGGTTTTTAATGTGCGCCAGTACGGTGTGATTCTTTTTTTTCCCTCGGCTTGGGCTTCACCGGCTGCATTAGCCGCCACCCAGGCAAAAATCCCTGTGGTTATCGGACAACCGATCGATGCCTTGTGCTTTTTAGCCAGGATCTTCCTGATTTCATTAATGGTGAGAAGCTTTCCTCTGGGAACTTTGTTCATGATCTCATCCACTTCCCTCGGCGCCGGGATAACGCACGTTCCTGTTCCCCACCTCTTGCTCATCTTCTCGTTGATCTTGATAACCTTGGGCAGGTCCTTGTCGTCTGCCAGTTTCTCCCTCCAGGATATCTTTAGTTTAGCCATATTTCATCAATCCCTTTTTTGATTAGTCTGTTATTTGTTTGAGGCTTCCCGTTATTTGGCTCATCTCTGGGAATGTCATCTCCACTCTTGAGAGAATTGAATATGTTAGGTAACGTATCAATAATCACATCCATCACTCTTGCTTGCAGAATCACTTTCTGGAAAGTGCTGCGGATATGGCTTCATCCGACTTGAGGGCATGAGCAGGCCGGGGATGCTCTTTGTTAAAGACACGCATAACCTCCTGCTCTTCTATAACAACACTGCTTTCGTCAACCCTGCCATTACATTCTGGTTTGAAGATTCTCTCGAGCGAAAGACCCAAGTGTTTCGCCAGGAATCTATAGGCGGCTGCTCGTTTCGATGGTCCGTAATCATGGTCTTCTTCAACCAGATGAATATTCTGGACTCGATCTTGGACCCCGTACAGACGATAGACATTCTGGATGTAAGGAAACTCAACCTCAGGCGTGTTTTTAGTCCAGTCTTTGCCGCAGGAGATGAGAAGCTGAGGTCTCGGAGCGGCTAGTGCGGCGATTTCCGCGTTATTGGTCGCATGGAAGCGGCTTCTGTGGATGGGCAGACCGCTTTCACATTCGCATCCCCCAAAAAAATGGGCTGAAACCATGACCACAGGGACCGAGACAGAAATCCGGTCATCCACAGACGTCAATAAGAAAGTCTGTGTCCCCCCGCCTGAGGCGCCGGTCACGCCGATACGCTCGGGATTGACCTCCTCGAAAGAAAGAAGAAAATCGACGGAACGGATACTGTTCCAGAGCTGCAATGCCAGGACATTGGGATAGTCGTGTGTGGTCTGTGTTGAATCCCCCCAGCCCACCATATCATAGGAAAACACCACAGCTCCCATTCGGGCCAGGGTTGCACACCGGATCTGATGGTCGGGTCTGAATCGTCCTCCTCCGTTGGGTTGTTTGAAGTGTCCGTGCGGGCAGAGTATCCCCGCAAAAGGCTCTTGACCTGAAAGGGGACGATACAGGTTTCCGGTCACAAAAAAACCAGGGAGGCTTTCAAAAGCCACGTTTTCCACCGTGTAATCCCCATGGACACGCTTGCTGTGCACAACTGGATTGAGAGCGAACTTATCAGGGGGATACAGAAGCCCTACTCCGACAAGTATACCCTTGCGAATGCGTCTGGCCCGGGTATCCCACTCTGCTAAAGTAGTGTAAGTTCGAGCGAATTCCAAAAGTTGATCCCGAGCCGCCTCTTCGCTCAAGGAATACCCCTGGCAAAGCTCAACTTTTCTGTCCTCTTTTTCCTGGCCCTGAATGACGCAGATAGAAACAACCAGAAAAAGCGCTATTCCCAGGGAGAGGAGCATTCTACTCACTGACTTTCCCATCCTCTTATCATAGTTAAGAGCTCTGGCTAAATCAAACAAAATGAAAAAGAAGAAATGGGGGGCAGATGTTTATGCTCAGTAATCAGGCAACTCTTTTGGTAAAGATATTAAAGTGTAAAGTGTCATTGCGAGCAAAGCGTGGCAATCTCGTAAGAAATTATGAAAAATTCATTTTTGTTAAATTGTTTCTTCGTTGCACTCATCGCAATGACAATTTTGTCACATGAGATTGCCACGCTTTGCTCGCAATGACATCTAAAAAATGTTACCGAGTTATTTAGCGAGTACAACAGGTCCCTTTTTTAGAGAAATTGATATTTTTGGAACCCTGGTCGGTATTTGACTTACAAATGTTCTTTAGGTATAAGCTAATCTTTATGGTTCATTAATTCGATCACTATCGAGACGGGATGAGATGACAAGCCAACTCCTCAAATATGTTATTCACAAAATGATTTCCCTCCTTATTTCTATCTGCATGATTTCCTTGGTTGGTCTATCCTCACCAGCCAAGGATGCACTTGACCCGCTCATTCCGTATAAAACTGATATCCCCCCTGTCCTCGACGGGAAACTGGATGACTCTGTCTGGCAACAGGCGCCTCACGAGACGGGATTTAAAACCTATCACCCGGACTACGGCATTGAAATGGTCGAGAACTCTATCGTCTATTACGCCTATGACCGGGAGAATCTGTATTTCGCTTTCCGCTGTTTTGACAGTCAGCCCGATAAGGTCAAAGCTTCAGTCAGCAGACGAGACAACATTCATGCGGACGACTGGATCTGTATCAATCTGGACTCTTTTAACGACCATCAGTCCCTGTATGCGTTATACGTCAATCCTCTGGGAATCCAAGGGGATTCCAGGTTTGAGGGAGGCGCAGAAGATTTCAGTGTGGACATTGTCTGGTACAGCAGCGGAAAAATCGATGATGAAGGATACGTGATCGAGCTGAAGATCCCTTTGAAGAGCATCCGCTTCACACACAAAGATCCTGTTGAGATGGGAGTCATATTTGAACGGAAGATCAGCCGGCGCTCTGAAGCCGGGACATATCCTCCTCTGGACCCTGTTCAGGGACCAAACTTTTTGACCCAGACACGAACCATCACATTCCATGATATAAAGCATTATACTCTTTTTGAGGTTCTGCCTGCTTTCACCTACAGCCAAAGTAGTTTGATAGACGAAGGGGATTTGGCTTCTTCCGAGAGCGAGCCAGACATCAGCCTCACCGCCAAGTATGGAATAACCTCTCATCTCATCTTTGACGGGACTTATAATCCTGACTTCAGCCAGGTGGAAGCAGACGCCGGGCAGGTGGATTTCAACCTGCGGTATGCTCTCTTCTTTCCGGAGACGAGGCCCTTTTTCCTCGAGGGACTCGAAAAATTCAATTTTGGGGGATTCAACTCTGGCGACCCCCTCACCGAGGTCGTGCACACAAGGACAATCATCGATCCCCTAGTGGGTTTAAAATTAAACGGCAGAATCGGAAAAAAGAACACAGTCGCATCGATCTATGCCTTGGATGAGCTGCCAGAACCTGAACCAGATGTCAGAGCGCACTTTGGAATATTTCGGTATAAACGGGCTATAGCCCAGGACGGCTTCCTTGGGGCATTCTACACAAGCAGAGAGCGTGAGAGCGGGTTCAACAGAGTTTTGGGCGTAGACGGGCAGATCAGGCTAACCCCATCCGCCCTCTTCGGATATCATCTTTTCGGGTCGCAGACCAAGTTAGATGAAGCCTCGATCAGAGACGATGGTCACGCACTCGGGCTGGATTACAACTATCTCACCAGGAACTGGATCATCCGGCTGGGACTTCAGGATATCGGCAAAGACTTTTGGACGGAAACAGGCTACATAACGCGCACAGGTTTGACCAGGTTCAGGTCAGGATTCATGCGCATGTTCCATCCTAAATCAAAATTAGTCCGAAGAATCGACCCCATGTTTCACAGCACTCAAATCCGCGACAGATTCAGCGGCCTCTACGAAACCTTTAACTCTCTGGACCTGAGACTACTCTTCCCCCGAGACTCCTTTATCCTGTTTGGGGGCCGGTACGCGACTGAAGTTTTTCAAGGGGAGCGACTCAACATTAGTGCGATCAGGTTCTTGGGAGCCAGTCAGTTCACTAAACAATTGTATTTCCGCCTCTCATACAGCTACGGGAAAAAAATCCGTTATGTGGCCGATCCCTACCAGGGAAGCGGCAACTCGGCTTCAGCCGATGTCATTTACCAGCCTGCAGAAAAACTTCATCTCGCTTTAAGTCTGACTTACACCGACTTCTACCGTGATTCTGATTCTGTCAAAGAATACGACTACACGATCCTCCGAAGCCGGAACACCTTCCAGCTGAACAAGTACCTCTTCTTCAGGGGAATTGTCGAATACAATTCCTTCCGGAAGACTTTGTTGACAGACTTTCTCGCCTCCTTCACTTACATCCCAGGAACGGTTATCCATGTCGGCTATGGTTCTTTCTACGAGAGAATCCAGTGGACAGGCAGTGATTACATTCCTGCCGACAGATATCTGGAAACACAAAGAGGATTCTTCTTCAAAGCCTCTTTTCTATGGCGGATTTAAGAAATAAATTTTACGGGAAAAGATAATCATTCTTTTGTTCGATGCATTATAGTCTGAATTTTCTCAATTCTCTGCGGTGGGAGGCTTAGTTCGTGCCTTCAGGGCTTTGCATGCAATTCTTTTCTCAAAGTAGAACTTTTTTTCGTCTCAAACGTTCAAGGTAATGAAATCTCAGAAAAGAATAGAAATAGAGATGGATACCTGTAGTGAGGAGCACGGCCATGAATCAGGACAAACCATTCAACCGATATTCGAAGAGCTCTACAAAAAATACCAGAATGATGTCTTCAGCTTCGCCTGTTATCTCACGAAAAACCGAGGAGAGGCTGAAGACCTGTTTCAAGAGGTCTGGCTCCGCATCATAAAAAAACTACCCGAGAAAGTGAACATGCAGCGCATAAAAGCATGGATATTTACAATAGTCATCAATCTCTACAGGGATGAACTGCGCAAAAAGCGAATAAGAAGACTATTTTTATTCCAGAAATCCAGAGCGCATGAAACAGGTGAGGCCTTCCCGTTTCTGAAAGAAGAATCCTTGTCCGATCCTTCAAATGAAGCGAACCAAATAGAAATGGGAAAGGATATCAATCAAGCCCTTACCTTGCTACCGGATCGGCAGCGTCGCGTGTTCGTGCTCAAAGAAATCGCAGGTTTCAGACAAGCGGAAATCAGCGACATTCTCGGTGTGCCGGTCGGCACCGTGAAGTCTTTGATGTACCGCGCCGTAAAACATCTCCGTCAGGAGCTTTCAAAATATAAATCAAAATCAAACAATAATGAGGCATTAAAATGCAATGTAAAGACATCGAGCGCTTAATACTCATTTCCTCAGAAGAGGAACTGAGCCCGGAAGAATCAAAAATTATCAAGCAACATCTTGAAGACTGCGCGCTTTGTGCGAGTCTCAGAGATGATTTGGAAAAAATACGTCTAGGCATCACGACGATGCCAAAGCCCGTTCTTCCGCCTGATCTCGCCCAAAAAACGCGCCAAAGATGTCTCGCTGAGATAAGACTGCAGGCTGCAACAGCGAAAAGAGTCTTTTCACGGATTCGCTCTTATGCCGTGCCTATATATGTCTGGGCCGCTTTTATCCCGCTTGTTATCCTGACCGTGCTTCTCATCGCACCTGTAATCAAAGAGATCAGGTTGGGCGAATCCCTGAGTTTTGAATCAGCCGCGGCTCTCACTCTGCTGATCCAGAACGCAGCTATGCTTTTTTTCACGCCGATTCTCATTCGCAGGTATCGTATAAAGAGAGAAAATACGAACGGAATCCCGATGAATGCAAATGCATCTTAGATTAGAAAATCATCACTTGCCGGGAGGCTGCTCCGGGCAAGGTTAAGGAGGTCAACATGGCAACATCTACAGGAAAAACAATAGGACTCATCCTATTAGTTATAGCGATCATATGGCTGGCGGTGAACTTAACTCCTTTTATATGGGCTCCCTTTGGTCATTTTTCTGGAGTCTTTGAATCTATCCGCCTCCCGAATCTTAAGACTATTCATATCGGCCCATCTATGTTTCGTTATTCCCTCACGTCTTTCTTTTCTCTTGCGCTGCTGATCATATGGATAATGGTCATCGTCTGGGTTTACAGGGATGCGGAACGCCGCGGAATGAATGGAGTATTATGGGCTCTTCTGGTGTTTATCGGTAACATAATCGGACTGATAATCTATCTGATCCTCCGTTCGGACGCGGCTTTTGCCCCGAAAACAGAACCGTCCACACAGACTTGCCCGAAATGCCAGAAATCAGTCTCCACGACGTATGTGTTCTGTCCCTACTGCGCCGCCAAGCTCCACACATCTTGTCCTGAATGCGGAAAGCCAACGGAAAAGAGCTGGAAGGCCTGCCCCCACTGCGGTGAAAAATTGAGTGAATAGGTGGCTGGCAAATCCTACAAATATTCCATTGAATACCACACAAATCATAAAGTTAAACAAAACCGAAGATCTTCTTCTTTCTTTTGTATGTCTATAACCATTTTTTTCTTTTGAAGAAGACCACCATCAACACAGCCAAGAATAAAATAACTATCCAGACAGCAAAATAGCCCCAGCGCCAATCGAGCTCAGGCATGAATTTAAAATTCATGCCGTAAATTCCTGCGATAAAAGTCAACGGGATAAATATTGTGGCGATGATAGTCAACACCTTCATGATCTCATTCATCCGGTTGCTGATGCTGGAAAGAAAAGTGTCATGCATCCCGGAAAGCATATCGCGGAAAGTCTCGACTGAATCAATCACTTGAATCGTATGGTCATAGACATCCCGGAGATAAATACGGCAAGTTTCTCGAATGAGGGAGGATTCTCCTCTCTCGAGGTTGTTGATAACCTCTCTTAGGGGCCAGACTGACCGACGCAAAAAAATCATCCCTCTTTTCAATTTATGAATCTCCTGTAGAGTCTCGGGCTTGGGTTCAGATACGACTTTGTCCTCCAGTTCCTCGATTTGTTCTCCTGTTTTCTCCAGGACAAAAAAGTAATTATCGATCACAGAATCCAGCAATGAGTAAGCCAGGTAATCCGCTTTCATCTTCCGGATGCGTCCCTTGCCTTTTCTTATCCTCTCTCGCACATGGTTAAAAATGTCTCCTTCTCTTTCCTGGAAGGAAATGACAAAATTCTCACCAAGAATCAGACTGACTTGCTCTATCTTGATCTCATTTTCTTTTTCATCATGATAAATCATCTTTAGAACAATATAGATGTAATCTCCGAAATCCTCGATTTTTGGGCGCTGCTCAGTGTTCACGATGTCTTCTTGAATGAGCGGGTGAAGACCAAAATGTTTTCCGATTTTCTGGATAATATCAACCTGATGAATACCATCAATATTAATCCAAGTTACGGTTGACATGTCTTTAAACGGAAAACACTCCTCCACCTGCTCAAATTCTTTTTCATCAAAATGTTCTTCGTCATAATCCAGGACTGAAATTCTGACCTTCTCATCTTTTCTCTCACCCACGTAGACAGGAGTTCCCGGCGGAAGCCCTGTTTTTTTGGCTGCTCTTTTTCTTAAATTAAACACTTTCCCACCCTCCTTTCATTTCTAACTTGAACTTACCCTTAAAATCAATCTTCAATCATCTTCGGAAAGTATTTTATCCAACATCACATCAATTCGCAAAATCAATAATAAAAAAGAAATAAGATTCCACTCACCAAACTTCTTTAAATGGTAAAAAAAGTGATGTATTTTTCAGAACAGCAATATATCCCAAATACAACAATCCCTCTTTTAAAGAACACGTTTCAGATTCTTCTCATTATAATGAATTGAATTGAGTTAACCAATTCTAGAAAATTTGGTAGGTTGGATCGGATGTTTTCAAATGGGGTATTTTGCCCCTTCTCATATTCATGGCAAGGATTTTAGATGTCAGCCTGGGAACGATTCGCATTGTTTTTGTCTCAAGAGGTCTTAAATATCTAGCTCCCATGGTCGGTTTTGTAGAAGTCATCATCTGGCTTCTCGCCATAAGAGTGATAATGCAAAATTTAAATAACTTCGCCTGTTATATCGCTTATGGAGCTGGTTTTGCCATGGGGACTTTTATCGGACTTCAGATTGAAAAAAGGATTGCAATAGGAAACTCGATCATTCGGATTATTACCCAGAAAGATGCTACTGAATTTATAGAGCATCTCAGATCTAAAGGCTTTGGTGTGACGAGCATGGACGCTCAAGGAATCAAGGGAAAAGTGAATGTCATTTATATGACCATAAAAGGGCAAGATTTCGAAAAGGTCACTCAAATTATTAAGAAATTCAATCCCAAAGCTTTCTTCACAGTTGAAGATGTCTGTATGGTGAGCGCAGGAACATTTCCTCTGCGAAGGTCACGTCTTTCTCATATCCCTATAATTGGCTCTTTTATGTTTTGGAGAAAAGGGAAATAAATTCTTTCCTTAAAATCCCCGTCCATATATATCTATCTTTATTTCTGATTGATTCGACTTAGTCCAACCTTGTAAGATAGGTATCTTCTGAGCTTAGAGCCGGGCTCTGTTACGAGGCGAATACGTTCTTGCAAGAAGAATAATCAAGTCTTAGTAGAGAGTCTCATATCTCAGACAAACGATGTCATCCCTCAGCTTTTCCATATGGGTTAACAAGAGCTGGATCGTACCTCCTGATGCTGGTAGATCCAAAGCCCTAAACAGGGAATTCGAGCTTGCGCCTCCGACAAGGCAGGGATTGAGAAGCACGCTGATTTCGTCCACAAGGCCTGCCCGAAGAAGAGCCCCGTTGAGTGTGCCCCCGCTGTCCACACGGATGACTTTGACTGCATACTGTTCATAGAGCTCCTCTAAAGCCTTTTTCAAATTCACATGATCATGGCCCGCAATTATGGTGCGGATATGCTGTTCCTGGAGATAATCCAGGTGAGACTTCGAAGTGGCGAGTGAACACAGAGCGACTCCATCCTTCCAGTACGGTTGCTTTCGCCAGTGATTCCAGTTTTTCAATCTTCCGGAGCTGTCAGGAACGACAAGTAAGGGACGGGAGTCCTTCGGATTCGTCTCCGTGGTTTTATAGACCTTATTCGTTTCATTTTCCACTTGTTCTGCTTCCATAGCCTTTAACAGTGTATCGCATCCGGCCAAGGTTGCATCCTCTTTCCAGTGTGAAGCCAACTCGTAAAACAGAGCGATGTTCGGAGTGAATCCGTCTATCCGTCCATCGACACTCACTTCATTGTGAAGAATGACTCTCGGAAACATGGATTTTCTCTCCTTCTAGATTTGCTTATGAGCCATTTATCCTACTTGTGATATTTATTCCTTGGCCCTCTTGTAACTGATGGAAATGCCGGACCAGCTTGACGAATCATATGTTGTTTCCATGTAGGACAGGCTTTCCAGATAATCTACAAATCCTCCGATTCCATACTGGCGTCTTCCCCGTCGAGCAGAAACATTATGGGCGGTAAAGCATCCGCCCACCTCAAGCTTTGGTAAAACCGCTATAAGATAATTTTTGTACCAGCCTTTATCCGCATCACAAAACACAAAATCGAAGGGCCCTTTGAGCTTTGGAACAAGCTCATGGGCATCAGCAAGCCTGGCATCGATATAGTCGGAGAGGCCGGCCTCCTCAAAATTGTCCAAGGCCTCCCTATACCGGCTTTCATTGATCTCAACTGTGATCAGCTTTCCTCCAGTCTTACTTAGTGCCCAGGCTATCCAGATCCCTGAATGCCCTGTGGATGTTCCGATCTCCAGTGCCTTGGTGTAGTCATTCTTGACAATGATGTCATACAGGACTTTTCCATCAGACTCAGAGACATTCATATCCCGCCAGGAATACCTGTGGCTATCGAGAAAACTCCTGACTCTCTCATCAAGGTTTTGGTCTTCTTCAGGCCCTATAGACAGGCCGGAGCCAATAGTATAAAACAACATCAAAACACATAAACTGAACAAGGGGAGAATGAATTTAATCATTCGAATCATCATGAGGACTCCTAACTTTGTATTTGAAGAGTGAAAGGAATTCGGAAGGAAAGACAATGCACTTTTTATTTAGACTCATCTCTCTATGACTCAATGTTTATGTTTTTGACGAAAAACATCTGTATTTTCTTCCCTCAAAAGCAAAACAAATTGAAAAATACTTGCCTTTGGAAGATTAATCTTGATAAACCTGCATGATTCGCTTCTTTTGACATCCGTTCTTGTTTCTCCGCAACAAATCTTCAAATCATCCGCAGATATGGCCCCTCAAACTCCTATTGAAAATTTATCTTTCTTCCTATAGAATGCTGGCGTGATGGGCACTGGACCGGCTGTGTGGAACACCCTGATTATCAATCCCCTCGACAAAAATCCGCAGAATTCCCAATAAGCAACCAATCGAAGCAGCCGTTAAGTGCCATTTCAAGCCACCATCATGCAGATTTATCCGAAGAGGATGACACGCAAAATCAGATCAATATTGAAGATAATTTAATTCAAACCTTAAGGAGGGTAAGGTGTCACAACAAAAAAAAGATTTTCCCTCTCAATCCGGGAGATTGTCACGGCGTCAATTCATCGGCGGCGCTGCCGCAGCCGCGGCTGTCCTGTCTGCAATCCCACTCCATGCCGAAAAAAATAAGATTTCTTCAAAAGACGCTTCATCCAGCTTCAAGCTCAAATATGCACCCTCACTGGGGATGTTTAGAGAACATGCGGGTAAAGACCCGTTCGACCAGCTCAAATTCATGGCTGACCAGGGATTCCGCGCCATGTTCGACAACAGCCTCATGAGACGTCCGGTCCAGACACAAGAAGCCATCTCAAAGGAAATGACCCGACTGAACATGACTCTGGGTCCCTTTGTCGCTTACGCGGACTTTAGGACAAAATCATTCGTCACTCAGGACAAAGATATCCAGAAGATGCTCGCTCAAACGATGAAAGACGCAGTGGAAACTGCCAAACGCACAAATGCCAAATGGACACTTGTCGTCCCCGGACGCTATGATGAAAGCCTGGAATGGGACTACCAGACCGCCAATGTGGTCGAAAATCTCAAAAGGTGTGTGGAAATTTGTGAATCCGCAGGCCTTGTGATCGTTATCGAGCCTCTGAATCCGTGGAACCACCCTGGTCTTTTCCTGACTAAAATTCCCCAGGCTTACCAAATCTGCAAAGCTGTCAACAATCCCTATTGCAAGATCATCAACGACCTCTACCACCAGCAGATCACCGAGGGTAACCTGATCCCGAATATCGACAGGGCATGGGAAGAGATCGCCAGCTTTCACCTGGGGGATTCTCCCGGCCGCAAGGAGCCAACGACTGGTGAAATCAACTACAAGAATATTTTCAAACACCTCTACAATAAAGAATATGACGGTGTGCTATGCATGGAGCATGGCAAAAGCAAACCGGGTCGAGAAGGAGAAAAAGCAGTGATCGCCGCCTACAGGGCGTGTGATGATTTTTAACCAAGGAAAAACGGAGCTGATTTTTCGGCCAGAATCATTCAGGATTCATAGAAATCGAAATCAGACGATGAATATATTTAAGGAGTAAACATAAAAATGAGAAACAAAAAAACAAAAAAGGGTCTTTCCAGACGTGAATTTATCAAAGTGACCTCAGCGGCCTCGCTGGCTGCAGCTGTGTCCGGAACCGGAATCCTTTCAGCCTCCGGTTCGGATAAGATCCGTGTCGGGCTAGTCGGCTGCGGAGGAAGGGGAACGGGCGCAGCCATCGATTGTGCCCGCTCTTCGCCGAATGTGGTCATCACGACCCTGGGTGATATCTTCCAGGATCGCTGGGAGAGCTCCCTTAAACGGCTCACAAAAAGGCTCGACAAAAAAAATCTTGCAGTCAAACCAAGTTCCTGTTTTTCCGGTTTCGATGCCTACAAACAAGTCCTGGCCTCTGACATAGACCTGGCAATCCTGGCCTCACCGCCCCATTTCCGGCCCAAACACCTCAAGGCAGCCGTGGAAGCGGGTAAACACATCTTTATGGAAAAACCAGTGGCCGTGGATCCAATCGGCGTGCGGTCCGTTATTGCCAGCTCAGAACTGGCCAAGAAAAAGGGACTGGGCATCGTGGCAGGAACCCAGCGCCGCCATCAGGCGCACTACATAGAAATCATGAAACGGGTGAACAACGGAGACATCGGTGAGATCGTTTCCGGCCAGTGTTACTGGAACATGGGAGCACTCTGGATCGGGCGAGCGTGGCAGAACTGGACCAACTACAAAACCAAAGATTGGACGGACATGGAGTGGCAAATCCGCAACTGGCTCTTTTTGACCTGGCTGTCAGGAGATCACATCGTAGAACAGCATGTCCACAACCTGGATGTCATTAACTGGGCCATAGGCGCTCACCCCGATAAATGTATGGGCATGGGCGGACGGCAGGTGCGGACCGCGCCCGCATTCGGCAATATCTTTGACCACTTTGCCGTCGAGTACGAGTATCCCAACGGAGCGCGAGTGATGAGCATGTGCCGCCAGACTCCCGGATGCAGCAACAACGTCTCCGAGCGGGTCATCGGTACAAAGGGTTTTTCCTACACAGACGGCGCGAACGGCTACATCAAGGGAGCCAAGGCATTCACCTATGAGCCTGAATCTCCCAATCCCTATGTCCAGGAGCATACCGACCTGATCGCTAGCATCAGAAATGGAAAGCCTTTGAATGAGGGGAAACGCATTGCCGAAAGCACATTGACAGCCATAATGGGACGCATGAGCGCCTATACAGGACGCGCGATGAGCTGGGATTGGGTGATAAATTCTTCCAAATTGAATCTTTCTCCTCCTCGTTATGAAATGGGAAAACTCCCGGTCAGGCCTGTTGCCGTTCCCGGAGAGACTGAGTTGATCTAATCGGGAAATTTCAAGATAAAAATAATTACAGCGATTACCATTTTGGCAACTCATTCACTTGAATATTCACAATACGCATAATACAGGTGAATAAAAAATCAAAAATTAGGTAGGGAACTTATGAGAAAGAAACCAAAAAAAATGAACCGGAGACAATTTCTCAAACGGCTGTCTGTGGCGGCTGTTGGGGCGGCGGGTTTTCCCTCTATCGTTCCAGCCTCTGTGCTGGGAAAATCGGGGGGTCCCGCACCCAGCAACCGCATAGTCATGGCAGGGATTGGCTTCGGCATGATGGGAATTCCCAACATGAGAAGCTTCCTGGAAAAGGATGAAGTCCAGTGGGTAGCCGTTTGCGATGTGGATGAAAAGAACCTGATGCAGGCCAGGGACATCGTCAACAATAAATACGGGAATAAAAGTTGTGTGGTCTACCGCGACTTCCGGGAACTCTGCCAGCGAAAGGATATTGATGCAATCTCTGTCGCGTTGCCCGACCACTGGCATGCCATTCCGGTCATTGCCTTTGCTCAAGCCGGATTCGATATTTACGGTGAAAAACCCCTATCACACGACCTTCTGGAAGGGCGGGCCATGTGCAACGCAGTGAAGCGGTACAGCCGGATCTGGCAGACCGGAAGCTGGCAGCGCTCTGTGGCCAACTTCCACCGCGCCTGTGAGCTTGTCCGCAACGGAAGAATCGGCAAGATCTTAAAGGTGGAAGTCGGTTTGCCCTCCGGGCATACTGATTTTGGCCGCACAGCCGGCCAAGAGGCTATCGAACCGCCTCCTGCACATCTGGATTATGACTTCTGGATCGGACCCGCGCCTTATGCGCCTTACTGCCCAGCCCGGGTCCACAAAAACTGGCGCTGGATCATGGACCTGGGAGGCGGCCAACTGATGGACTGGGTCGGGCACCATGTGGATATCGCTCACTGGGGGCTTGACTTCGACACCACTGGCCCGGTGGAAATCGAGGGATACGGAGAATTCCCTCGCCGTGGGATCTGGGATAGCCCCACCCGCTATTATCTCCAGGCCAAGTATGCGGACGGAACACCGATGACAATCGCCGGTGGGCACAGAGAGATCCGGGGTGGGACAAAATGGATCGGAGAATTCGGCTGGGTATGGGTCAACCGGGGAGGATTGGAGGCTCATCCGCCCCATATCCTGAACGATTTCATCGGCCCTGATGAGACACGGCTCTACAAGAGCCGGGACCACTACCAGAATTTCCTCGATTGCGTCAAGAGCCGCCGATCGACCATCACGCCTATCGAAGTGGCGCACCGGTCGGCCAGTGTCGGACATCTGGGAGTGATTGCCATGGAACTGGGACGCAAAATTCGTTTTAATCCTGAAACAGAAACAATCATAGATGATCCTGAGGCCACGCGCTTGCTGAGTCGGGCCTATCGCAGTCCCTGGCAGCTCAGCCTATGAGTGAGGAGATTCAGTTATGAAGAGGAAAAAAATGGACAAACAGAAAACAAAAAGATTGATGATTGCTGTGGCAATCATCGGATTAATTTCCTGGGCTTCCTCTCCTTTTTTGACTGGTTCTCCGGCCTCGCCCTCGATGAAGGCCTTGATCGTCACCGGTCAGAATAACCACGATTGGAAAACCAGCACCTCGGTTCTTAAACAGATTCTGGAGGATACCGGTCTCTTTGAAGTGAATGTGGCGACAAGCCCTCCACAGGGAAGCAGCATGGATGGATTCAGCCCAGATTTCTCATCCTACCAGCTGGTCGTACTCAACTATAACGGCGACGACTGGCCCCCCGCCACACAAAAAGCATTCGTGGACTATGTCCGAAACGGTGGAGGAGTGGTATTCTACCATGCCGCAGACAACGCCTTCACACAATGGAAAGAATATAACGAAATCTCCGGCCTGGGAGGATGGGGAAACCGGAATGAAAAGGCGGGCCCGTACATCTACTGGAAAGATGGAAAAATGGTCCAGGACACGAGTCCAGGTATCGGCGGGTATCATGGTTTTATTCACGATTTTCTGGTCATCAACCGCGATACTACACATCCCATTACCAATGGACTTCCGCAGAAATGGATGCATGCCCAGGATGAGTTATACAGCCTCATGCGTGGACCCGGTAAAAACATGCACATCTTGGCCACCGCTTACAGCTCTCCGCTCCAGAACGGAACCGGACGGGATGAACCGGTGCTGTTTACAGTCAGTTACG
>JABAOF010000821.1_pt1 | contig 37085 bp, 24 predicted proteins | sample 7062171 | NCBI WGS metagenome assembly JABAOF01 (sample SAMN14538628, study PRJNA623070) | marine sediment metagenome | biome: marine biome [ENVO:00000428]; feature: marine pelagic biome [ENVO:01000023]; material: deep marine sediment [ENVO:00002113] | place: India: Gulf of Khambhat ...
GAGGGTGGCGGTATCTCCATTTCAGGAACTGTGTATGAGCATATCGAGAACAAACTTGCTTTGGGCTATGAGTATCTTGGCGAACACACCGTCAAGAACATCAAGAAGCCGGTCCGGGTCTATCGGGTCTTGATGGAGCCTGGGGCTCGGGCGGAGGTGAAAAGAGAGAAAAAGCCTGGGCTCAGACGGTGGCAGTGGGCGGCTCTGGTTGTGGCGGCCGTTTTGGTTGTTGGAGCTGCAGCCGTGGGGATCTGGAGTTTTTACTTGCGCCATTTTCCGTCGCCCGAAGACGTGCCCTCTCACAAAATCCAAGCACTGGAGTTACCCGATAAGCCCTCGATTGCTGTTCTGCCGTTCACCAATTTGAGTGACGACCCCGAACAGGAGTATTTTAGCGACGGGATAACCGAGGATCTTATCACTGACCTTTCCAAGATTTCAGGCCTGTTTGTCATTGCCCGCAACTCGGTTTTTGTCTATAAGGGGAGGGCAGTTAAGATAGCGGAGGTGGGACGGGAGCTTGGGGTTCGGTATGTGTTGGAGGGGAGTGTCCGCAAGTCGAAGGGCAGGGTTCGGATTACGGCCCAACTGGCGGATGCAACCACGGAGGGGCATCTCTGGGCCGAGCGATATGACCGGGACCTGAAAGACATTTTTTCCCTGCAAGACGAAGTCGCAGGGAAGATCGTTGCAGCTCTGGCAGTGAAGTTAACAGAGGATGAGCAAAAACGTCTGGTGCGCAAATACACGGACAGCATGGAGGCCTATGACTCCTTATTGCACGGGTTTGAGTATAAATATCGCTTTACGAAAGAGGCGAATCTCCAGGCACGGCACATGTATGAGAGAGCCATTGATCTGGACCCGGAGTTTGCGCTAGCGTATGCGTTCCTGGGTTTGACCCACTTCCATGAATGGTCTTTTGGCTGGAGCCAAGATCCTCAGTCTCTCGACCAAGCCTTTGGACTGGCTCAAAGGGCAATAGCCCTGGATGACTCACTGCCTGAAGCCCACGCCATATTGGGTGAGGTCTATCTGTGGAGAAAGCAGCACGAGCAGGCCATCGCCGAGCTACAGACGACCATCGCTCTCAGTCCCAATGATGCTGATGGGATTGTGAGGCTGGCGAATATTCTGAACTGGACTGGAAGGCCTGAAGAAGCAACTGGGTTGGTAAAGAAAGCGATGCGCCTAAACCCCAGGTATCCGGTCTGGTATCAATGGAACTTAGGTCATGCCTATTCTTTGACGGGTCGCTATGAAGAGGCGATTGAGACACTCAACAGAGTCGTTGACCGTAACCCGGGCTTTCTGCCTGCCCACGCCTATTTGACTGTGAGTTACATTGAGCTAGGACGGCACGGGGAGGCCCGGGTTCAGGCGGCAGAAGTCATGAAGCTAAGCTCCCAGATCTCTGGGGAGGCTTGGAGACAGAGGATCCCCTATAAAGATCGAGCGGTATCAGAGCGCCTCTTTGATAGCCTCCGTAAGGCAGGGGTGAAGTGAAGGGATTAGAAATCTGCTGATTGAATACGCCTAAGAAAGGGCCGGTCTCTCGCCCTCTTTGTCGTGAATCGTTGACAGCCTCTGCTTATGGCCTCAACCGTCGGTTCTTCCAGACGGTCTATCCCTTGACAAAATCGGGCCTGCTGAATTCTGGATCTGGGTAGGTGTAAAAGCCTTTTCCAGTCTTCACGCCAAGCTCACCCTTCTCCACCATAGCCCCGAGAGCCTCGGGGGGACGATCCCTGGGGTCTTGGGATTCATTGAAATAGACCATCTCAATGTCGTGGACCACGTCGAGCCCCACAGCATCCATGAGGCCGAAGGGTCCGTGAGGCATTTTTGTGAAGATCATCCAGGCCCGGTCGATGTCTTTGAAATCAACAAACCCTTCTGCCCACATATAGAGGGTCTCCCGCTTGATGGCCCTCCAGACCCGGTTGAAGCAGAAGCCGAGGCTTTCCTTTTTGACCGTCAGGGGGAGGCAGCCGATAGAGCGAATCCAGTTTTTGCCGGCTTCGATAGTGTCGATTGCCGTCCGCGTCCCTCCCATGATATCGACCATGTTGAGTCCCATGGCCGGAGAGTAGAAGTGGATGTTTAGACATTTTTCTGGTCTATTGGTGGCGCTTTCGATTTTCGAGATCGGTATGGAGGAACTGTTGGTCGCCAGAATGGCTCCCCGGGGGGCAAGGGCATCCAGCCTTTTGAAAAGGTCTCGCTTGATTTTTAGATCCTCTGGGACGGCCTCGATAACGATTCCTGCATCTCGAAGGGCTTCCTCAAGCCTCTCGCAGAGATTCACCCTGTCCGCCCCTTTTTCCCAGTCCTCAATAGGGAGCATTGCCTTTGTTCGTGAAGTCTTCATAAAGGACTTCAAATTTTCTCGCACCCTCTTGAATGCGTTCTCGTCAGCGTCATAGACACAAACGTCGTAGCCAAAACAGGCGGCAAGAATAGCTATTTGAGTGCCCAAGGTGCCGGACCCAACAACCGTAACATTTCGGATCCTCTCTTCCATCCTCCATCCCTCCTCTGCTCTATCTTTGTTAGATCCCCCGGCTCTAAAGGCTCCCTATTCTATTTGAAAAACACCAAGAATAAAAGGGGGCTGTAGGGGGTTTTGGGCGTAAGGGTCTGTCTTTTCGACCACTTGCTTTTTTGGCCATACTCGATATAATTGTCTGTGATCCTCTGCCAAGACGGTTCGGTATGGTCTCATGAGGCTTCTCGTGGTCGAAGATGAAAAGAAGGTAGCTAGCTTCCTTAAGAAGGGCCTAGAGGAGGAGCGTTATGCCGTTGATGTCGCGTACGATGGCGAACAGGCCCTGGATATGGCCGAAGTATATGATTACGATCTCGTCCTTCTCGATATCATGCTGCCAAAGATCGATGGAATGACCGTGTTGAAATCCATCCGGGAAAAGGACAATTTGGTTCCTATTCTCATGCTAACCGCGAAAGACTCGGTTGAAAATATCGTTGAGGGCCTCGATGCGGGCTGTGATGACTATCTGACGAAACCCTTCGCCTTCAGCGAATTATTGGCACGGATTCGTGCCCTTCTTCGCCGTGACAGAGAGGCAAAGGATTCTGTCCTTGAGATTGCAGATTTGAGACTTTCCCTACCCACGCACGAGGTCGTCCGGAGCGGAGAGAAAATTGATCTAACGGCAAAGGAATTCGCACTCCTTGAGTATTTCATGCGGAATCCAAATCGAGTTCTGACGCGCACAATGATATCAGAGCATGTTTGGGATTACCATTTTGACACTGACACGAATGTCATCGACGTTTATGTCAACTTCCTCAGAAAGAAGATCGATCGCGATTTTGACCTCAAGCTGCTCCATACAATACGGGGCGTAGGCTACATGATGAAAGCATAGCATGAGGGACATGCCATGTATTTTCAGAGCATTCGGTTTCGTCTGACCTTGTGGTACGTCGCTATCCTGGCACTCATTCTCTGCTCCTTCAGCGGGTTTCTTTATCTCACCCTATCGCGAAGTCTCCATCAGTATATGGATGCAAAAATAAAGAGCATCGCCGACTTTATTGCCGCATCATATTCCAGTCCCTATGCCAAATATGGGCGCAATCTGGATCGGCTCATCGAAGAAGCGACCGGCATGCGGCCAACAGGAAAGTTCATCCAGGTTCTGGACGGAAAAGGTCGGATTGGCCTAAAATCAGGCAACCTGGGAAAATTCCAGCTACCAATCTCCCGTCAGGCATCAACAAACGCGGCAAAAGGGAGGCTGACATATGAAACCAATCGGACCATAGCCGCCTGGCCCATTCGAATTGTCACCGTCCCGATTGTGGAAGGACGACTGATAACAAACATCGTTCAGGTCGGCAGTTCCCTGGAGGATGTGGAGAAGGCGCTCAAGACCCTTCTTCTGATCTTGTCGATTACCATTCCCTCGCTCCTTGCTGTTGCCAGTCTAGGAGGGCATTTTTTAGCCAATAGGGCCCTTAGACCGGTCGATGAGGTTTCGAACACCGCGCGGGCCATCACCTCCCACAATTTAAACAGACGGATTCGAATAAAAAAGACCAAGGACGAAATCGGCCGGCTCGCCGAAACATTCAACGAAATGATATCCCGTCTGGATGAATCATTCAGAAAAACCCGGCAGTTTAGCGCCGATGCGTCCCACGAACTCAAGACACCGCTGACCGTTCTCAAAGGGGAAATTGAAGTGGCGTTGCGCAGGGCACGGGCCGGTGATGAGTACCGGGCAATCTTAGGGAGTAACCTCGAGGAAATCAATAACATGACGAGAATTGTGGACGACCTTCTGCTCCTCTCTCGAGCCGACAGCGGTGAGGTTCCGCTCACAAAAAGCACCGTCGACCTGTCTGACTTCCTCTCGGAAATTCAGGTACAGGCTCAGCTTCTGGCGACCTCGAGATCGATCGACGTCTACTTCCATGACAATCAAAAGGTCTTTACGTTGGCAGACCCGCTTCGCCTCAAGTCTATGATGCTCAACCTGGTCGAAAATGGAATCAAGTATTCTCTGGATGGGGGACGAATAGATATTACCCTTGAGCAAAATGACGGTTTTGCCGTCATTACCGTGACTGATCAAGGAATCGGTATTCCTCAAGAGGCTCTTCCTCATATTTTTGATCGTTTCTTCAGGGTCGATAAGGCCCGTTCTCGGCAGGAAGGCGGGTCCGGCCTGGGCCTCAGCATTTGCAAGTGGATTGCAGAGGCACATGGTGGAAGCATATCAGCCAAAAGCGAACTCGGAAAGGGGAGCGCCTTCATCGTTAGAATACCCAGCATGAACTAGCGCCGTAGGTTACCAAATCTGATCAATCTCCGTTCACTGTCCGGTTCTCGACCTCTCACGGGAGGGAGAGACCTAGGGGGAACGAAAAAACCTTTGCGGAATGTTCTTTCACACATTGAGGCGGGTATTGGCAAGTCCGTGACGAACCGTTTCGGTATTTGCCTTTCTTTTTTTTGTGAACAGTCTGGGTGACCTTAAGATTGGCTCAGTTCGCCGGGCCATCCCCTGGACAAAAGGACCTTAGAGGGACCTATTTGCGGCAATGCCCTCACCGCAGATTGAGGTAGCTCTTGGCGGATAGGTGGAAGACCGACAGGGTTCTCGTCCCGTCAGTTGACCTAATACCGACGTGCTGCAGGGTCTTTGGAAGGGAAGGCAAATCGTGTGAAGCGATCTATTTTGAGCCAAGAGTTAACAATTTGTGGCATTCATTTTGCACAAAAACTACCCACCACAAAACCCACAAAAACACCTCAGGTCAGGTAAAAATGAGCAAGCGATTAGGTGAACTCCTCATCAAAGCCAATCTGGTCACCCCCGATCAGGTCCAGAGGGCCCTCGCCGAGCAGAAAACCGGTGGTGGTAGCATCGGCACCAACCTTATCAAACTCAAGTATATCGATGAAGACACGCTCCTTGCCTTCCTCAGCAAACATTACAATGTCGAGTCGGTCAGGCTATCGAAAGTTGCCATTGATGAGAAAGCCACCAAACTCGTCCCATCCAGCACGGCGAAGAAACACCTCCTCATACCGGTCAAACGCGTTGGGCCCAAGCTGATTGTGGCCATGTCGGATCCGAGCAACATCATTGTCATCGACGAGATCAAGTTCATTACAGGCTACAATGTCCAGCCCGTCGTGGCGATTGATAGGGATTTGGTGGATGCCATCAAGAAGTTCTACGGAGGCGGTGGAGAGATTGCTGGTATGGGCGTTACCAACCTCGATGCACAGGATTACACCCTTGAAGAAACACAGAGCAACCTGTTTGATTCCGAATTTGATGACGATCTATCCACGGTGGATGTAAGCGACTTCGACAAGCTCGTCCATGGTGCGGTGGACAATATTGAAGTTGTGGACGCGAAAGATGACGAGGTTACGGTCGAGAATATCGATGCCCCCGTTATCAAACTGGTGAATGGTATCCTGATTCGGGCCATTAAGATGGGGGCCAGCGATATTCACTTTGAGCCATACGAGAGGGTATTCCGGGTACGTTATCGGATCGACGGTGTTCTCCACAAGGCGATGGGGCTTCCCCTTCAGATCAGAAACGCCATCACGTCCCGTCTAAAGATAATGTCGAGACTCGACATTGCCGAAAAACGTCTGCCCCAAGATGGCCGCATTAAACTGCGCTTGGGGAAGGGACGGGAGATGGACTTTCGTGTCTCGGTCACGCCGACGATCTTCGGTGAGAAGGTGGTCTTGAGGATTCTTGATAAATCCTCACTCCAACTCGATATGACCCGACTGGGCTTCGATCCCGATAGCCTCAAACTCTTTCGAGATGCATTTCATAAGCCAGTGGGCATGGTCCTCGTGACAGGACCGACCGGGAGCGGCAAGACAACGACCCTCTATTCCGCCCTGGCCGAACTGAACAAGGAAACCGATAACATTATGACTGCAGAGGATCCGATTGAATATAACTTCATGGGAATCAACCAGGTTCAGATGCACGAGGAGATTGGCCTAAACTTTGCCGCGGCCTTAAGATCCTTTCTCCGGCAGGACCCCGACATTATCATGGTTGGCGAGATCCGTGACCTTGAAACGGCTCAAATCGCTATCCAGGCCTCCCTGACAGGCCACATGGTTCTGAGTACCGTCCATACCAATGACGCCCCGAGCACGATTAGTCGACTCATTGATATGAATATCGAGCCTTTTCTTATCACCTCTTCTGTTATCCTGATCCTTGCCCAACGGCTTGTGCGGAAAATCTGCCGTGAGTGTAAAGAAGAGATCAAGGTCAGCCCGAAAATTCTCGGTGGCCTGGGCGTGCCGCCTGATCGCATCAATGGTTTTAGAGTGTTCCGGGGGAAGGGCTGTCAGCTGTGTAATGAAACCGGCTATAAAGGCCGGATAGGCCTTTATGAGGTGATGTCTGTCAGTGATGAACTCAAGGAGTTGATCCTGTCGCGAGCATCCCATTTCGACATAAAAAAGAAAGCCATAGCTCTTGGGATGCAGTCCCTGAGAATGGCGGGCATCCAAAAGATCTTTGAGGGCGTGACGAGTGTCGAGGAGATCTTACGGACCACAATGGATGACCGTAGTTAGGAACAGCGCCTGTATGACGGCCAGATGAACTAAGGAGGAGGTTTCACCAAAACGAGGGGGAACAATGGTAGAACTCAAAAACCTGTTAGAGGTACTCATCGAGAGAAAGGCGTCAGACCTTCACATTACGACAGGAACTCCACCGATTGTCAGAATCGATGGACAGCTGGTTCGACTCAATACGGAGCACCTCAACGCGACAGAGACCAAGCGCCTCTGTTATAGCGTCCTTACAGATGCTCAGCGTCACCGCTTCGAAGAGGAGAGTGAGCTGGACTTCTCTTTTGGCATCAAGGGGCTAAGCCGGTTCCGGGGAAACATATACGTCCAGCGTGGAGCCGTTGCCGGAGCCTTCCGGACCATACCGTATGAAATCCTGAGTTTCGACAGGCTGGGGATCCCGCAGACTATCAATGAGCTTCTCGCGAAACCCAAAGGCCTTGTACTCGTCACCGGTCCAACTGGAACAGGAAAATCAACGACGCTCGCGTCAATGATTCAGAAGATAAATGAGGAGCGGTACGCCCATATCATTACCATTGAGGACCCCATCGAGTACCTCCACCCTCACAAAAAATGTATCATCAATCAGAGAGAGGTCAATTCCGACACAAGAAGCTTTGCCGAAGCGCTCAAGCATGTCCTCCGTCAAGACCCAGATATTATTCTGATCGGAGAAATGAGAGATCTAGAAACCATCCAGGCCGCTCTTACCACTGCTGAGACAGGTCACTTAACCTTCGCCACCCTTCACACCAATTCGTGTGTAGAGACGATCAACCGAGTCATCGATGTTTTTCCACCTCATCAGCAACCACAGATTAGGGCCCAGTTGTCCTTTGTTCTCGAAGGGGTCATGACCCAGCAGCTACTGCCAAAAATCGGGGGTGGCCGATGCCTCGCCATGGAGATAATGTTTCCTAATCCCGCCATTCGGAATCTCATTCGAGAGGATAAGGTGCACCAGATCTACTCTCAAATGCAGGTTGGCCAGGCAAAATTCGGAATGCAGACCATGAACCAAGCCCTTCTGTCTGTCTATGAAAGGGGACTGGTCTCTCTGAATGAAGCTATGCAAAGAAGTACCAACCCCGATGAATTCAGGCAGATGCTCTCCACTGTGGGAGTTTCAGCAAAGGCGAGGCCGATACAAAGCAGGGCGAGGTAGGCGTGCCAGGGTAGGATTTGTCTTCTTCCTTTTGCTTCCCTGGAATCATAAATTCAATCATCGGAGGAACGTCATCAATGCCAATCTATAGATGGGAAGGGAAGACCCTTAGAGGTGCCATCAAGCGAGGAGAACTGGAGGCTGCGAGCGAAGGTGCCCTCCGGATTCAGCTCCGCCAGCAAAACATCATTCCCACCAAGATTCTCTCCAAGGGGAAGGAGATAAAACTCCAGCTCTCTCTCGGCCGGCAAAAAATATCTGAGAAGGCGGTCGGGGTCTTTACCCGACAACTGGCCACGATGATAGATGCTGGTCTTCCTCTTGTCCAGTCCCTGGATATTCTCGGCATGCAACACGAGAACAAAACCTTCCAAGGGATCCTCAAGACTGTCAAAGATGATGTCGAGGCCGGGTCAACATTTGCGGCGGCCTTGGGGCGGCATCCCAAGGTTTTTCCTGAGTTGTATGTAAACCTCGTCGTTGCGGGAGAGGAAGGTGGTATCCTCGACAATATTCTTCTTCGCCTATCGAGCTATATTGAGAAAGCGGTTGCCCTCAAGAAGAAGGTGCGGTCGGCACTGGTTTATCCGAGTGTCATCATCGCCGTTGCCATTCTCGTGGTAGCGATTCTGATGATCTTTGTGATTCCTGTCTTCGAGAAGATGTTCCTCTCGGCTGGCCACAGTCTTCCCCTGCTCACTCAAATCATAGTCACCATGAGCAAACTGATGAAACAATATACTTGGGCTTTCCTTGCTGGCCTAATCATTCTGATCTTTTTGCTCCGGAGGTATCACAGAACCGATTCAGGCAGGAAAGGCATTGACACGGTTCTGCTGAAACTCCCCGTCTTCGGGCCGCTCCTTCGAAAGATTGCAATCGCTCGGTTCTCTCGGACCCTCGGCACCCTCGTGAGCAGCGGTGTGCCAATCCTGGACAGCCTCAACATTGTGTCGAAGACTGCCGGCAACAAAATCGTGGAGGACGCAATCCAAAATGCTCGAAGCAGCATTAGTGAGGGCGAAACCATCGCTGAACCTTTGGACAAGTCAAATGTTTTCCCGCCCATGGTCATCCAGATGATATCCGTTGGAGAATCCACGGGCTCCCTCGACACCATGCTCAACAAAATCGCTGACTTCTACGATGAAGAGGTAGATACCACAGTCGCCACCCTCACCTCTCTCCTGGAGCCGTTTCTCATGATTTTTCTAGGCGGTACGGTGGGAACAATTGTCGTCGCCATGTATCTTCCCATTTTTCAAATGGCCTCAGCGATCGGGTAGACTCTCCACGGGAGGAATTGATGGGGTTGCTGAAACTCGCTGACGCTGAGACTGCTACCCACGGGCGGCTTCGAGTCTTAATGGCCGCTAGGGTTTTGATTGTTACCCTCCTGTTGGGTGCCTCAGCCCTGGGTCAGATAAGCAAAGAGAAGACCCTACTCATCACTCCGAATGACTCGATTTATATTGTTATCGCCCTCACCTATTTTCTGACCATTCTCTACGCTTTGGTGCTGAGAAAGGTGAGGAATGTCTACCGATTTGCCTACGGGCAGGTCTTTTTCGATACAATCTTCATCACTTATCTTGTTTATCTCACCGGAGGGATTGAGAGCCTCTTCCCCCTGGCATACGTCTTTTCTATCATTAGCGCCAGCTTTGTTCTTTCCAAACAGGGCACCTACATCATTGCCTCTCTCAGCGCGTTTCTCTACGCTGCCTGCCTGAGTCTCGAGTACTATGGGTTGATTCGCCCGCTCGCTGCCTCGGGGCCGTACCTTTATGGGAGCTATGATGTGCTTTATCGCATCTTCGTCTATTTCCTGGCTTTCACTGTTGTCGCATTGCTGGTGAATCATCTGGGGGAGGAACTGCGGGCCAAAAGAAAGCAACTCAGAGAGAAACAACTCGATTATCAGAAGCTCGAGGCTTTTCACCAGAACGTCATTCAGAGTCTTGATAGTGGGTTAATCACGACAGATCGGTCTGGAAGAGTCTCCTTTATGAACAGAACAGCTTATCGAATACTCGGAATCGATCCGTCGGTGAGCGCCTCCCCTGTCCTTGACACCCTTCTGTCAGGTCTCAAGACCGGTTTGACCGAAGAATCGATAAAGTCGGAAGACATCTTCAGGCGAGAGGAAACCACCTTTCAGAGACCTGACGATGCCGTCATCCATCTCGGGCTCTCAAAGTCTCCCCTGAAAGACATCAATGGCGATCCGGTGGGATCGATCTTAATCTTTCAAGATATCACACAAATCAAAGAAATGGAGGAACAGATCAAAAGGGCTGATCGGATGGTGTCCATCGGGAAGATGGCCGCAGGAATTGCCCATGAGGTCCGAAATCCACTTGCCTCTCTCATGGGGTCGATCCAGGTATTGAAGGAGGAGATGAATCTCAACGGCAGGGATTTGGATCTGATGAATATCATCCTTCGGGAATCTGAACGGTTGAATCGACTCGTTACAGATTTTCTCCTCTTTGCTCAACCACCGAGGACCGAATTCAGCCCGATGATACTTAATCAACTTATCGATGAAACGCTGCAAATGTTAGAGAACTCTCCTCAATCCAACGGGCACATTTCCATCTCCAAGGTGTACTCCCATGAGGCCAGGGTTCTTGGCGACGCCAACCAATTGAAGCAGGTCTTCTGGAATCTTCTCGTCAACGCTGTTCAGGAAATGGAGGGCGGTGGTAGGCTCGGCGTAGCCCTAGAGGGAGGAGACGGTTATGTCAAGATCTCTGTTTCGGATAGTGGCAAGGGAATAGAGAAACAGGATAAGGGGAAAATCTTCGAACCCTTTTTTACGACAAAAGAATCTGGAACGGGCCTGGGACTCGCAATTGTCCATCGAATCGTTGAGAATCACGGAGGAGAAATCCAAGTCGACAGCGAGACGGGACGTGGGACAACGTTCACGCTTGTTCTCCCCGAGGCGATTGAAATCTGAAGACTGACAGAATGAGAATCCTGGGAGATTGGACCGGTAACTAGAATGGAAAGAATACTGGTTGTAGACGACGAACTGAGCATGCGGGAATTCCTGGAAATCATGCTGACCAAGGAGGGATACCAAGTCCGAACCGCCACAGATGGGCGAAAAGCCCTGGCACTGGCCGAAAAGGAGCTCTTCGATTTGGCCATCCTCGATATTCGTATGCCAAAGATGGACGGTATAGAGACTCTCGTCGGGCTCAAAGAGATCTCACCTGAAACGGTTGCCTTGATGATTACGGCATACGCATCAACCGATACTGCCGTTCAGGCGATGAAGCAAGGAGCTTATGACTATATCACCAAGCCTTTCAAGATCGAAGAGATCAAGATGACCATTCAAAAGGCTTTGGAGAAGAAATCCCTTGAAACCGAGAATACGCTTCTCAAGCAGGTTGTAAAGGACCGATACAAGTGGGGAAACATCATCGGAAAGAGCGAGAAGATGCAAGAGATCTATGAACTCGTGAAGAAGGTCTCTCCCACAAAGTCCAACGTGTTGCTTTCAGGAGAGAGTGGAACAGGAAAAGAGCTGGTCGCAAAGGCAATTCATTACAACAGTCCCAGGAAGAATAGACCCTTTGTCATATTGAACTGTGGCGCCATACCAGAAAACCTACTCGAAAGCGAGCTTTTTGGACATATGAAGGGAGCCTTTACCGGTGCCATCTCCAACAAACACGGGCTCTTCGAAGCCGCTGACAAAGGCACGATCTTTCTCGACGAGATTGGAGAACTGCCACTCTCCATGCAAGTGAAGCTGCTGAGGGTAATCCAGGATCGCGAATTTACCCGGGTAGGAGGCACGGAGCCGATTCGCGTGGATGTGAGAATAATCTCAGCCACCAACAAGGATATCGAGGACGCTGTGCGAAAAGGTGAGTTTCGGGAGGATCTCTTCTACCGACTGAACGTCATCCAATTGAGGCTCCCCAATCTCCGAGAGAGAAAGGACGATATTCCTCTTCTGGCCCAGAATTTCCTCCATCTATTCTCTGCCGAGCTGGACAAGGACATTCGCCAAATCTCTCCAGAAGCGATGAGGATCCTGATGAACTATGACTATCCGGGCAATGTGAGAGAACTTCAGAATATGATCGAAAGAGCAGTAGCATTAGAAGGATCGAACATTCTTTCCGTTGAGAATCTTGCATCTTATATAGATGAACAGCGCGATTTGGCACGAAGTGAGATCAATCTGGAGATTCCAAAAGAGGGAATCGATCTCGAAAGGGTTGTCGAAAATCTGGAAAAGACGCTGATTCTAAAAGCGCTCGAGAAGACGAAGGGTGTTAAGAAAAGAGCAGCCGATCTTCTAAACATCAACTTCAGATCCATGCGATACCGTCTGGAAAAGTATCGCATTAACAATTCTGAATCATGACTTTCTCATGAACATCCTCTCAAGCTGAGGCGTATCGATCTCTCTGCATGCTGGCCTCCCATGGGGGCAGGTGTAGAAGAACCCCTCTCCTTCCATCTCCTCCAAAAGGGCACTCATCTCTTCAGTGGATAATTCCTGTCCAGATCGCAGGGCGCCATGGCAGGCAGTCACCTTGAGGGCTGCTTCTATGGCCTTTCCAATACCGTGCGCCTCTTCACCGATCAGATCCCTAACAAGATCTGACACGATTTGACCGTAGTCTCTCCTTGGGAGAATGGATGGGACCGATTTTATCACGACCGTATTTCGACCGAAGGGTTCCAAATCAAAACCCAGTCTTCCCAGTTCGGGAAGATAACGCTCAACCCTTTCCCATTCAGCTGGCGAGAACTCCACCGTCTCAGGCAGAAGAAGCCTTTGAACCTCAGGTCTCCCAGAGTCGACCCCCCGCTTCAATTGCTGAAAGACGATCCGTTCGTGAGCCGCATGCTGATCGATCAGAAGCAGGCCCCGAGGGGATTCGCAGACAATGTAAGCTCTCCCAACTTGCCCCAGGATCCGAAGAGAGGACGTCTTTTTTTTGAGCAGTTCACGCCGTGATCCTTCATGGGTGAGCTCACTTTCGGTACGCCCTATGGACGGACCTGAGGGATACTCTGCCGCCGATTCCATGACAGTCATACGCCGACCGTTGAGATCCCCTCCATCTATCGAGTCGTCATGGCGGATCTCACCTGGTCCTCCCGTGAAATCTTGAAAGAGCCCGAGGACCCCCTGATGAATGACACCCGTCGAACCGAATCTCACCTCGCTTTTGGTTGGGTGAACGTTCACGTCCATACTCCAAGGGGGGACCTGGATGAAGAGAACGACAACCGGATAGCGGTCCTTCCCTATTCGCCCCCGATAGCCCTCCATAAGTGCGTGGTGGATGGTTCGGTCCTTGACGAATCGCCCATTGACATAAATATAGATTCCTTTGGCGTTGGGACGGGAAAATGCCGGATCACTTGCATATCCATCGATCTCCAGAGCGTCCATCCTGATCCTGACCCGATGGAGAGCCTTATATGTCTCATTCCCGAGAAGACTACCGATCCGAATCAACCTGTCTTTTGTGGGTGGCACATCGAGAATTCTCTTCTCATTGTGAAATAGCCTGAAATGGACCCCACAATAGGGTAAAGCAATCCGCACGATCGCCTCCACGATGTGAGAGAATTCTGTGGCCACCGACCGGAGGAATTTCCTGCGAGCCGGCGTATTGAAAAAAAGGTCTTCCACCGCAACATCCGTACCTGTTGGACATCCTGTCTCCCGGATCTCCGTCACCCGACCCGCCTCCAGACTAATCTCAGAACCGCTCAATGACTGCGCCTCTTTTGTTACCATTTTGACTCGAGAGACCGAGGCAATACTCGGTAGGGCTTCCCCCCTAAATCCCAAAGTTTGTATCGTTGCGAGATCGTCACTCGACCTAATCTTACTTGTCGCGTATCTCTGAAAAGCAGTCAATGCATCTGTTCTTTCCATACCCGTTCCATTGTCAATAACCCGGATTCCACGGATTCCACCGCCTTCGGCAAAGACTGAAATCTCGGATCCTCCGGCATCGATAGAATTCTCCACCAGCTCCTTTACAACAGACGCGGGTCGCTCCACGACTTCCCCAGCAGCAATCCGATTGACAACTTCATCCGGTAGAATATGGATTCTCTGTGTCACACAACGCCTCGAACACCTCCAGATCTTTGGCCACTTGTGACCGGAGGATAGGAAAACACCTTACGGAAGACAGTGAGTGAGCGTCATAATGCCAAATGGAGAAAGGCCACATGAATCCTAAACGTGACATGGAAAATAATAGGCTGACTGACCCGGTGAGTTGGCAAATTCGAATAGAGCGGGCCATTTACCCGAATTTCAGAGTCTTGACGTATAGTAATTGGGATTTCCTTTGGCATCTGTTTTGGCGCCTCCAATTGTCCCGAGATCCTGGCCCGGACAAGAATCAGTTGGAACCCCTTTATTCAAAGTGAGCTATCGGGTATCCAAATACCTCCTCAAGCGATTCCAGAAGAGCCGACGATGGATCAACCTTGATGGGGAGACGGATAATGGTCTCACCCTGGTTTGGGATGATCAGATGAAGGATAGCCGCACTGTTCCCCTTGTTTTTGTTGAGGATATTCTTCAGATCTATAAGCTGATCCTTGGTGATTCCGGGACTCCTCAGCGTGAAATGCACCTTAGAAACGCAATTCTCGTTGCACTCTGAGAGAGGTAAGACCTCGGTTGCTTTGATCTTTGGATTCTCATCCTCCATGTCGAGAACCCCGCGAACCAGCAGGGGTTGGTCATCCCTGAGATGTGGAAGGCTTGCCTGAAAAACCTCAGGAAAGAGAATCACTTCGACGATACCCTTCATATCCTCTAAGGAGAGAAATGCCATTCGGTCACCTTTCCGAGTCTGAATCTCCTTCAAGGAGCTGGATACCCCGCAAATCCTCACTTCACTGCCATTCTGTCTCGTCAGGATGCTTGCCGTATCATCTTGAGTATGCCGTTTGATTTCTTCTTCAAAGCGAGCCAGAGGATGACGGGTAATGTAGAACCCAACGGCCTCTTTCTCAAATGCCAACAACTGATTCTCAGGCCATTCCTCGACTTCCGGAAGGTCCTGCCGTTCATTCCATTGGGGGTTCTCATCTTCCAGTCGCGAGAATATGCCTAACTGGTTGCTTTCCCTTTCCTTTTGAAAGATCTGGGCTTTTTCCACAGCATCATCCAAAGTGAGAGTCATTTGAGCTCGGGATGCCCCTGTGGAGTCGAAGGCACCGCTCTTTATGAGGCTCTCCACGACCCGCTTGTTGACTCGCCGCAGGTCCACTCGACGACAGAAGTCGAGAAGTGTTCGATAATTCCCCCCTTTTTCTCTTTCTTTAAGAATCGACTCGATGGCTCCCCCACCAACGTTCTTTACCGCGGCGAGACCGAAACGTATCCGTCCCTCTACAATGGTGAAATCACGCCAACTTTCATTCACGTCCGGAGGCAGCACCTCTATGCCCATATCCCGGCACTCTGCAATATATTTGACGATCTTATCCGTCGTGTCCACTTCACTCGTTAGCAGCGCTGCCATGAATTCCACGGGATAATGGGCTTTCAGATAGGCTGTCTGGAAAGCGATGAGGGCATATGCCGCACTATGGGACTTGTTGAAGCCATATTCGGCAAACTTTGCCATGAGTTCAAAAATCTTTTCCGCCGTGTCGGCACCGATGTTCTTTTTTTGAGCTCCATCGAGAAACTTCTCCCGCTGTTTTTCCATTTCACCAGGTATCTTTTTTCCCATAGCACGGCGGAGGACATCAGCATCTCCCAGATTGAAGTCGGCGAGCAGTGTGGCGATCTTCATCACCTGTTCTTGATAGACGATGACCCCGTAAGTCTCGCCCAAGACTTGTTTCAGTTGAGGAAGCTCATAATCAACAGTTCCGAGGCCATGTTTGCGCTTGATAAAGTCATCCACCATACCGCTGCCTAAGGGACCCGGTCGATAGAGGGCCACTAGGGCTATGACGTCCTCGAAAGCCCCAGGTTTGAACTTCACGAGGAGCTCCTTCATACCCGCACTTTCCAGCTGAAACACCCCGTTGGTTGCGCCCGAACTTAAGAGGTGATAGGTCTTGGCATCGGCAAGATCAATCCCTCCAATGTCAAAGTCTGGATCTTTTTGCCTCCTCACCATCTCCTCAGCCTTACGGATTACCGTCAGGGTTCTCAACCCGAGAAAGTCGAACTTGATGAGCCCGATCTTCTCTACGTCTTTCATTGAATATTGGGTCATCAATTCCCCATTCTGTCCTCGGTACAGGGGGAGATACTCGCTGAGGGGCTTATTTGAGATGACGACCCCTGCCGCATGGGTAGAGGCGTGTCTCGTCAGTCCCTCTAATGATTGGGCGATAGAAATCAATTTCCGCACGCGTTCGTCTTTTCCCTGTACCTCTCTCAGAGTCGGTACTTGGTCCAAGGCCTGCTGCAAAGTGATGTTGAGGGTGTTGGGGATGAGCTTTGCGATTCGGTCGACTTCACTGTATGGCATGTCCAGGGCACGGCCCACGTCCCGGACGACCGCTTTGGCCTGCATCTTCCCAAAAGTAATAATCTGAGCAACATTATCCTTCCCATATTTCTCCGTTACATAGTGGATCACCTCGTCCCGTCGCTCCATACAAAAATCGACATCCACGTCAGGCATACTGATTCGTTCCGGATTAAGGAATCGTTCAAAGAGCAGACCATATCGAATCGGGTCTATGTCCGTGATTCTGAGGGCAAAAGCCACCAGACTGCCAGCAGCGGATCCCCTGCCCGGCCCCACGGGAATTCCCTCTGCTTTAGCATGATTGATAAAATCCGCGACGATCAAAAAGTATCCAGCAAAGCCCATGGTTTTGATTCTCTCGAGTTCCTTCTTAAGCCTGGTTAGGTATTTGTCGTGGGGTTCTGGGATACGGGTCAACCGATCTTGGAGACCTTTTCTGGAGAGTTCGTCAAGGTAATGGTTTAGAGATTTTCCATCGGGCGGCGAAAACTTCGGGAAATGATACTCTTCAAACCTCAACTCCAGGTTGCACTGTTCCGCAATTCTGAGGGTGTTTTCCAAAGCCTCTGGATACTGAGGGAGAATGCTTTCCATCTCCTCTGCAGACTTAAGATAGAATTCATCTGAAGAAAACCTCATCCTGTCAGGATCATTCAGCGTCTTTCCCGTCTGAATACAGAGGAGGACCTCATGAGCTCTCGCGTCCTCACTCTTGAGGTAATGACAGTCGTTGGTCGCAACTAAAGGGATTCCCAGCTCTTTTCCGATCTTATCCATCCCTTTGTTGATCCGTTCCTGGCCCTCCACGCCGTTGCTCTGAATCTCTAGAAAGAATCGCTCGCCAAAGATCTCCCTGTACTGTTGAGCTGCCTCGATGGCCTTATCGATAGTATTATTCAGAATCGAGACGGCAGTCTCTCCTTTCATGCATCCACTCAGTGCAAAAAGACCGTCCCCGTACTGGGTGAGCAGCTCCTTGTCGACTCTCGGTTTGTAATAGAATCCCTCAATATGGGCGAAGCTGACCAGTTTTGCGAGATTATGATAACCTGTTCGGTTTTTTGCGAGTAAGGTAAGATGGAATGTCTCTCCCCCTTGCTTCTTCTCATGCCGGCTGCCCGATGCAACGTAGATTTCACAGCCCACAATCGGCTTGACGCCGTGCTGGATAGCCTTCTGGTAGAACTCTATTGCACCGAACATGTTTCCGTGATCGGTGAGTGCAAGAGAATCCATTTCCAACTCGCGAGCCCTTTCAAATAGCTCCTCAAACCGGATCGCTCCGTCCAGGAGACTGTACTGGCTGTGTAAATGGAGATGAACGAAACTCGATCGCTTCATTTCCCCCTGCCTGCTCACTCCCACTCGATGGTGCTTGGCGGCTTGGAACTCATGTCGTAAACCACCCGGTTTACTCCCTTTACCTCGTTAACGATTCGGTTCGATATGGTCCCCAGTAGTTCATAGGGAAGACGCACCCAGTCAGCCGTCATCCCATCTACACTGTTGACCACGCGGAGCGCGATAACATTCTCATAAGTTCTCGAGTCTCCCATCACACCAACTGTCTTGACGGGCAGCAGAATTGCAAACGCCTGCCAAATGTCGCGTGAAACACTAGAACCCATAATCTCTTCAGTCACAATGGCATCAGCCTCTCTGAGGATTTGAAGTCTCTCTCGGTTGACTTCGCCAATGATCCTGACGGCAAGGCCTGGTCCTGGGAAAGGTTGCCGAGTCACAATCTCTTCCGGGATTCCCAATTCCCGCCCGACCTGCCTCACCTCATCTTTGAAAAGTTCCCGAAGGGGCTCGATGAGTTCGAGGTTTATTTTGTTAGGGAGGCCCCCTACGTTGTGATGACTCTTGATTCTGGCCGACGGACCCTTGAATGAGACGCTTTCAATCACATCTGGATAGAGCGTTCCCTGCGCGAGGAACCGAACGTCCTCGTTTTTGCGTGCTTCCCGCTCGAAAAGGAACACAAATTCGTTCCCGATGATTTTTCTTTTCTCTTCAGGATCTGAGACCCCACTGAGCTTTTCCAAAAAGAGGTCTTCCGCATCTACATAATGCAAATTCAGGTGCATGCGATCTCGAAAAACACTGAGCACACTCTCTGCCTCCCTCTTTCGGAGCAGACCATTATTGACAAAAATGCAGATAGATCGCTCCTCGACTGCCCGATGGAGAAGGACGGCAACCACCGAAGAATCGACCCCCCCACTCAGGGCACATATTACCTGATCTGAGCCCACAGTTTCCCTGATTTCTTCCACCGTCCTTTTCACAAAAGATCCCATGCTCCAGGTGGGATCACAATTGCATATTTCAAAAAGAAAATTCCGTAGAATCTCCAATCCGCTGGAGGTGTGCACGACTTCTGGGTGGAACTGTATGCCATAGAGTCCTCGAACGCTGCTTCCAAATGCGGCAACCGAACAGTTCTCTGAATAAGCGATCCTATCAAAACCCTGTGGAAGCTCCTCAACATGATCTCCGTGGCTCATCCAGACGGACAGTTCTTGTGTTTCCTTCCCAGCCGCAATACCTCGAAAGAGACCGGAGGACTCATCTATGGTCACGAGCGCCTGACCATACTCCCTATTCGAGGAACCGCTCACCCGCCCCCCCAAAACATGGGCCATGGCCTGCATGCCATAACAGATTCCCAAAACCGGAATTCCCATTTCCAGCACAGACCGCTCGCACTGAGGAGCCCCCGGCTCATAGATGCTTGCCGGCCCTCCGGACAGAATCAAACCTCTCGGATTGAAGGCTTCGATCTGGGCCAGCGAGACGTTATACGGATGAATTTCACAATAGACACTCAACTCTCGGATTCGGCGTGCGATGAGCTGGGTGTATTGGGAACCGAAATCGAGGACGAGTATTCCGTTCTTGTCAGCATTCACAGAGTCGCCTATGAAAACGTTTCAGTTTGGGCCCCTCTCGGGTAATCAAGAAGGATTTTTGGCTCCTGTGGGGCCATTTCGGGAAATCCGGGTGTTGGCGTGTATCTTTAGATTTGAGGGACTAAGCTTGGTACCAGTTTACCAGCAAGGTCATGAGAGGGTCAAGATAGGCTCGAGTAGAATTTGCATCCTCTGGGGATTCGTCGGAACATGCCTCGTCCTGGAGACTCAGCGAGAAGAAAGGCAAAAAAATAACCCTTTGGCCTGACATGTTCTCTGATATATACTGAAAGGGGGACTGGGCAGGGCAAAGTCCGGAGGATGTAATGAGAAGCCTGGCCCATTCAACTTGGGGCTCTTACGGCCTGAGTGTATATCCGCCTTGCTGTCTCCGGTTGTAGCGAAAAGGTCTCCCATCCTGGAGGTGCGTATCGTCGGCGGTTAGAAGTCCCAATTTGATAAGGCTCTCGAGGGACTCGGGATACTCTCCGTTTTCAAGATAGTAGACAGTTAAGGCCTTTTGGATTCTTTCAGAGGCGACCTGGCGTAGAAAGCTATTGGGAAGGGAGACCGTCGTTCCGCCTAGGGGTGCGTCGGAAAATACGGCCGGTTTTATGAATAGAAACAGAATAACCCCAACTGTCAAAATCATGGCGGAGCACAGAACGGCCGGGATTCTTGCGAAAGAACCCAAACCAACTCTGGCTCCCATCATCCGTGTAAAACCGGGGGTGCGTGTACTCACCCGTTCGACGTACCCCTGATCCCAGAGTCCAACCATTGCCTCACAGGCGTTGAATTTCCCCAACAAACTTCGATCAATGATCTCCTCAAGGGTCACCTGACCGTCCGTCAGCTCATAAACCAATTGCTGTTCGGGAGAGATCTTCCCCGGCTCTTTTGACAGGGGTTTGACTTTCTGAAAGACAACGTAAAGGCTCGAGATTCTGGCTTCGATCTCGGGCCATTCGTCGATCATTCGGAGAACATTCAACAGGACATGTTCTGGACTCAAGGCGATGGAGATCTTCTTGTAACTCTCGACAGTCTGAGGTTCAAAACGAAAGTTCCCGTCCTTCCATGAAAACAGATCGTAGACGGTCTCGTATACCTGTGTCGAAATAACCCTGACAATTTCCTCCTCTGTCAGAAGTTTTAGCTCGACCAGGATCTCACCGGTATATTGGAGCGTCTCTTCTTGAATCTTCAAAACCCGCTCTTTGTCTTCTTGCGAGATCTTTCTGGCCTTGAGCAGAATCTCACCCAATAGATCCCCTTTAGATCTATAATTGGCCGATACATGGACCATGAGACCATCCAGAAAAAAGATTTGAACCACCTTTTTTCCGCTCTCAACGTGAAAAACGCCGGTTTTGAACTGCTGCCCGATGAGTTGTATGATCTCGGTGATCCTGAAGTCTTTTAGCGATCCTTGTAAGCCCATTGATGTTACTATTCCTCTAGCCTTGTAGTCGAATAGCGCTCCTGAGAACCCCCAGATAGTAGAGCACGAAAAAGACGACAAAACCAAAACGGCTCCAAAAACCTATATGATATCCCAACGCGATAGGATCTTGCACGATACCGTTCCAGTAAAAAAACTTTAGCCCCAAGAGGAAGACAAGAAACACAAAGAAAGTCCCCTTGAAGGCCTGATCTTCTAAAAGATGCCCACCCCCTGGGATGATGAGCGTGAGAACGCCTTGGATTCCTGTCTTTCTTTTCTCGTATCTGCGAACTTGCCTCATCCTTTTGTCTCTCATTTTCGGATCGATACTCTCCTTTTTGACAAAAAGACGGTGACAGCCAAAGCAAACCGAATCTCCCTCGATCCTCCTGGCATAGAACTTGGCACTCGGTGTCCCGCAGAGAGGGCATCGCTTCGGAAAATTCCTTTTGGAACAAAGGAACGCGAATATTAACAAAAATGCCAGGAAAAAGATGGGGTAAATACCTTCATACTTCCCAGGCACCTTCCTCGTCCAGGCCTTCAAGAGCCCCTCTGGAAAGCCGTATCGTGCCGCGAAGAACTTAAATGCCCTGCTCCACAAGCGGCCCACGCCGATGGTGTCATCAATAATTAAACGATTCTTGTTTTCCGAATTGATCTGCGTATAGAAAGCCACGAGCCGTGGATCCAGTTTTTGAGCCATGTCAAGGGCCTGGCCTGCACCTTCCGAAGAAAGGATTGAATCTCTAACAGACGCCCGGTGGAGGTTATAATAAAAAGAAGCCTTCTTCGGTGATAATGAAATTGCTCTCTCGTAATGGGTCACAGCTTCTTCTGAACGTTGGGTGCTCAAATAGACATTACCGAGGTTGGATATAAGTTCAGGCCAATCCGGATCAAATTGGAGGGCTCTCTTGTAATAACGCTCCGCCGTATCGTAATTGCCCTCTCTCTTGCTCAAGAGTCCTAAAGTGAATAGAACGTCTGCATCGTCGGGGTTCTCCTGGCCCCACTTTTTCAGGCTCGATTTCGTTCCATTCCCCCAGCTTGCTTCGTTGGCCTGTTGCAAGCTCATCAAGATTATCGGATCAGGATTATCCAAGAAATCGCTTGCTTCGTCCAGACTCCATGGGAGATAGACCAGGAGAAATAGAAAGACCACAATCAGGTGCCTTTCTTTTCTTGCCAGATAGCCCCACAGCAAGATTGTCCAGTAAACGAGACTCCAGAGAAGATTCAACTGAAGAATCACAGGGACGACGAATGCGCCGATCTTCAAAAGGCTTATGGAAAACCTCAAAGGGGACAGATCGAAATCCTTTTTCACATTATGAACATCAAGCCACAGATATTTGAAAGCCATGAACAGGGCAAAGACGACAAATGTTAGGGTGACAGCGCCCGAGATCAGGTAGATGGTATTGAGGGATTTGAAGAATAGGATTCTGAAATTTTTAAATGTTGTATAGGCCCCTTTCACATACTCTCGAGCAACGAGGGTCACTAGGGTCTTATTTCGACTCCAGTAAACCTTTCCCATCGTGAAATAGGCCGACGGATAATCGGGCGCAAATCTCTTCGCGTATTGGCAAAGAAAATCGGCTCTATCGACGTCCTTTCTGTCGAGCGCCCTCAGGCTCTCGCGGACAAGCAAGAGAGATAATAGAGGAATATTCCGAATGCCCCGGTCTAGCTGGGCTTGATAAATAATATCCAGCTTTTCCTTGCCCAGACCATCCTTTCCCGTGAGGATCGTCGTTTTCCTCTCGAACCAATGAGGTCCAATAATCTGGCCAAAACTCCCTGAAAGTTCAGGATCCTGCGAGGCATCGACTCGAGAAGGGAAAAAGCCATAACCGGGAGTTGCAGAAATCAGCAAAAAACAAATCCACATTATGACAGCAATAATCAGTGCTGAGGTCTTTTGCATGGAGATAGTCCTGGAAGGGAACTCTTATGGAGGGGATTTATTCAAAAAACATACCAAAGTGAGCCCAGCCGCTCTATTCTATTCGGTAGTTTGGCGCTTCCTTTGTGATGATGACATCGTGGACGTGGCTCTCCCTTAGCCCTGCTGGTGTGACCCGAACAAACCGGGCCTTTTTTCTGAGGCTGTCAATGTCGTCAGACCCTACATAACCCATTCCGGACTTCAATCCCCCAACGAGCTGGTGGATACATAGGGACAGAGACCCCCGATATGGCACTCTTCCCTCTATTCCTTCCGGAACCAGTTTGGAGGCCAACTCATCTTCCTGAAAGTACCTATCTCTGCTACCCTGTTTCATTGCCTCTATGGATCCCATCCCCCGATAAACCTTGTAAGATCGTCCCTGATACAAGACCATCTCCCCAGGGCTTTCATCGGTTCCCGCGAAGAGATTTCCGATCATGACACAACTCGCCCCCGCCGCGAGGGCCTTGGTGACATCTCCGGAGAATTTTATCCCTCCATCCGCAACAATGGGAACGCCGTCAGGCCCAGCCGCCTTTGCTGCTTCCATAATGGCAGTCAACTGAGCCACCCCGATGCCAGCCACGACCCGGGTCGTACAGATCGACCCAGGTCCGACTCCAACCTTGACCCCATCCGCTCCAGCTTCTATCAGGTCAGTGGTTCCCTCCTCTGTGGCCACGTTGCCGGCGATTAGTTGAACAGCCGAATGGTTCTCTTTGATGTATTTCACGGCTTCTAAGACGTTTTTGGTGTGCCCATGAGCCGTATCTATGGCAAGAACGTCGGCCCCTGCTTTGACGAGAGCCTCAGTTCTAGGTTCGATGTCTTTCCCTACCCCAATAGCCGCTCCAACCCGTAACCTCCCAAGTTCATCCTTGCATGAATTTGGGTATTGCTTCATCTTCTCAATGTCCTTTATGGTAATCAGGCCCTTCAGGTTTTTCTGTCCGTCGACGACGAGGAGTTTTTCTATTCGGTTTTCATGGAGAATCTTCTTTGCGTCCTCGAGGGTGATCCCCATTGGTACGGTGATGAGATCCTTCGTCATCACCGTCGATATCTTCTGATCCAGGCGCGTTTCGAATCGGAGATCTCGATTTGTCAGGATCCCGACTAGCTTTTTTCCTATCGTGATGGGCAACCCCGATATCCCGTAGGTTTCCATTGCCTCCAGGGCTTCGTAAATCTTCTGATCTGGGTGCATGGTGATCGGATCAACGATGATTCCACTCTCATACTTTTTCACCTGGTCAACTTCCGCTGCCTGACGGTCGATAGGCATGTTCCGGTGAATAATTCCGAGCCCGCCCTCTTGGGCCATACGGATAGCAGTCCTCGACTCGGTGACGGTGTCCATGGCTGCACTGACGAGTGGGGTACTTAGCCGAATCTCCCGGGTAAGATAGGTCGACACATCGACATCGGCAGGCATAACAGAAGACTTCCCCGGAAGAATCAGGACATCATCAAATGTCAGAGATTCAGCGAATTCTGCCATTCCCATCTCCTTGGCGCTTATACAAAAAAGGGAACCATCAGGTTCCGATTTTTCAGCTGCCTCTATCGGGAGTAACGGCTTATCGACGTGCTTGATCGACCTGATTGTTCCACGCCGACTGATTTGTTGCACCGCACTCCAACCAACACCATTTAGTCAAACCATACCATCATATATCAAAGGGGGCAATTTTTGTCAACGACCCGTATGGCCGGAGTTTCCAGACTCTTTCGATCTCCATAAGCTCTCGTGGGCCAGGTCTCTTTGGGTGTTCCTAGGCATTTTTTCCGCTCACAAATCCTACGTGTCGCCTCAGGCAGGGGGTTCTGACAGCGTCTGTAGCGAGCCTTGTCTCCCGTTGCTCATGACGCCTGTGGCATTAGGGTCAGAGAGACCTCTTGCTTTCTTTCGGGTTTCCACACGGCGCAGCACGCCGTGCTCAAGGTCAACCTTTGGGAAAAGCAAACAGAGATGTGAGCACGGGGACAACTCGACAATGCGGTCCAGGTTAGTGTCTTGAGTAACTGTGTGGTCTGTTCTTGAGGAAACTCCGGCCGGGATGGCTTGGGATGCTCGGGTGGCCGAAGGAAGACACGGTGAATTCTTGATCGTTCTTCCAGAGTGTTGCCTCAATGGCTGTGAGAAGGCAGTGAAGGGTCTCGCGATTTCGGGCAGAAATGGAGATCCCCCCAAAGCGTTTGTAGACTGTCTCGACAAACCCTCGCGGTACTCTGTCCTCTTTATTGAAAACGAGTAAGCGGGGGATGTTCACCAGATCGAGGTCAGCCAGGATCTTCTGAACTGATCTAATCTGTTCTTCAAATCGCGGATTACTTGTATCCACGATATGAATCAAAAGATCAGCATCCTTTAGTTCGTCCAAGGTCGCGCGGAATGCGCCCAAGAGATCGGGGGGTAGATCTCGAATGAATCCAACCGTATCCGTTACAATGACGTCCCTCTCCTTCGGAAATCGGAGCCTACGGCTCGCCGTGTCTAGAGTCGCGAAAAGTTTATCTTCCACATCGACATGGCTGTCCGTCAGAGAGTTGAGGAGTGTCGATTTGCCGGCATTGGTATAGCCGATGATGGATATGATCGGTATTCCGGTTCCCAATCGTCTCGCCCTTCTCTGATTCCTGGCCCTCGATAGAAGATTCAATTTCTTTTCAAGGGCATTTATGCGGTCCCTCACGCGGCGTCTATCGATTTCCAGTTTCGTTTCTCCTGGGCCTCTCCCCCCGATTCCACCGGTCAACCGGGAAAGGGCAGTCGTCTTACCCGATAACCTCGGGAGAAGATACCTCAATTGAGCCAGTTCAACCTGGACCTTCCCATCACGACTCTTGGCCCTTTGAGCAAAGATGTCGAGAATCAGCTGCGTCCTATCTATCACCCGGAGTTCAGCAAAGTCCGCAATAGCAACGGCCTGCGTCGGTGTCAGATCTCTGTCGAAAATGATCAGATCAACTCCCAGCTGGGTGCACATAATCATCAGATCCTTCAACTTTCCGCGCCCAACAAGAAAACGGGAGTCAACCGCATGGGGCCGTTGAATCAAACTGTCAACCACCCTTACACCGCTGCTCCGGGCCAGCTCTTTCAATTCCTCCATGGAGTCTTCTGCGTAGTGTCGAGACCTCCTGTAAACCCCGACAAGAATGGCTCGTTCCTCTCTCTCACCGGAATCCTTCGATTTTTGCGACCTCTGAAATTCATTCTCCAGTGACTGAATGAAGTCCAGAAAATCGATTTTGCACTGGCCAAGTGACGGAAAAGATGAAAGTTCCCATTTCTGTCCCTTGGGGTTCTCGGGCAATAAATAGCCAACCTCCAGTGTCCCCGGCTTGCCATTTCTATGGGGGGACAGGACGGCCATGAGGTCCAACCGAATCATAGCCAGGTCTGTCAAATCGTCGTCCGTCAGACCTTCCCCTTTGAGGTGGGTGTGAATACATCGAAGACCCCTCAACCTTGTCGCTCCGCCCCTGAATCTGGAGAGATCTGGGATGAAGATTCCCCTTTGATCCCCAACGATCACATACTCGATCCCCCCTCTTCTGTTCACAAGAATTCCCATCTGGCGGCCGATTTCAGAGGAAATCTCCACCAGCGAGCGGGCAACTTCAGGCGAAATAACTCTGTGGGGATGGATTTTCCGTCGGTAGAGACGTTCGATTCTGTGTAGCTGACCAGGTTTTAGACCCGTAGGATTTCCGTGGATTCTGATGAGGGTATCTCCTCAAATATCAAATGTTTCAAGCACTTATAGTATATTACAACTCCTCTCCCACGTCAAGAAGGGATTTGAATCGAGTCTCTACAACTCCCGGTGCTCCGCCAGCAGGTGGTAAACGAGTTCCCCCTCAGCGCTTCTTGCCGCTCTCCCCTCTGCCTATACTTTTTTTTTTCTGGGGTTAGGGGTAGTATGTTCCTCATACAGACCGAATGATGGTCCGGCAGATTGGTGGAGGAGTTCTGGGACGGGCTACTAAAATCCAATCCGATTGCGGCGAAATGGAACTCATCATCCTGGGGTCTGGCACGTGCGTTCCCTCACTGACCAGAGGTTCTCCCGCCTCTGTTGTTCGAACGTGCGACCGGATACTCTTGATCGACTCTGGCAGTGGGACCCTTGAGAGGTTGCTTAAGGTCGGTATCACCATCCATGATGTCGACATGATTCTCTATACCCACACCCACCCCGACCATGTCGCCGACCTCGTACCTTTTCTGTTCGCCTCCAAATATGATTGGAAACCGAGACATCGCGATCTCACAATCATCGGTGGAAAAGGCTTTTCAGCCTACTTTGAGAAGCTCCAGAGCCTCTATGGAAAATGGATCGAGTCTGACCGCTTTTCTATCGATCTGAAGGAGTCGATCGACGACACTCACCCGTTTCCCGGGTTTCGCATCATTACAAAGCCCATGGATCATCTGCCGGAAAGCATCGCCTTCCGAATCGAAACCGATGACGGGAAAGCTGTTGTCGTGTCTGGAGACACCGATCACACCCCCAACCTCATCGAACTTGCGGCCGATGTTGACCTCCTTGTCCTTGAGTCGGCCTTTCCCGATGAGAATAATGTGAAAGGCCATCTCAGCCCTTCTTTGGCCGGTCAGATAGCCTCCGAGTCTCGATGTAAGAAACTCGTCTTGACCCACCTATATCCGATTTGTGAGGGCTACGATCTAAAAAGCCAGTGCGCTTCGACCTACAAGGGACCAATGGAGATTGCCCATGACTTGATGCGCTTCCACGTCTGACATGGCCTTCGATATTGACAGTCCTGAGAGGTTGCATATATAGTAAAGTGAAGTGGCGTAAGATGAGATTCAAATTCCACCTTATCATTCCACTGTTGTTCCTTCTCTTTGGATCCTTGTTTGCCGCAATTGAGGATCCGATTCGGGAGAAGGAGCGCGTCAATGTGATTGAAGTTGACGGAATCATAAACCCTGTATCAGCCAAATACATTGTAAGTTCAATCGATCGAGCCAGTGAGGAGAACGCCCAATGCCTCATTGTCATCATGGACACCCCTGGCGGTTTAATGGAGTCTATGAGGCAGATCGTTAAGAAGATGCTCTCCGCAGAAATTCCTGTCGTCGTCTATGTCTCTCCGAGTGGTGCCAGGGCGGCTTCCGCAGGAGTCTTTATTACCATGGCAGCCCATGTGGCAGTTATGGCACCTAGCACGAACATCGGTGCGGCCCATCCTGTGACATTGGGTGGTAAAGAACAAGACAAGGCGATGATGGAGAAGATCGTCAATGACACGGTCGCTTACGCAAAATCGATTGCCAGGAAGCGGGATCGAAACGATAAATGGGCGGCCGAAGCAGTGGAAAAGAGCGTGTCTATTACCGAAGAGGAAGCCCTCAAATTAAACGTCATCGATCTGATTAGCCCAAGCCTGGACGATCTAATGCTCACCCTAAATGGTCGCAAGATTACCCTTGACGGCAAAAAGACCCTTGTTCTCAACACAGAAGGCGCCGACATCAACAGAATCTCCATGACGTGGAAGGATAAACTCCTCAATGCCATCTCCCACCCCCAGATCGCCTACCTGTTGCTTCTCCTAGGTATGATGGGCATCTACTTTGAAATCTCCAACCCGGGTGCGATTCTGCCTGGTGTGATCGGAGGAATATCCATCATTCTTGCTTTTTTTGCGTTACAGGTCCTTCCCATAAATTATGCTGGTTTAGCTTTGATGATCCTTGGGGTCATTCTATTCATTGCCGAGATAAAGGTGACGAGCTACGGGCTCCTTTCGGTGAGCGGAATCATCTCTCTTCTCATGGGATCGATCATGCTCATCGACAACCCGAGCGAGTATCTAAAGCTATCCTGGCAAGTCGTGGTTCCTGCCGTAGCTGTGAGTGCTGGGTTCTTCATTTTTGCAGTCACCATGGCCATCCGCGCGCGCCTCAAGAGGCCTACAACCGGCATAGAGGGACTCGTGGGGAGGATTGGTATCGCCGAATCAGACTTCCGGCCTGACGGACAGATCGCTGTCCACGGAGAGATTTGGTCGGCCGAAAGCGAGGACAGGATCAAGACAGGGGACAAAGTCGAAGTCATGAAGGTTAACAAATTGAAACTGATCGTGAGGAAGGTCAAACATTAGAGTAGGAAAGGAGAAGACCCATGCCATTGTATTTTCCGGTTCTGATTCTTTTCATCATTATTATCCTCGCTTCAGCTATCAAAGTTGCAAGAGAGTATGAGCGGGGTGTGGTATTTCGGTTAGGCCGGCTGGTACTACCCCCCAAGGGCCCGGGGCTTTTTCTTATCATTCCCGGAATCGATCGCATGCTGAAAATCAGTCTGAGAACCGTGGTCATGGACGTGCCTCCCCAGGACATCATCACTCGCGACAATGTCTCCATCAAGATCAATGCCGTGGTCTATTTCCGTGTCGTCAATCCTGCTGATGCCGTGGTTCAAGTAGAGAACTACCTGTATGCCACCTCGCAGCTTGCCCAGACAACGCTGAGAAGCATAGCAGGACAGGCTGAACTTGATGAAATCCTGTCCGAACGGGATAAGCTCAGTCGGGAGATCCAGACCATTCTCGACCGCAGCACCGACCCGTGGGGGATCAAGGTGTCCATGGTGGAGATCAAGCACGTCGACCTCCCTCAGGAAATGCAGCGAGCTATGGCAAAGCAGGCCGAGGCAGAGAGGGAGAGGCGATCAAAGGTGATTCGGGCCCTCGGCGAGTTTCAAGCAGCCGAAAAGATTTCCGAGGCAGCAAAGGTCATGAGCCAGTATCCGATGGCCCTCCAGCTGAGGTATCTCCAGACCCTGGGAGAGATCGCGACAGAAAACAATTCGACCACAGTGTTTCCCATACCAATAGACCTGTTCAAGCCACTCCTGGAAACGCTAGTCCCAGGAAAGAAGGCGTGATGGTTTCCGCCTAGAGAAAGAAAACCACCATATGCATCGGAACGCGAGGCGATTTCCGAAGGAGACTCGGCGTATCCCTATAGCTATCCCGCAAGGCGCCACCCAATGAGATCAAATCTCTGTTCTTAACCCTCGTCTCCCTTTCGTCGACTAATCTGTCGCTGCAAGACAGCCAGAGTCAATATAGAAATAGAATTTATATTTTATTACAGTATCTTATATAAAAAATACTAGAAATCTACTCAAGAATTTCATCGACTCATTCCGTGAGCAACGCTACCAATCGGCGTCTTACAAATTTGATTTGACCTTTTGCATCCATCACTGACCCTGTCCTTGCCCTGTGCCACTGCGTTCTCGCTTTTGGGTCCGGAGGCATGTAGGAGGCTTCTCCCCATCGCTGAAAATGTCTCTCAAAGAGAGAGACCCTATTCACGCTTCCATTGGATCTTCATCCTCCCCGTCGCCGTGTGCCCCTTCAACTGACAAGAGATCCCTTACCGACTGAGACTGCAATACCCGATACCCAGCTTGCCGCGCGTCGTTGAACAGGACACGGATGCGTTTCCCTTCAACGTCTTCTGGGTTTGAAGGCACCCTCAAGGACTCCCCACCGAGGGATTCAATAATCTCCTTGGGAGTAAAATTGTCCAGGTCTTTGATAAGGACATACCGCTCGTGAGCCTCATCGATAGGAGCCAACACCGTGGCGTCTCTCAGTTTCAAGAGGAGCTGCTCCAGGGATTCAACAGCCACATTCAGTTTTTCTGCCATTGCCGTAACGGATATGGGCTCCAATCCCTTCAAAAAACGTTCCCCCGCGACCATGACAGCTCGAAGGGCTTAATACCCATCGTAAGACCCGGTATCAGAGGCGTTTGACTTGCCGGTGGGCGAAATTCGATGGTGTTGAAGGGTATAAACTACCTCGGCACCTAATAGGACAACAACCCAGGAAAGGTAGATCCATAAAAGGAATACGGGAATGGCCCCAAGGATGCCGTAGAGCTTATCGAAGGTTGCGACCTTGACGATATAGAGCTCAAACCCTTTCCGGGCGACCTGAAAGAGAAGCGTTGCTGTTATGGAGCCAATTGTTGCCGGAAAAACCCTAACCTTTGTATAGGGAAGCATGGTGTACATGAAAAATACGGCAGCAAAAATCATGGCATTGGGTAATCCGTATTTGGCCAGGATCTGAAAATAAGGGTAACGAAGAAGAATACCCCCGATCGTTGTCTCCCCGAATTTTCCTGAGAGAAAAATCGAACAGGCTAGCAGAATCGGTGAGAAAGTGATTACGCTCCAGAAAGAGGAGAATTTACCTAAAAGAGGCCTTTTCTCTCTCACCCTCCATATGGCATTGAAAGCTCCTTCAACTGTGTTTAGAAGAGAAACAGACACGAAGGCGAGAAAAAGAAGTCCTAAGACGCTGAAGGCAGCCAAGTTTTGAGATAGCTTTTGTATGCTTTCCATAATAATCGTCTGGGCTGAGATGCTTGGAAAAAGATGGTCGAACAGAAAACGCTGAAATGACTCTTGCGAAAACTTGACCCGGGAGAGAACAGAAAGGGAGACCGCCGAAATGGGCACCAGAGCGAGCAGGGTTGTGAAGGCTAGGGAGGCAGCTGTTTGCAAGCATTTATCCCTGACACACTCCTCGAAGAGATGATAGAAGAGCCTGACGGCGCGAAGGAGCCAGAAGATGGGTCCTGATCGGGTGGACATATCAAGGAGACTGATCTCCTTCATAAATCCTCTGACTGTCATGGTGCACTCCCTGAAACCGGGCAATAGGCAAGCTAACTAGGCCCATAGACCACGTCTTGATTTTCTCAAGGAGAACTAAGCAAATTCCATTCCATTGACATGATACGGACAAAGCTATACCATTAGCGCACTATCGACCCCAGGGGAGCCTGCACCGAAAGGCTGGGGAGAGCACGCTAATGAAGGTTCCTTTCCTAGACTTAAAGCGGCAGTACGGAACAATTCGTGATGAGGTACTTCGTTCGATTCACGAGGTTTTGGAGGGTCAGAACTTCATTCTCGGGGAAGAGGTGGAAAGACTCGAGAGGGAGATATCCGACTACTGTGGAAGCCGACATGCTGTCGGCGTCGCATCAGGTTCGGATGCCATCCTCCTTTCCATCATGGCCCTGGACCTTGAACCGGGTGACGGCATCATTACAACACCATTTACCTTTTTTGCAACGGCTGGCTCTATCTCCCGCCTCGGGTACATTCCATTGTTTGTCGACATCCACCGACGAACATTCAATGTGGATCCAGATAAACTGAGGGAGTTTGTGGAAACCAAATGTCATCTGGGTAAGAAGGACCAGCTCATGAGCCGGGAGCGGAACATTCCTATTCGAGCGATTGTGCCTGTCCATTTGTTCGGCCAATGCGCCGATATGGATCCCATTCTCGAACTCTGCCGAAGGCATGACTTGAGGGTAATCGAAGACGCGGCTCAGGCAATCGGCTCCTCCTACAGGCCGGTATCTGACCGTCCTCCTAGGTCGGCTGGCACTATGGGGGAAACTGGATGTCTCTCGTTTTATCCATCCAAGAACCTCGGAGCCTTTGGCGACGGCGGCATGGTGATTTGCCAAGACGCGGGCATGGGCGACAAAATCCGAGTTCTTCGAACCCATGGAAGTCGCCCCAAATACTACCATCGTCTGATCGGCCTGAACAGTCGTCTCGACGCCCTTCAAGCAGCTGTCATCAGGGTCAAGTTGAGATACCTGGACAAATGGTCAGAGAGGAGAAAGGCGAATGCGCTCACGTACGATAGGCTCTTCAGAGACATAGATAACGATGGCCTTGGTATTTCGCTGCCTTTCACCCAATACGAGAATCGCCATATTTTTAACCAATACGTCATACGGGCGCCACAGAGAGACGGGCTGCGAAAATTCTTGCAACAGCACGGTGTCGGAACCGACATCTACTACCCGCTTCCCCTCCATCTTCAGGAATGTTATCGCCATCTCGGCCACCAAAAGGGAGACTTCCCCGTATCAGAGGATGCCGCTCAGGCGGTCCTCGCCCTTCCAATCTTTCCAGAGATTACCCCTGAGGAACAGCACTATGTCGTGGAGAAGATAGGCGCTTTCTATCGATCATAATCAAAGAGAGACGAATTGCCTTAAGGGAAGTAGACATCGGTGCTGGAGAAGAATGGAGGAAATTGTGAGAAGAGAATGCCAGGTGATCACTATACAGGGCCTCTGGGGGTGAGAAGTTTCCTGGAGGCTCTTTTCATTGCGGTTTTGACTGAAATACCGTCGATGGTTATTGACAGGCCGCACCCTTGGAGAATGCTGAGTGAGTAGGTCTTGAACCCTGGCGTAACCCAGAGAAAGGAGCACAGCATGCCTTCAACCTCCTGGACGTATCTTCCCCCATCGCCGAGCGGTCTCCTTGCGGTTGACAGGGAGTATTACGACCGCCTTGCCAGAGAGACGTCGGCCCGGACCCTCTGCGAGCAGTTCGTTGTCCCCATCCGCTCTGGCAAAGGGTGGTCGGTCCGAGCCGGCCAACTCTGCCGAATCGTCGTCATCGAGGGCCCGCAGGTGGCTGACTTCAATTGCTGGAATCTTTACAACCCACGCGAACGTTTTTGGGCAGCACGGACGAGGCAATTACAGAGTTCTCATGTCACGACCTACGACCGCCTATGGTCGACTCACCCATACCTGCGGCCCCTGCTGACGATCACCAACGACTCGATCGATTACGGCGTCGATACGGACGGCGGTCGCTGCCACGACCTTCTTGGCTCGCGCTGCGACCCCTATGTGACCAAGATGCTTACTGGCCAGGACTTCGACTACTCGTGCCATTCGAACCTGACTCGAGCTGTTCTTCCCTATGGTTTGACCGAGTTTGACGTTCATGATGTGCTGAACATCTTCCAGGTCACAGGTCTCAATCATGAGGGAAGATATTTCATGAAGGCGAGCCCCGCCAAGAAAGGAGATTTCTTCGAGTTCTTCGCCGAGATTGACCTACTGTGTGCGATTTCGACCTGTCCGGGTGGGGATCTCTCCATCCCCCTCTGGGGACCGGATGCAGGGGATACGCTCTCCGTCTGCCACCCCCTTGGCGTGGAGGTGTATCAAGTCGATGGGCAGTTGCTTAGCAGATGGGAATCACCGAAGCCCTCTGATTACGCTGGCAATCACGGGTTGAAATTCCCAGTATTCGACACCCCTTCGGTGATAGACACCTGAAAGTCCCGAGAACAATAGGAAATTGAATCGACGATTGGAGGCACAACAGATCGAAGGAGGAGGCGGAAAAATGCGCGAATACAGACCGGTTGATCCTCAGAAATCACCACGGTTCTCAGGTATCAAGACGTTTATGCGACTGCCCCATGTGACAACAACCGAGGGAATCGATTTCGCTATCATTGGCGTCCCATTCGACACGGGAGCGTCATACCGAGTTGGAGCCAGATTCGCACCCGAGGCAATCCGAAGTATCTCAGCCCTGCTCCGACCTAATAATACCGTCTTCAATGTCAGCATTTTTGATCATTGCTCCGGGGTCGATTACGGCGATCTCCCGGTTGTTCCAGGCTATATTGAAGAATCGTACAAAAAAATCGAGAAGGCCCTCTTCCCACTTGTCGATGGTGGGGTCAACCCCATTCTGTTAGGGGGTGATCATTCGGTCACCCTCCCAGAACTGCGAGCCGTCGTCAGGAACCACGGGCCAGTGGCCCTGATTCACTTTGATTCTCATGCTGACATCTGGGAGAAGGTTTTCGAAAAACCCTATAACCACGGCACGCCATTCAGGAGAGCCATAGAAGAGAACCTCATCCTTGTCGATCACTCCATCCAGGTGGGAATGCGAGGTTCAGCTTACACCCTGGACGAGATCGATGTGGCAAGATCGCTCGGGTTTGAGGTGGTCCCTGCTCATGAGGCACATGAGATCGGCATCCCGAAGGTGATAGAACGAATCAGGAACCGGGTTGGAGAGGCCAAGGCATTTGTTACTTTTGACATAGACTTTGTCGATCCTGCCTATGCCCCTGGGACAGGAACTATTGAGGTCGGTGGCTTCACGAGCGAAGAGGCCCTTCGTTTAGTGAGGGGATTAGCGGGTCTCAACATGATCGGGATTGATGTCGTGGAGGTCTTGCCAGCCTTCGATCCCACTCAGATTACCGCATATTTGGCCGCAAATGTCGTTTTCGAATATATGTCACTCCTTGCGTTAGCCAAAAAGCGGGCAAATTCAGAGGAATAGTCAAATATTGATAACGCCCCTGGGGAATTTGGTAAGGAGCTCATGCCCGTCTTTTGTGACCAGGAGCATATCGTGATGCCTGAACCCTCCCACATCAGGTACAGCAATCATCGGCTCAATAGAGACAACCATGTTCTCACGCAGCACGTTATCGTTGTATGGTCTGAGCTCTCCCCCCTCCTCTCGCCCATACCAGAAGCCCATGACGCCAAAGGAATGTCCCGTGCCAAAGGTTCGGTAATCCAATAACCCAGCCTTCTCATATACCGGGTTGATGGCCTTATCGATGTCCCCACACCTTACCCCTGGTCCTACCGCCTCAATGCCTGCCATATGGGCATCTACGTTCACTTCGAAAGGCCTTCTGATCTCCTCTGACATCGGTCCGTAAACCAGACTCCGTTCAAGGGCATGGTAATACCCTACGATCATGGGGAATGTGTTCAAGCTCAAGAGATCTCCTTTTCTTATCCTTCTCGGCGTGTTCGGCGCGTGAGCAACATAGGTCCGGCTCACGCCCGATTGACACCAGCACCAGGTCGCATCGCATTCAAAGTCAGGAAAACGGCGACAGATCTCCTCCTCCATCGCCGTAACCGCGGCTCGAGCTACCTGGACCTCGGTCACGCCGTCATCGATCGCCTCGACAAAAGCCTGACCCCCAATATCAGCAATTTCCGCCCCCTGTCGAATCAGAGCGACCTCTTCGTCAGACTTCACTAGCCGCTGACGCATCATCGCGTCCCCTATATCGACAAATTCAAACTGCGGAAGTGTCCTCCGGAGGGCCGTGAGCAGTTTCAAAGTCATATGGTCTTCTTCGATACCGATCTTGCCCCGTGTTATACCGTTATCGCTCAAGACTTCCATCACTGACCTGACGGTTCCATCGGTCGAGCTTGCCGTGTCGGGATAGATCCGGACGTCCTTGAACCGGCCCATGTTTTTTGGACGGTCGTACTCAATCAATGGAGCGACAATGGCGGGCTCACCGTTTAGGGGGATGACCGCGGCCTGTTCCCGACCAAAGGGAATCATCCAAAAGTTGCTGTAATAGAGTGTATTATGAAGAGAAGTTGTTACCGCCGCATCAATACCGATCTCCTCCATTGCCCCACGCAAACCCGTGAGTCTCCGTCGCATCTCTTCTTCTGAAAACTGCGGCTTTGTAAATCCCTTTGTTTTCTGATATACCACGATAATCTTCCCTGTCCGGTTGTTAAGCGAAAACCTATTCGACTAGGCTGAAATTCTATTTGGCATACGTCAAATTGTCAAGGATTTCTTGAACTTGGAGTTCTATGGGTCTCCCTTTTGTCTTGTCGATTAGAAGGAGAATAGCATATGCCCGAGTCTTCACAAAAGCGCGCTCTCCTGCTTCAGCGAAGGATGGCTGAGAAGAAGGCGGACTATGTCATTTTGAGCGATCCGGATACGATCTATTACATGTCAGGATTCTGGGGGTACATGGGTATGGAGCTCGGTCGGCCGACCATTGTCGTTGTGCCCGCATCAGGGTCATTCGCCCTAATCACTCCGACGATGGAAACAGATATGGCTCGAGCCATGACATGGATCGAGGACATCCGAGGATGGATTGATGGCATCGGAGAGGAGTGGAAAAAGCACGTCCGGGACCTTCTCGGCAGCGCTGAAAAAATAACCATTGGAATTGAACAGTCACAGATCCACCCGGTGATTCTCGAGGGCTTACGACGTGAGGCACCAGAGGCGACTTTCGTAGACTTCTCCGACGTCGTGGCGGAAATGCGCATGATCAAAAGCCCTC
>JABAOF010017749.1_pt2 | contig 37066 bp, 37 predicted proteins | sample 7062171 | NCBI WGS metagenome assembly JABAOF01 (sample SAMN14538628, study PRJNA623070) | marine sediment metagenome | biome: marine biome [ENVO:00000428]; feature: marine pelagic biome [ENVO:01000023]; material: deep marine sediment [ENVO:00002113] | place: India: Gulf of Khambhat ...
CACCCTTCACGTCTCGGGCCGCGTCGCGGCCGCCCAGGACACCACACAGGTCCGGCCCGACTCCCTGGCCGCCGACACCGCAGTGGCGGAGGAGCCAGCGCCGCCACTGGCGCTGCCCGTGCCCGCCTCCGAAGTGCCGTTCGGCCCGCTGCCGCCGCACACCCGCTACGTCTACACCCGGGACTCCATTCTCTGGTCCGGCGCCCAGACATTGGGCGAGCTAGTGGCCGACATCCCGGGGGTCTACCTGACGCGGACCGGCTTCCTGACCCAACCGCGGTACACGCAGCAGGGCGGGCGAGGCGGCTCGGTCCTCCAGGTGTACTGGGACGGCGTGCTGTGGGAGCCGCTGGGCAACGACACACTGTTCGTCGACCCAGCACAGATCCCGCTGGTCTATCTCCGGCGGGTGGATGTCGAGGTCACGCCTGCACGAGTCAAGGTGTACCTCGTCTCGGAGCGCAACGAGCTGCGTGAGACACGCTCGATGGTGCGCGTCATGTCGGGTAGCTTCGGCAGCGCGGCCTACTCGGCACTGTTCCAGCACCACTGGCTCTCGGGCATCTCCCTCGACCTGGCGGCACACTTCCTCGGCACCGACGGGCTCAACAACGCCGCCCAGGCCGACCAGTTCGACGTCTGGGCCAAGCTGGGGTGGATGCCCTCCGACAAAGTGGGCGCGACCTACCAGGTGGTGCGGCGGGAATTCGACCGGGAGGAGGTCGAAGCGGGTGGCGAGGCGGCGGTCCCCGAGCTGCGCGGCGCCCGCACCGATTTCCTGTTCAACCTCTTCGCCGGCGCCCGCGCCGACGGGCTGGGGTTCCGGGCCGAGGGAGGGCTCGCGTCCAGCTCCTGGAGTCCGGACTCGGGGACCGCGCTGACCGACGAGCGGGTGCGTCAGGCATGGGCGCAGCTGCGCTATGCGCGCCCCAGCTGGTCGGCCGTGCTGCGCGGCCGCCTGGCCGATGCGCGCACTACCGCGGCGCTGGAGGGACGGTTCGGTTGGGTGCCGCTTCCAGGGATCGTGCTCGCAGGCGATGCCTATTGGCGGGAGCACGAGCGTGACCGGACATCAAAGGGGGTGCACGCTTCGGCCGGGCTGCACTACGGTCTCGCCTCGCTGATAGGGGAGGCCTCCTGGGACGACGCGGTCCAGGCTCCGGCGCTCCCCAACGACACCGCCGTCTCCGCGTTCGATTGGGCCGTGAAGGCCGGGATCGACACCAAGTGGCTCACGGGGTATGCGGGGCTCGCCCACCGCGACGACTACGAGCCGCTGCCGTACCCCGATCTGGTACTGATCCCGGAGCTGCGTCCGTCGCCGGCTGCAACCTACCTCGTCACCGATCTCCACGTCCGACCCGCTCGGTGGCTCACCCTGTCGGGCTGGTACTCCGACCCTGTGGAGGGGGAGACGGCCGACCTCCAACCACCGAGGCACGGGCGTTGGGAGGTGACGCTGCGCTCCAAGTTCTGGCCCACCTTCCGCAGCGGCGTGTTCGACCTGAAGCTGCAGGTAGCGGGGGAGTCGTGGAGCACCGGCAGTGCCGGGCTCGACGCCGGGGGCAGCCCGATCGTCCTGCCGGGCGCCACGTTCTACGAGTTCTACGTGTCCTTCCAGATCGTCAGCTTCACGGCATTCTGGAACCTGCGCAACTCGCGCCTCACCGAGGCCGAGTTCATCCCGGGCCTCGAGTACACGGGAAACACGCAGCTGTTCGGCGTGCACTGGACGTTCAGCAGCTAGGGGGCGAAACCGCCCGGCTTTACGGGCGGCCACGAGCACCGCTAGTTTGCGACCGTGCTCAAGTCCATGACAGGGTACGGCACCGCCGAGGGCGCGCTGGGAGAGGGACGCCTGGCCATCGAGGTGCGCACCGTCAATCACCGTCACCTGAACGTCCAGTTCCGGCTGCCGTACGCCCTGCAGCGCCACGAGGCGGAGCTGCGCAACCGCCTGCGCGAGCGGCTCGACCGAGGGCACGCCACGGTCACGGCCCGCTGGACCGAGGAGCCGCCTCATGGGACGGCCGTCGCGCTCAACCTCGACCGGGCGCGTGCCGTGATCGACGCCGTGTCGCGGCTCAAGGATGCGCTCGAGCTGCCGGGGGAGATCGACTTGGCCTTCGTGGCGCGCCAGCCGGAGGTGCTCGCCTCGGGCGAGGAGGAGGAGCCAACGGTCGACCAGACCGAGCTGCTGGGGCTGCTGGACCGGGCGGTGGACGACGTGATCGCCAGCCGGTCGCTGGAGGGTGAGGCGCTGGCCGGGGAGCTGGAGCAGCGACTCACCGCGCTCGAGGCACTGCTGGCCACCGTGGAGACCCGGGCCCCCGAGCGGCTCATCCGGGAGCGCGACCGGCTGCGCCAGGCGGTGGAGGAGCTGCTGGACGGGAGACGGCTCGACGAGGATCGCCTGAATCAGGAGATCGCGCTGATCGCCGACAAGCTGGACGTGACCGAGGAGATCGTCCGACTGAAGACCCACCTCGGTGCCTGCCGGCAGGCCCTGGCAACCGAGGGGCCGGCGGGCCGGCAACTGGGCTTCCTCGGCCAGGAAATGTTGCGCGAGATCAACACGATCGGATCCAAGGCGAACGACGCCGAGATCGCCCATGTGGTAATCGCCATGAAGGGGGAGCTGGAGAAGATCCGCGAGCAGTCGGAGAACGTGGAGTGAGCCCCTTCCTCATCATCCTGTCGTCCCCGTCGGGGGGCGGGAAGACCACCATCGCCCGCGGGTTGATGGCGGCGCGCGAGGGGCTCGGCTTCAGCATCTCGGCCACGACCCGTCCGCAGCGCCGCAGCGAGCGCGACGGCGTGGATTACCACTTCCTCTCGGCGGAGGAATTCAACCGCCGCCGCAAGGCGGGCGAGTTCCTCGAATGGGCCGAGTACGGGGGGCACCTCTACGGCACGCTGGAGGCCGAAGTCGACCGGGTGCTGGCCGAGGGCCGTCACGTAGTGCTCGACATCGAGATCCAGGGCGCGGCACAGATCCAGCAGCGCCGCTCGGATGTTGTGAGTATCTTTATCGTGCCGCCGTCTGCGGACGTCCTGATTCAAAGGCTAACGGAGCGCGCCTCGGACGACCGGGAGAGTCTCGCCCGCCGTCTGGCCCAGGCGGGTATCGAACTCCAGCAAGCCGAGCACTACGACTATGTCGTCGTGAACGACGACCTGGAACAGGCCGTCGCCGAGGTGGCGGCTATAGTCGAGGCAGAGACGCACCGGACCCAGCGGCAGCACGACCTGCGTGAGGGCGTGGCCCGGATGCGCTCCGACCTGGAACAGCGGAACAAGAACCTGACTGGATAGCCGTACGAGGAGAGTTGATGCAGATCTTCACCCCGATCGAGGTGGCGCAGCGCGCCGGCAACAAGTACCTGGGCGTGCTGGTGGCCGCCAAGTTTGCCCGCTACATCAACGACTTCCCCCGAGACCGATCGCTCGAGGAGAAGAAGCTGACCACCCGGTCGCTCGAAAGCCTCACCGGTGGCGACCTGAGCTACCGACTCGTACGGCGGCGGCGTCAAGTCAAGAGACGTGACCCTGAACGGCCGGCGCGTCGTGCTCGGCGTGTCGGGCGGGATTGCGGCGTATAAGTCCTGCATCCTCGCTCGGCGGCTGACGGAGCACGGTGCGGCGGTGGACGTCGTTCTCACGGCGGCCGCGACCGAGTTCGTCCGGCCGCTCACCTTCGAGGCCCTGACAAAGCGTCCGGTGCTCACCTCCCTCTGGGAGCGGGGCCGGGCGCTGTCGCACATCGAGCTGGCGCACGATGCCGACCTGATCGTGGTCGCACCCGCCACCGCAAACCTGCTGGCCCGTGCCGCCCAGGGCATAGCAGACGACCTGCTCACGGCAATCCTCCTGGCAGCGAATGTGCCCATCCTGGTCGCCCCCGGCATGAACGACGAGATGTTCGCCCACCCGGCGACCCAGGCCAACCTCACCACGCTGCGAGAGCGCGGGTGGGCAGTCGTGGGTCCCGCGATCGGTCCGCTGGCCGAGGGACCCAGCGAGCGCCCCGGCCGCATGGTCGAGCCCGAGGAGATCCTGGTCCACGCCGAGCGCCTACTCCGGGCGCCGCAGAGCGCACTGCGCGACAAGCGGGTGCTGGTCACCGCCGGCCCCACACGGGAGCACGTCGATCCGGTGCGGGTGATCACCAACCCCTCCAGCGGCCGCATGGGGTACCGCCTGGCCGAGGCAGCGTTCGCGCGCGGCGCCCAGGTCACACTGGTCTCGGGGCCCACCAGTCTCCCGACCCCCATTGGACCCGACGTGGTGCGCGTCACCACTACCGCGGAGTTGTGCGCCGCGGTCGAACGGTTCCTCCCGCAAGCCGACGTGCTGGTGATGGCGGCGGCCCCGGCAGACTTTCGCCCCCGGGACCGGAGTGACACCAAGCGCCCCCGCAGCCAGGGGGAGCTCACGCTCACCCTCGAGCCGACACCCGATGTGCTGCAAGCGACTGTCGCGGCGCGGCGCGCAGGCAGCGTCGTGGTGGGCTTCGCCCTGGAGGCCGGTGAGGGTGTGGCACGGGCCCGGGAGAAGCTCAAGCAGAAGCAGCTCGATCTGGTGATCCTGAACCGGGTGGACGAGCCCGGGAGCGGTTTCGAGGTGGACACCAATCGGATCACGCTGATCACACGGGAAGCAGAGCAGGCTGCCGGATTGATGGCAAAGCACGAGGCGGCCGAGCTGATCCTCGACCGCGTCGAGGATCTCCTGTGACCTCCCCCAGGGAGCTGCTGGCACGCTACCTCATGCAACGTGCCCGACTCGGTGACGAATGCTGGATCATGGACGCCCACGGCGGTGAGGGATCGACTCCTGAGCCCGCCGGGGAGGCTCCAGCCCGGGCGGAAGAGCCGGTACCCGAGCCTTCCTCGGCCGAGCCCGAGCGCGCGGCGCCGCCCCAGGCGCAGCGCAGGGCGAAGCGGCGCACTGGGGGTGAGCCCAGGTGGAAGCACGACGCGCCCCCCATTCCGGCGAAAGGCCTCGTGGTTTCGACCCCGTCCACCGATCTGTTCAGCGAGGATCCGCTGGACAACCTGGGGATCGAGGAGATCGCTGGAGTCGTGCGCCAGTGCTCCACCTGTCGGCTGTGTGAGAGCCGCACGCAGGCCGTCCCGGGCGAGGGACCCGGCGATGCGAAGCTGGTGGTGGTGGGCGAGGGGCCCGGTGCCAAAGAGGACGAGACGGGGCGACCCTTCGTGGGACGCGCGGGAGAACTGTTGACCGAGATCCTGGCGGCGATCGGTCTACCGCGCGAGCAGGTCTTCATCTGCAACGTGGTGAAGTGCCGTCCCCCGAGCAACCGCAAGCCGCAGCAGGATGAGATTGACGCTTGCGTCCCGTACCTCCACCGCCAGATTGAAGTCATCAAGCCAGCCGTGATACTGGCCATGGGAGGAACGGCCGCCGAGACCCTGTTGAACACCCGGCAGTCGCTCGGCGCGCTACGCAACAAGGTGCACGAGTTCCGCGGCATGCCGCTGGTGGTGACATACCATCCCGCCGCCTTGCTCAGGAACCCCCACTGGAAAAAGCCAACCTGGGATGACGTCCGTATCGCACGCCAGCTCGTCGACCAGCGGGACTGATCCACAGGCCGCCCGGCAGACACCGTGGAGCGAGGAGGCAGAGCAGGCCGTCCTCGGCGCCACGCTGCTCGACCCCGACGCCGCCCTGAAGGCAATGGAGCTGCTCGACGACAGCGCGTTCTACCGAGACGGCCACCGGCGAATCTTCCGCGCGATGGCCAAGGTCGTCGAGCGGGGCGACGTGGTGGACCCGGTGGTGCTGCGCGAGGAGCTTATGCGGGCCGGCGACCTGGAAGCCGCCGGGGGCACCGACTACATCGCCGAACTCCTCGACGTGGTGCCGACGGCCGCCAACATCGAGTACCACGCCCGTATCGTGAAGGACAAGGCGCTCAGGCGGCGCCTGATCCAGGCCGGGACCGAGATCGTCCAGAGCGCCTACGAGGCCCCCCAAGACGTCGACGCTCTGCTCGACGGCGCCGAGCAGCGCGTGTTCGAGGTGTCGTTCCAGCGGGGCACGCAGGAGGTCCTCCGCATCAAGGAGCTCATGTGGAAGGCGATGGAGCGCATCGAAGCGCGCCATCGGGGCGATGAATCGGTACAGGGGGTGCCGAGCGGCTTCGCAGATTTGGACGTGAAGACCAACGGCTTCCAGCGGAGTGACCTGATCATCGTGGCGGCGCGGCCCTCCATGGGGAAGACGGCTTTCTGCCTCAACGTAGCCGCCAATGCGGCGCTCGAGGCGAACGTGTCGACCGCCATCTTCTCGCTGGAGATGTCGCGGGACCAGTTGGTGGAGCGCCTCCTGGCCGCCGAGAGCTTCGTGGACCTGCAGCGGCTGCGGAGCGGCAACCTGCGCGACGACGACTACCCCAAGATGTCACGCGCGGCGGGCCTGCTGGGCACCGCGCCCGTCTGGGTGGACGACACCCCCGCCCTCACCCTGCTGGAGCTTCGCTCCAAGGCCCGGCGGCTCAAGGCCGAGCACAACATCGGCCTGATGGTGGTCGACTACCTCCAGCTCATGCGCGGCCCCGCACGCGCGGAGAGCAGGCAGGAAGAGATCAGCTTCATCTCCCGCTCACTAAAGGCCCTCGCGCGAGAGCTCGACACGCCGTTGATTGCCCTCTCCCAGCTGTCGCGCGCCCCCGAGCAGCGGGGCGGCGACCGGCGACCCATGCTGTCCGATCTGCGCGACTCCGGCGCGATCGAGCAGGACGCCGACCTGGTGATGTTCATCTACCGCCCCGAGATGTACCCCACGCTGGTGGACCGCGACCCGACGCAGGAGGGCATGGCGGAGTTGATCCTCGCCAAGCACCGTAACGGCCCCACCGGCACCATCAAGCTGGCCTTCCACAAGCAGTACACGCGGTTCGAGAGCTACAGCGACCGCGAGCCCGAGGGGGCGGATGGCCCGTAAGGCCCGCTCGGTCTACCGCTGCTCGGAGTGCGGCGCCGAGCATCCCAAGTGGGCCGGCCGATGCGACGCGTGCAGTGCCTGGAACACGCTCGTGGAGGAGCCGATCGGGCGCACGCGGGGCGGCGCAGAGCGGCGAGCCGCGCTCGCGTCCGGCCCAGCGCCCGTCCGCCTGTCCGAAGTGGTGGCTGGGGGGCCGCGGCGTTGGACCACAGCGCTCGACGAGTTCGACTTCGTGCTCGGGGGCGGGATCGTGCCGGGGTCGGTCCTGCTCGTCGGGGGAGAGCCCGGGATCGGGAAGTCCACGCTGCTGCTGCAGTGCGCCTCCCGTCTCGAGGGACGGGGAATCACCACCCTCTACGTCTCGGGTGAAGAATCGATCGAGCAGGTGCGCCTGCGGGCCGATCGGCTGCCCGAAGACACCGGCCCAGTGCACGTGCTCCCCGAGGTGCGCCTGGACGCGATCCAGGCACACGCCGAGGTCGTCGGAGCCCAGGTGGTCATCGTGGACTCGATCCAGACCACCTACAGCGACGAGCTGGAAGGCGCGCCGGGCAACGTGGGCCAGGTGCGGGAGTGCGCGGCCCGGCTGATGCGGTTCGCGAAGGAGACCGGGGCCGCGGTGGTCCTGGTGGGACACGTGACGCGCGGTGGGATCATCGCGGGGCCGAAGACGCTGGAGCACGCGGTGGACACGGTGCTCTACTTCGAGGGCGAGTCGAGCGGCGACTTCCGCGTCCTGCGAGCAGTCAAGAACCGCTTCGGCTCGGTGGACGAAGTGGGAATCTTCGAGATGACAGAGCGGGGGCTTCGCCCAGTGGCCAATCCGTCAGCGGCGTTCCTGGCAGGACGCGCAGCGGACACGGCCGGCTCCGCCGTGACCGCCCTGATGGAGGGGACCCGGCCGGTTCTCATCGAGATCCAGGCCCTCGCCGCGAAGAGCGGCTACGGCACGCCGCAGCGGGTCGCGACCGGCCTGGACGGACGCCGGCTCGCGGTGCTGTTGGCGGTGCTGGAGCGCCGCGCTGGACTCTCGTTCCACGACCTCGACGTGTTCGTCAACGTGACGGGCGGCGTGCGTGTGATGGAGCCAGCCTCCGACCTGGCCGTCGCGGCCGCCCTCTGCTCCAGCGTGCGCGACCAGCCCGCGCCACCCGACGCCCTGTTCCTGGGGGAGATCGGCCTCGGGGGCGAAGTGCGGCCCATTGGCGGCATCGAGCGGCGCCTCGCCGAGGCCGAGCGCCTCGGCTTCCGCACCGCGTTCGTCTCGGGGCGGGCCGGCGCCACGACGCCACTCACGACCGTTCCCATCGATCATGTCAGCCAGCTCGCCGGCCGGCTCGCAGCCTGATGTCGGGATCCTGCTGGCGGCCGCCGGCAGGGGCGAGCGGGCGGGACCGGGTGAGCCCAAGCAGTTCCGCTCTCTCGCGGGCGTCCCGCTGCTGCTTCGTGCAATCCGGCCCTTCGCCCAGCACCCTCGGGCGTGCCACATCGTGGTGGCCCTGCCGGCCGAGCACGCCGCGGCGCCACCGCCGTGGCTCCAGGAGGTGACGGGGGGGCGCCTGAGCCTCGTGTCAGGCGGCGACACCCGGGCAGCGTCCGTGCGGTGCGCTCTAGCAGCGCTCCCGCCGGAGTGCACCCTGGTGCTGGTGCACGACGCCGTCCGCCCCTTCGTGACACAGGAGACGATCGACGCGGTCATCGAGGCAGCCGGCAGGGGGACCGCGGCCGTGCCGGCCGTTCCGGTCGCCGACACGCTCAAGCGGGTGGAGCAAGGCACCCCGCGAGTGGTCGAGACGGTCGAGCGCGCCGGCCTGTGGCGGGCGCAGACCCCGCAGGGGTTCCCGCGCCAAATGCTCGAGGAGGCGTTCGAGCGTGCCGCTGCGTCCGGGGACTGGAGCTTCACCGACGAGGCGGCCCTGGTGGAAGCTGCTGGGAACCCGGTGGTGGTCGTGCCGGACCGGAACTCCAACATCAAGGTGACTACGACAGAAGACTTCGCGCTCGCCGAGGCGATGCTCACCCGATGACCACGCTGGCGTTCTCCACGGAGGCAGAGGTCGAGGCCGCCGTCCACGCCGTCGCTCAACACCTCGGAGCGGGCGGGCTCCTTGCCTATCCCACCGAGACGGTGTACGGGCTCGGCTGCCGGCCCGTGGATGCGGACGTCGCGGCTCTCGCGCGGCTCAAGAGCCGCGAGGCGAGCAAGCCGTTTCTCCTGTTGGTGGCCGGCCGCGACATGGCGGAGCGGTTTGGGCTCGTCCTGGGCAGCGCCGCGCAGGCCCTCGCCGAACGCTTCTGGCCCGGCCCTCTCACCCTGGTGCTCCCCGGTGGAGCAGGGAAGCTCCCCGCCGCGCTGCGCGGGCCCGAAGGCGGCATCGCCGTGCGGTGGACGTCGCACGCCGGCATGGCGTACCTCATCGCCGCGCTGGACACGCCCCTAACGTCTACGTCCGCCAACCTTCCCGGCGGCCCGACGGCTCCCGGGGCCGGGGCCATAGCGGATACCTTTCCGGGCCCCATTAAACAGGGCAGGCTCCTGGTGCTGGACGGCGGGGTGCTCGGCAGCCAAGCGCCTTCCACCGTGGTCGACTGCACGGGGCCGGTAGCAAGACTCGTCAGGGAGGGAGCCATCCCGCGGGCGGAGCTGCGCGCCGCGGTGGGAAGCATCGAGCCATGACCCGCGTCCTCCTCGTGTGCACCGGCAACATCTGCCGCAGCCCGCTCGCCGAGGCGCTGCTCCAGCGAGAGCTCGCGCTGCGCGGCACCGACGGGATAGAGGTCTCGTCCGCCGGCACTGGGGCGTGGGAAGGGGCGCCGGCCTCGGAGGGCGCGTATCTCATCGCCCTGGAGCACGGGCTGGATCTTTCCGACCACCGCGCCCGGCTCCTCACGCGGGACGTGGTACGGGACTCTGACCTGATCCTCACGATGGCCCGACATCATCGGGCCCGGGTTACCGAGCTGGGCGGTCAGGGACGGGTGCAGGTGCTGGGGGAGTACGTGGGACGCACCGGCCCGGCCGCCGAAGTGGCCGATCCGTTCGGCAGCGACCTGGACGTCTATCGGGAAACGTTCGAGGAGCTGGAAACCCTGATGGAGCAGGCGGCAGACCGTATCATCCAGGAGCAGGTGGATGCGGATCGCGGCCAGTAGCCGCCTCCTCGCCGTCATCGGCGACCCGGTCGCCCACTCCCTCTCCCCGGCCATGCACAATGCCGCGATCACGGCACTCGGGTTGGACGCCGTCTACGTCGCCCTGCGCGTCCGCGCAGCGGGAGTGGCGCATGTGATCCGCGCCTTCGAGACAGTGGGTATCGCCGGCAACGTGACCCTGCCGCACAAGGTCGACGTCGCCCGGCTCCTGATCCGGCTCACGCCTCTCGCGAGCGAGCTCCAGGCGGTGAACACGTTCTGGCCCGAGGGAGAGCGGCTCATGGGACACAACACTGATGTCGGAGGCGTGCTGGACGCGCTCGACGCGCTCGAGGCCGACGGTCCCTGGCTCGTCGCAGGCACGGGCGGAGCTGCCCGGGCTGTGGCGGCAGCAGCCCGCGAGCGGGATGTCCCGCTGCTCGTGCGCTCGCGGGACCCGGATCGGGCGCGCCAGTTCGTGGAGTGGGCCGGGGAGCTTGGCCTCGACCAAGTCCACGTGGACGACGGGCGCTCCATCGGCGCAGCCGTCAACGCGACGCCACTCGGGCTCGAAGCCGGGGACGGGCCGGCCGTGCCCACCGATCGACTCGATCGGCGCACGGCCGCCCTGGACCTCGTCTACGCACCCGGGCTCACGCCATGGATCCGCGCCTGCCGCGCCCGCGGGCTGCGTGCCGACGACGGTCGCACCATGCTCGTAGCTCAGGGGGCGCGGGCCTTCGAGCACTTCTTTCCCGGCCGGGCCGCTCCCCGTGCCGTGATGGCCGCGGCCGCAGAGCGCGCCCTCGAGACATGACGGCAGGCGCCCTCCGGGCGCTGGAGCGACTCCTCCTCCCCAACGTCTGTGTGGCGTGCGACCGCCCGGTGGAGCGGCACACACCGGACGAACTGCTCTGCGGCGTTTGTCGCGCCCGCCTCCGCGCACCCGCTCGGGGCTGCCCCCGCTGCCAGCAGCCCACCCCACCGGTGGGGCCGTGCCGCTTCTGCGCCGAGTGGCCGCCGACGTTGCGCTGGGCCCGGAGCGCCGCGTGGCTCGGGTCGGAGGCGCGGGAGGTTATCCACCATCTCAAGTACGAGGGATACACTGCCCTGGGCCGTAGCGTCGCCGAGCTGGTCGCCCGGGCCGTGCCGCGACCGGAACGCGCCTTCCTGGCTCCGGTGCCGCTCGGGCCCCGCCGCCAGCGGGAGCGCGGCTACAACCAGGCGGCCGTCATTGCTCGTGCCCTCGGCGGCCTGTGGCACCTGCCGGTGACCGAGCAGCTGCTGCGTCGCAGCCGGGATACCCGCTCGCAGACCGCGCTCACTCCCGACGAACGGCGCGTCAATGTGGACGGAGCATTCTCGGCGCGCCCCCCGACGCGCGGCTTCGGGGAGGGGGGCGGTGCGGCGGTTATATTGGTGGACGACGTGCTCACTACCGGTGCGACGTTGGCCGCGGCGGCGGCGGCGCTCGCAGCCGCGGGATGGAGCGAGGTGGGCGCGATCACGTTCGCTCGGGCGCTCCCGTACGAGCTACGTGTAGACGGCTCGGCGGGGCACGGGCGGACACGGGATTGGGGAATGTGAACGAGAGGTGACAATGACTACCAAGGTTGGGATCAACGGATTTGGGCGGATCGGGCGCCTCGTGCTGCGCGCGACGCTGCAGAGCGGGGCGGACCTCGAGATCGTCGCCGTCAACGATATCACCGACGCCAAGACCCTGGCGCACCTCCTGAAGTACGACTCGGTGCATGGCCGCTTCCCGGGGACCGTAGACACGAGTGGCGACGGCTTCGTGACGGACGGCAAGAGAGTGCAGGTCCTGTCAGAGAAGGACCCTGCCAAGCTGCCGTGGAAGGACCTTGGCGTGGACATCGTGCTGGAGTCCACGGGCATCTTCCGCAGCCGCGACACCGCGGGCAAGCACCTCGACGCGGGCGCCAAGAAGGTCGTGATCAGCGCCCCCGGCAAGAACGAGGACCTCACCATCGTGATGGGCGTGAACCACGACCAGTACGACCCCGCGAAGCATCACGTGATCTCCAACGCCTCGTGCACCACGAACTGCCTGGTGCCCGTGGTCAAGGTGGTGCTCGAGTCCTTCGGCTTCGTGCGCGGGTTCATGACGACGATTCACGCCTACACCAACGACCAGCGAATCCTGGACCTGCCGCACAAGGACCTGCGGCGCGCCCGCGCCGCGGCGATGAGCATCATCCCGACGAGCACCGGCGCCGCGAAGGCTACGGCCCTGGTGATCCCGGAGCTCAAGGGCAAGATCGACGGGGTCGCGCTCAGGGTGCCGACGGCCAACGTGTCCCTCGTGGACCTCACGTGCGTGGTCGAAAAGTCGACGAGCGCGGAGGAGGTGAACGACGCCTTCCGCCGTGCCGCTAGCGGCCCGCTCAAGGGCGTCCTGGCAGTGAGCGACGAGCCACTGGTATCCATCGACTACAACGGCGACCCATACTCCAGCACCGTAGACGCGCTCTCCACCAACGTTGTCGATGGGACGCTGGTGCACGTGTCGTCGTGGTACGACAACGAGATGGGATACTCTGCGCGCTGTGTGGACCTGATGCGGCTCATGGCCGAGCGCCTCTGATGAAGCGCACCCTGGAGTCGCTCGAAGGACAGCCCCTGGAAGGTCAGCGCGCCTTCGTGCGGGTCGACTTCAACGTGCCACTCGAGCACGGTAAGGTGGCCGATGCCACCCGCATCGTTGCCACCCTACCGACCATTCGCTGGCTCACCGAGCGGGGCTGTCGCGTGCTGCTCGCCTCGCACCTGGGCCGGCCCAAGGGCCAGCCGAAGCAGGAGTACTCGCTGCGCCCCGTGATCGCCGCGCTAGAGCGGGAGCTGGGATCCCCCGTGCGGTTCCTCGAGGATCCGCTCTCCGATGACGCGCCGCACCGCACCCGCCAGCTCCGCCGCGGCGAGGTCATGCTGCTGGAGAACACAAGGTTCCACCCGGGGGAGGAGCAGAACGACCCCCAGCTAGCAGAGGCCTTCGCGCGGCTGGGGGACTTCTATGTGAACGACGCGTTCGGCACCGCTCACCGGGCGCATGCCTCCACTGAGGGCGTGGCGCGGCTGCTCAAGCCTGCTGCCGCTGGCTTCCTCATGGCCAAGGAGCTGGAGTTCCTCGAGAGCGCGCTGGCCGACCCCGCCCGGCCCTTCGTGGCGGTCCTCGGAGGAGCCAAGATCTCGGGCAAGATCGATGTGATCGAGGCACTCCTCCCCAAGGTCGACGAGATCCTCATCGGCGGGGCCATGGCGTGCACCTTCTTCGCCGCCCGGGGCCTGGAGATGGGGAAGTCGCTGGTGGAGTCCGACCGTCTCGACATGGCGCGGGATCTGCTGGAGCGGGCTGGCGACAAGCTGGTGCTGCCCTGCGGAGTCACGGTAGCCCAGGAGCTCTCTTCCGACGCAGCGATCAAGCACGTGCGGCCCGACGAGATCGGACCGGAGTGGGCGGTCTACGACATCGACGAGAATGCGTCGGCCTACTTCACAACCCGCATAACGGCGGCTCGAACCGTGGTGTGGAACGGCCCCATGGGGGTCTGCGAGACACCGCCGTTCGACGCCGGGACCGTGGCGATCGCACGCGGGCTGGCGGCCGCGACCGCAGGTGGCGCCACCACCATCGTGGGCGGTGGCGATTCGGCGGCCGCCGTGGCCAAGGCCGGCCTCGCCGCGAAGGTATCCCACGTTTCCACCGGCGGAGGGGCCTCCCTCGAGCTGCTCGAGGGCAAGGTGCTCCCCGGGGTGGCCGCCCTGGACGATCTATGAGCAAAGCGATTTTCGCCGCCAACTGGAAGATGCACCTGGGACCAGAAGCTGCCCGGGAGTTCTTCCAGACGTTTCTCGCGGGGCACGAGCCCGCGGGCGACCGTGAGGTGTGGTTCTTCCCCTCCGCCGTGGCGCTGGAGACCGTGAGCCGCCTGGTCGCACACCACGACGACATCAGCGTGGGAGCCCAGAACGTTCACTGGGAGCCCAAAGGCGCCTTCACCGGGGAGCTGGCGATCTCGATGGCGCGGGAAGCCGGTGCCAGTGCGGCGCTCGTGGGGCACTCAGAGCGGGGCGTCACGTGTTCCGCGAGACCGACGAGGAGACGGGCAGGAAGGTTCGCGCCCTGTTGGAGGGCGGTCTCATCCCCCTCCTGTGCGTGGGCGAGAAGATCGAGCAGCGCGAGGCGGGCGAGACGCTCGCGGTGGTGCGTCGCCAGCTCGCCGTGCTGGAGGGGCTCGACGGCGCCGCCCTCACACGGGTCCCGATCGCTTACGAGCCGGTGTGGGCCATCGGCACCGGGAAGACCGCCACCCCACACGACGCGGCCGAGGTCCACGCGGCGATCCGCGACTGGCTTGGCGAGCGCGGCGTCCACCCCGCCGAGGTGCGGGTGCTGTATGGCGGCAGCGTGAAGCCCGACAACATCCGAGCCCTAGTTGCCGAGCCTCAGATCGACGGTGTTCTAGTGGGTGGCGCCTCGCTGGACCCCGTGGCGTGGGGCGCGATGGTGCGAGTTCCCCTCGATTGACTTGCGCGCCGGGGACCGGGTATCTTCCGCCCCGTTCGAGGAGACCGATGTTCTTTGTTCTGTTGATGCTGCTGGTGATACTCTGCTTCCTGCTCGTGAGCGGCGTGCTCATGCAGGCGGGGACCGGAGGTGGCCTCGCCGCCATGGGCGGTGGGGCCTCGACCGATACATTCCTCGGGGGCCGCCAGGCGGCGACGATCCTCACGAAGGCCACCTGGTGGATGGGAGGGATCTTCCTCGGCATCTGCCTGATCTTGGCGGGCCTGTCCACCCAGACGGCCGCCCCGCGGTCCGTTCTGGAGAGCGAGCAGATGGCGCCCACCCCCGTGGCCCCACAGCGGCAGCTGCCGCTCGACGTGGAGCCGCAGCGCCAGCAGCAAACCCCGGAGCCCGACTAGCGAGTGAAGACCTCCCAGCCAGCATACGTTCTGCTCGAAGACGGCGCGTGGTTCCCCGGGACGGCGCGCCGTTCGTTTGCCACCACGCCGGGGGAGGTGGTGTTCACCACGAACCTCACTGGCTACCAAGAGGTGTTCACCGATCCATCCTACTTGGGCCAGATCGTGGTCATGACGGCGCCCATGATCGGCAACTACGGGATCAACGAGGAGGACCTGGAATCCGAGAAGCCGCAGGTCACCGGGGTGGTGGTGCGAGAGCTCGCCCGGGAGTACTCCAACTGGCGCGCGAGCGGGGCGCTGGAGGAGTGGCTGGCGGGGCGGGGCATTCCCGTGATCGAGGGCGTGGACACCCGCAAGCTCGCACGGCACATCCGCTCGGCCGGAGCCATGCGGGGAATCGTGGCGCTGGGCGAAGCCCCCTCGGAGGAATCCCGTGCCGCTCTGGACGCGAGCCCGCGAATGGAGGGACTCGACCTCGCATCCCGGGCTACCATCAGCGCCGAGCGGGAGGCGGGCGATCCCGCAGCTGCCCGCCACGTGGTGGCATACGACTTCGGCATGAAGCTGAACATCGTCCGCATCCTCACGTCGCTGGGCTGCCGCGTCACGGTGGTCCCGGCCGACACTCCGGCGGCCCGCGTGCGCGAGCTCCAGCCCGACGGCCTGTTCCTCTCCAACGGGCCGGGGGATCCGGCGGCCGTGGAATACGTCCTGCCCGAGATCCGGGACCTCGCGGGGGCGGGCCTGCCCACCTTCGGCATCTGCCTGGGGCACCAGCTCCTGGCCCTGGCCTTCGGCGGGGCGACCGACAAGCTCCCCTACGGCCACCGGGGCGGTAATCACCCCGTCCGGGACCTGGATTCCGGGCGGATTCTGATCACCAGCCAGAATCACGGATTTGCCGTCAGGGGAACGAGTAAGGCCGTCTCAGATGCCAAATCGCTCGAGGTGACACACCGTAACCTCAATGATGACACCGTAGAAGGCCTAAGGCACCGGGAGCTGCCCCTGTTCGCGGTGCAGTACCACCCGGAGGCCTCTCCGGGCCCCCACGATGCCAGGGGCCACTTCAGGCAATTCGTCCAAGCCCTTGACAGTCAACAGGTAAGCCCATATTTATGACGGCCCAAGCACCCCCGTGAGGGGGTGCTATTTCCGCCATCCGGGGCCCACGCAAGCGAGGACCAATGACCAAGGCGGATCTCGTCGAGAAAGTCACGGCCGCGATCGCCCGAACAGCGGGCCCGATGATCTCGAAGAAGGACTGCGCACGGGTCGTTGATTCCTTCCTCGAGGCGATCAAGGAGTCGCTCTCGGACCAGAGCAACATCGAGATCCGGGGATTCGGGACCTTCAAGATCCGCATGCGCAAGACGCGCATGGCGCGCAACCCGCGTACGGGCGAGCCGGTGGAGGTAGCCGCCCGCCCGGTCCCCGTATTCAAGCCATCGAAGGAGCTGCGCGGTATGGTGGCGCAGCAGGCAGAGGAGAGAGCGGGAATCATCCAGCAGCCCTAGGTTCAGGGCCGAGCAGCACATAGCGTCGACGGGGCGGCCGCTCACCGAGCGGTCGCCCCGTTCACCATATCAGCGTCGGTCCCGGAACGCCCTCCAGAGCCGCGTGTGCTTGCTCTCCAGCGAGACCTCCTCGCCGGCGATGAACGCCCGCTCGACCTGGGTGACTATCTGGAGCGGATCGCCTGTGGTAACGATGAGGTCGGCACGCTTGCCGGGGTCGATGCTCCCCAGATCCTCCTCCAGCCCGAGGATCTCGGCGGTCGTGAGGGTGACCCCACGCAGCGCCGCCTCCTGGGGAAGCCCGTGGGCCGCAGAGCGCGCCGCATGATAGGGCAGGTTCCGCACCAGGGCGACGTCATCGGTGGTGAAGGCGACCTGCACCCCGGCCGCGTGCAGGATGCCCGCGTTCTCCCACGCCGCGGTAACCGGATCCTCCCGATCCAGGGTCAGCTCGATCCCCGAACCCACGATGACCGGGATCTCACGTTCGGCCAGCTCGCCGGCCACACGGAACGCCTGGTCACCGCGTACCACGACCGCGTCGACATCGGGGAACATGTCCAGAAACAGGAATAGAGACCGGATGTCGCGCTCGCGCCGCGCCTCGAACAAGACCGGCATCTCGCCCGTGACCGCCGGCACCAGGGCCTCGAGCATCAGCCTGTCGCGGTTCACGACATTGGGCCCGAAGGGTGCCGTTGGGTCGTCGCTGCTGACCGGCCCCGCGGCATAGAGCACGGCGCGCTCGAACAGCGCCACCAGCTCCTCGATACGGTCGCCCTCCAGGCTCGGCTCCTCCCACGGCTCGCCCTCGGGCGTCGGGAACTCGATCAGCAGCGCGGCGCGATCCTCCACCGCCATGCGCTCGGGTGTGTCGCCCTTCAGTTGGATGACCGACGCCGTTCCCCGGATGACCCCGGTAGCCGGCCCGGTGAGCGCCGTAGTAATCCCGTTGGCCCGCGCGACCGGGATCGCCTCACTGTGCGGGTGCACGCCCGTCAGGGCCTGGATGTGGGGGTTGTAGCGACCCACCTCCCGGTCGTCGCGGCTCTCCGGAACCTGGCCGATCTCCACCATGCCCAGCCGGGTAAACGGGTCGATCATTCCCGGGTAGACGTGCTTCCCGGCCAGGTTGATCACCGCAGCGTCAGCCGGCACCTGGACCTCTGCGGCGGTTCCCACCGCGGCGATCCGTCCGTCAGCGATGAGCACCACGCCGTCCGCAACGGCCGGGCGGGAGACGGGATGCACCGTAGCGCCCACCAGGGCGGTCACCGGCCCCTGGGGTGGCGGTGTGAAGGAGACGGGGCGGGCGACCGGCCCCTGGTACGTGGCGTCGGCTACCTCGGGTACCAGATCGAACTGCGGCAGGGAGCGCACCGGCTCGCCCCGCAGCTCGGCCTCGCGTTCCCGGTCGTAGTAGACGATGCCGTCTACAATGGTCTTCTCCACCCGGGTGTACACGTCGAACGGATCGCCGGAGAGGATCGCGATGTCGCCGTGCTTGCCCACCTCGATGGTTCCAACCTTGTCCTCAATCAGCAGCAGCTCCGCCGGGTAACGGGTGAGCATGCGGAGCGCTTCCTCGCGGGAGACGCCTCCGTACTTCACCGGCTTGTTCAACTCGTATACGAAGAACGCCTGCAGCAGCTGGCTGTCGGAGTTGAGAGTGGTCTTGACTCCGTGGCGGTGCATGATGGCCGCGTTGTAAGGAGTCGCGTCGTACGCCTCCAGCTTGTACATCCACCAGTCGGCGAAGGTGGAGCCGCCCGCTCCGTGGGCCGCCATCTCGTCGGCTACCTTGTAGCCCTCCAGCACGTGCGTGAAGGCGGCGATCTTGAAGCCGAAGCGCTCGGCCACGCGCATCAACATCAGGATTTCGTCGCTGCGGTAGGAGTGCGCGTGCACCCGAATCCGCCCCTGCATGATGTCCACCAGGGCCTCCAGCCGCAGGTCGCGGCGCGGCGGCACCCGGTGGGCCCTGGGGTTGCGGCGATACGCGTCCCACGCCGCCTGGTACTCCTGCGCGGCTGTGAAGGCAGCCACGTAGGCGGCCTCGACCCCCTCGCGCGAGTAGGGATAGCGCCGCCGTCCATCGGTCTGCCAGTTCTTGCGGGTCACGTTCTCGCCCAGGGCGAACTTCACCGTCTGGGGCGCACCCTGGAGCAGGATCTGCCGCACGTCCTCCATGCCCCAGCGGGTCTTGATGATCGCGCTCTGGGCACCGATGGGGTTACAGCTCCCGTGGAAGATCTGAGCCGTCGTGACGCCGCCGGATAGGGCGCGGTAGATCGAGAAGCTCTCGTGATCGAGGGCATCGAGCACGCGGATCTCCGGCACGATCGGGGCGGTGCACTCGTTCACCGCGCGCATGGCGACGTGCGAGTGCTCGTCCACCAGACCGGGAATGGCGGTATAGCCCAGGCCCTCGATGACCGACACGCCGCCCGGGGGCGCGAGGTCGGGCCCGATGCGTCGGATCTCTCCGTCACGGATGAGGATCGAGACGTTGTGGTAGACTGTGTCGTTCGCCGTCCACACCGCGTCGAGGTTACGGATAAACAGGTCGCCCTTGGGCACCGCGACGGCGCCCTCCTCGATCTGGGGCCTGACCTGCTGCCCGGCCGCCATCGGAGAGAGCCAGACCGAGTGGGCGAGCAGGGCTGTCAGCAGTCGAACCGCGCGTCTCATCTCACTCCTCCCGTCCCGGTGCCGCTCGAAGGCTCACCGTTTTCATCCGGCTCCGTGCCCTCCTGGAGCTCGCCCTCCACGAACGTGTAGAGAATCTTCGTGTCCTCGCCGAACAGCGAGCCGTCAGTGACGATGAACGTCGCTGCCATGCCTGCCCGGACCTGAGCGATGTGGTCGACATCCAGCAGCGCCGCGGGTGCCGTCGTGACGGCTCGTAGGGCGGCGTCCTCACTCAGGCCGTACTCGATGGCCTTGCGGACTCCCTCCCGGATGTCGGCCTCGCCCCCGCCGCTCGTGAGGGCAAAGGTCACCCCCGCCGTGGCCAGTCGCCCTGGGTTGGCATAGCGGTTCTCGAGGTCCTGCTTCTCACGCTCGGCGGCGGCATCGAGAGCTTCCTCCTCTTGGGTCTCCTCCTCGCCCTCATCCTCCGGCTTCCACTGCTTCGGCTCGGGGAAGTCGAGTGAGACGAGCACCGCGACCTCCCGCTCGCGCAGCAGGTCGGCCACCCGCCAGGCCTCCCCACCTCCCACGATCACCGGGCGGAAGCCGTATTCCTCTCCCAATTCGAGTGCCCGCTTTATGTCGGCTGCACGATCGGCCCCGAAGAAGACGGGAGTCTGCCCAACCATCACGCTGCGGAGCACGGCATAGTCGGGATCCCACGCCGGTGCCTTGAGGCCCGTGGGGTCACGATCGTGCGCGGCTTCGAGTTGGCCGTGGTACCGGGCATCCTCCAGGCTCTGCCGCAAGAAGGCTGCGGCACCGAAGATCGTGGACGGGTACATTCCGCTCGCGCCCTGGAACGACATGACCGGACCCAGCTCGGGTTGCTCCACCAGGTCATACGGCGTCTCGGCCCCGGGGCGGAACACCAGCACGGTACCACGGCCCGGCATGAGGGCGCCCTCCGGGTGCACCGCAGCCGCCACCACCCCGTTGGTGCGCTGCGACTCGAGATCGCTCCCGGTAGCGCTCAGGTAGTCCACGACACGACGGTGCGGCGTGAAGCCCTGCGCCTCTCGCGGGGGCGCCCAGAAGGCGAGCTCCGAGCGGTCCACTTCCTGCTCCGGGAACTCGAAGTCGGCCTTGCCCTGGGCATCGATGATGCCGGGGTAGACCAGCAAGGAGTCGCCTTCGAGCAGCCGCGCGCCCGGTGGGATCGCGACCTCAGGGCCCATGGCCTCGATGAAGCCGCGCCGCACGACGATCGTCACATTGGGTTGCCGCCCGCCGTCGGCGCCGATGACCGTCACTCCCTGAAGGGCGTAGGCAGCCGGTGGCGGTGGCTCATCAAACTGCGCGGCCGCGGTCTCGGGCCAGAGCAACGCTCCGCCGAGGCACGCGGCCGCCGCAGGCGTGAGGAGTGCACGAGCGAGACGCATGTTCCTTAGACCCTCGCGCTTTCTGTGTGGGATTTAGTTCACCCGTGAGGCGCGCAAGCTCGTCGCGCGGCCCGCGCGTGTCAAGCGATGCACGAGGCGCTCAAGCGTGCGCCTGCCATCATCTCCGTGGACGGCGCAGGATCCGTTTCGGTTCCACGCGTGGCCAGAGTGCAGGATTGGTGGCCACTCTCATCCGGACTATATTCCCGATGCTATGCACCAGCGCGCAGACCAGCTCGCGGCGGCACCGACGACGATCACCGTCGAGTGCCGCTTCTTTGCCCGCTACGCCGAGGTGCTGGGCCGCGACACGCTGAGCCTCGACCTCCCCGAACCGGCGACCGTCGCCGACGCGGTGCGGGCGCTACGCGGCGCGCTCCCTGGAGGGGACATCCTTCCAGAGCATCCCCTCGCGGCGGTCAACCGCGAGCACACTCCGCCGAGCGGCCGCCTGGCCCACGGTGACGAGCTGGCCTTCCTCCCACCGCTCGCCGGAGGGTAGCCGTGGGCTACTGCACCCACGAGCCGATAGACATCGCACGGCTCATGGCGGCGGTGGCTGACGGCGGACGAGGCGGGACCGTGGTGTTCGTGGGCTCGGTACGGCGCAGCGCCGAGGACGGGCCGGTCAGGGCGATCGACTACTCGGCCTACGAGGAGATGCTCGCCGAGGAGTTCGACCGCATCGTCCAGCAGGCACGGGAGCACTGGCCCCAGGCCCAGTTTTCGGCGCAGCATCGCCTGGGTCGGGTCCCGCTCGGCGAGCCGAGTATCGCCGTCGTCGCGGCCGCCCCGCACCGGGAAGAGGCGTTTGCCGCGTGCCGGCACGTGATCGAAGAGGCCAAGCGCCGGCTGCCGGTGTGGAAGAAGGAGCTGTTCGAAGACGGCGGCACGCGCTGGCGGGAGGAGTAGGGAGGCGGCATTGCGCGGCCACGGGCGCTGCGGCGCCCCCGGGATGAGGTCGTGAGGACGGGCACCAGATGAGTCTATCCATCGCGCTGATCGAACCGCAGATCCCTCCCAACACCGGAAGCATCGCGCGTCTCTGCGCGGCGACCGACGCGACACTGCATCTCATCCGACCCCTCGGCTTCTCACTGGACGACCCCCGCTTCAGGCGGGCCGGGCTCGACTACTGGGACGCCGTGGACATGTGGGTCCACCCACACTGGCACGCCTTCCGCCGCGCCGTCTCGCGGGAGCGCTGCCTGTACTTCTCCACCCACGGGACGCAGTCTTACCTGGACGCGCCCTATGCGTCCAATTCCGTCCTCGTGTTCGGGAATGAGACCCAAGGGATGCCGCAGCGCATCCTGGAGAAGCACCCCGAGCGGGTGTTTCGCATCCCGATGAGCGAGGCCGTGCGGAGCCTGAACCTGGCCGCGGCAACGGGCATCGTGCTGTACGACGCGGTGCGCCAACTCGGCCTCGAGGTCGAGTCGCCGCTGGCCGGTGCCCGCACGGAAGCACTTGCCAACACTTCCGACCAAGACGGGACGTGACCATGAAGAAGATCACCGTAGTTGGGGCAGGTCATGTCGGCGCCACCACTGCGCAGCGCCTGGCGGAGAAGGAGCTGGCGCGCGAGGTGGTGCTGGTCGACATCCTAGAGGGCATTCCGGTAGGGAAGGGGCTGGACCAGACGCAGTCGGGTCCGGTCGAGGGCTTCGATAGCCGCGTGGTCGGCGCGAACGACTACGGTCCCGCCGAGGGCAGCGAGGTGTTCGTCGTGACCGCGGGAATCCCACGCAAGCCGGGCATGAGCCGCGACGACCTGGTGAAGACCAACGCCGACATCGTCAAGTCGGTGAGCCAGGAGATCAAGAAGTGCGCCCCGAACGCCATCATCGTCATGGTGTCCAACCCGCTCGACGTAATGGCGTGGGTGGCGAAGGAGGTCACCGGCTTCCCGCGCGAGCGGGTCATCGGCATGGCGGGGATCCTGGACACGGCGCGGTTCCGCACCTTTCTCGCCGAGGCGATCGACATGTCCGTGGAGGACATCCAGGCGATGGTGCTGGGCGGTCACGGCGACAGCATGGTGCCGCTCATCTCCTACACCACCGTGTCCGGCATCCCGGTCACGCAGCTCATCAAGCGCGACGAGCTGGACGCCATCGTGGAGCGCACCCGCAAGGGCGGCGGCGAGATCGTCAGCTACCTGAAGACGGGCTCTGCGTACTACGCGCCGTCGTCCGGCGCCGTGCAGATGGTGGATGCGATCGCCAAGGACAAGAAGCGACTCCTGCCGTGCGCCGCCTGGCTCGAGGGTGAGTTCGGGCTGAGCGGGCTATTCGTCGGCGTGCCCTGCAAGCTGGGTGCCGGTGGCCTCGAGAAGATCGTCGAGATCGAGCTCACGAAGGAGGAGCACGCCGCCCTCAAGAAGTCGGCAGAGGCCGTGAAGAAGACCTGGAGCGTCGTAACGCTGTAGCGCATCGCCAGATCCGCGATCCGCGGGGCTACGGCCTGGCCCTTTCGGGGCCGGGCCGTAGTTTTGTTCGCCAACCTTACACGCCGGAGGCACACATGGTCACGATCCCGTCGCTGTGGCTGCCGATCCTATTGTCCGCGCTGGTCGTGTGGATCCTCAGCGCCATCGTCTGGATGTTCCTGCCCCACCGGAAGACCGAGTTCAAGGGTCTGCCCGACGAGGAGCCGCTACGCAACGCGCTGAAGGGAGTCGCACCCGGGCAGTACTGGGTGCCGTGGGGCACGCCGCAGCAGATGAAGGACCCGGAGCTGGTTCGCAAGTTCCAGGAGGGTCCCACCGGCATCATCCAGCTCTGGAAGCCGGGCATGCCCACGATGGGCAAGAACATGGTTCTGTCCTTCATCTTCTACGTTGTCGTAGGGATCGTGGTGGCCTACATCGCGACGCGCACGCTCGACCCAGGGGCGGACTACCGCGCGGTCTTCCGCATCGTCGGGTGCACGGCGTGGATTGCCTACGGGTTCGGAGGCATTCCCGACTCGATCTGGTTCGGCAGGCCGTGGAGCTCGACCTGGAAGGGGCTGGCCGAGTCGTTGGTCTACGGGCTGTTCACGGGCGGCGTGTTCGGGTGGTTGTGGCCGTGAGCTAGCTCCCCGCACCACCAGGGGGAAACGGGAAAGGGGAAGGGTACGACACTTCGACCCTCGGGGGTGCTTGAGTTCCGCCCCGGGGTAGGCCAGTCGTAGCTTTCCCCTTTCCCTTTTCCCGTCTCCCGCTTCCCGTTTCCCCAGGTCTCGCGGCGGAACCCCACGACGGGTTGGACCGTTGATGCTATGGTAGGCGTATGCGGGTTGCGGCCTGCTAGTCTCATGTGTGTATTAAGGGGGGGGTGGGGAGCGGGCTCCCGTCGTTGTGCAAGGAGGCACTTATGTCCATCCGGCCCCAGCGAATCGCCATGCCGTTGCTGGCAGCGCTGGCAGCGGCCTGCGCGGCGTCTCCCCAGCCCGAGGAGCCGGCCGCCGAAATGGGGGGAGGCGTAGTGCACCAAGACGGTGCCATCGTCGTCTCCGGGGTGGCGCTACAAGACGGGGCCGGGTCCGTGCTGGGCACCCTCGAGGGCAAGGTGCCCAGCATGCAGGTTCAGCGGCACGTGGGTAGGTGTCCGCAGATCAACCTCCGCTCCCATGCGCGGGTCATTGGAACCATCATCAACCCCCACGTCTACGTGGACGGGACCAGGGCCACTGACACTTGCATCCTGGAATCGCTGCGGGCCCAGGACGTGGAGTCCGTGGAGGTTTACCCCATGGGCTACACGAAGCGTCCCGGCTACGGCACCCACGGCCAAGGGCTGATCCTGGTGTTCATGCGCAGCCAATAGGTCCGCGGGCGACCTCACGGCCGACGGCATCGCAGCGAAAGACGCCCCCCGCGGTCCTCTGCGGGGGGCGTTTCGTTTGCCGCTGGTCGTGCGTTAGTCGTTATTGCACGTCCCACCAGACCAGCGTGACCAGGTCAAGGCCTCCTCCCTGGCGGGTGACCGCAGCGTCCAGGTTGGCCGCGTTCAACGACTGCTCAGTGTCCGGGTAGGAGAACCGCACCGGGATCCGGCTGATCAAGAGATCCGGCCCCTCGACCAGGTCGGGCACGTCCGTGCGGCGCCACTCGGCCCACGCCTCGCAGCCGTTCATCCAGAGACCGATCCACTTCTGGATATAGATCGACGTCAACCCGGCGTACGCCACCTCGGGCTGCGCCAGATACGCGGTGATCTCCGCCGCCGTGGGAGCGTTCGGAGCGTCGGCGTACAGCGCCATGTTCTCCGTGATGGCCTCGGTGTACAACGTGGCCGCACTCCCGGCGATCCATCCCCTCTCGGCCGCCTCGGCCTCGAGGAAGAGCAACTCCGAATACGTCATGATCGCCGTCGGGGTGGCCGCACCGTCGAACCGCCAGTGGTTGCCGGGCCTGGAGAACCATGCCAGCGACTGCCCCACTGGCAGATCGTCGTGTCCGTTCTCGTGGCCGCGGTACTCGCCGTCGCTCTCGGCGGGCTCGGCGTACAGCTCGAGCCGCGGATCGTTCAGCGACTTCAGCGTGTCAATCATTGTGGCGCTGACCCCGTGGTCGTCCCGCACGAGGGAGTTCTCGTAGATCGGGTTCTCGTAGGGGGCCGAGGCCCACTGGAGCCACGCATCGTCGGCGCTGCTCTGGAAGCCGCCGGCGTTGTACGCGGCCACGAACTCCGCTTGCGCGGTAGTGGCATCCACCTCGGAGAGCCGCATCGCCAACCGCATACGTAGCGAGTTGGCAAAGCGTCGCCACGCCTCGTAGTCGCCGTCGTAGATCAGGTCGCCCTCATCGAAGCCGTCCGCGCCGGGACTGAGCATTGCCTGAGCGGCCGTCAGCTCCGCGAGGATCCCGGCGTAGATGGACGACTGCGTGTCGTACGCGGGCGTCGAGTTGTCCGCAGCCTGCAACGCCTCTGAGTACGGCACGTCGCCCCACAGGTCGGTGACTTGGTGGAACAGCCAGGCCTTCCAGATCCGCCCTACTGCCTCGATGTTCGCCGTGCTGCTTTCCAAGCCCTTATCGATGACGGTCTGGACGTCCATCAGCGCCCCGGCGTAGTAGTTGGACCAGTACGCGTCCATCCGGGCGGGGCGCACCTGGCCCTGCTCCTCGTCGGGGTACTGCAGCTCCACCCAGTGCCCCGGCCAAATTGCGGTGTGCGACTGGAACTGAGCCCCGCCGAAGGTCTGCTGCACGCCCAACTGGATCGAGCGCGCGAACAGCAAGCCCGCCGCTACGTCGGTGGGCGCGTTGGGGTTCTCGTTGACCTCGGTCAGCCCCTCGGTGTTGCAGGCGCTCACGGCCCAAGCAAGGCCGATGAGAAGCGCCGCGTGGGCAAGTCTTTTTCTCATCATTGGTAGCCTCTCTTTGCTGAGCCGTTAACGCAACGAGAGCGCGAACCCGATGCTCCTCGCAGTCGGGAACTGGCCGAACTCGAAGCCTTGAATGTTGCTGGCGTCAAACGCCGTTTCCGGATCGATGTTGTCGATCTTGGACCACAGCGCGAGGTTGCGCCCGATGAGGGAGAAGTGCCCCCCGTTGAAGCCCATCCAGCTCACCCACTCCCGGGGCAGCTCGTACCCGAGCCGCACCTCGCGCAGCTTGATGTAGCTGGCCTCGTCGATCGACGCCTCGTTGATGCCGTAGTTCCGCCCGAAGTAGTCCTGCGGACAGACACTGACCGACGTGTTCCGCGTGCCGTCAGGGAGGATGCCGTCCACGATGATCCCCGGGTCGCAGAAGTCGGTCTCTCGGCCTCGGATCGTGGACTCCAGCACACCCGCGTACTCACCGAACCAGTTCGTGACGGAGAAGATGTCGCCGCCATACTGGCCGTCCACCAGCACGCTCAGGCTGACCGGGCCGAAGCTGAACCGGTTCTGCACGCCGCCGATCCAGTCGGGGTTGTAGTTGCCCAGGATCCGGCGCACCGGGTCCCGCTGCGGCATGCCGCTGGCCGTCAGGAGCATTGCCCCCTCATCGGCCGCGCTGCAGCCAACGAAGTCCGGAGCTTCGCAACGCAGGTAGCCGTTACCGAACATGACGCCGTAGGGCTCGCCCTTGCGCGCCTCGATGTTCAGGCTCCAGTACGTGCCGAGCACCAGGGTCTCGAGGTCACCATAGAGCTCCGTGACCTCGGAGGTGTTCTTGCCCCAGTTGACCGTGAAGTCCCAGCTGAACCCCCCCGGATTGCGGATCGGGGTGGCCCTGAGCAGCACCTCCAACCCGCGGTTCTGGACCTCACCGGCGTTCAGCACCTGCTCCGCGTAGCCGGAGGTCCGGGAGATCTCGACGGGCATGATCTGGTCCTTGGTGCTGCGGGTGTAGTACGTGACCACGAACCCCAGGCGCTCGTCGAAGAAGCCCAGGTCGGTGCCGAACTCCCACGCAGTGGTCTCCTCGGGCTTGAGCTCCGCGTTCGACAGGTCGTTTGGCACTGCGAACATGGGTGTGTCGCCAAACGCCTGGAGAGAGGTGTAGACGGATTGGAGCTGGTACGGATCCGCATCGCTCCCCACCCGGGTCCAGCTCGCGCGCAGCTTCCCGGAGCTGAAGAGACTGCTCCGGAGGTTCATCGCTTCGCTGAACACGAAGGCGGCGGACACCGAGGGGTAGAAGTACGAGTTGTCATCCTCGGGGAGCGTGGAGGACCAGTCATTGCGGCCGGTCAGGTCCACGTTGAAGAAGCCCGCGTAGTTCACGCTCACGGACCCGTACAAGCTGCGGACCTCCCGCTCCTCGACTACGTCCCACGGAGCGGGTGTGACCGCGGCGTTGTCGATCGTGTAGATCCCCGGCACGGTGAGCCGGGTGACGTTCACGCCGCTCGCCTCGTAGCTGTTGCTCCGCAGGTTCCCGCCGGCCGTCACGTCCACGGTGAAGTCGCCGAGCCGCCGGGTGGCCGTGAACGCCCCATCCCAGTTCGTCTCGGCGCGGTACAATACCTCTTCGCCGAACCCACCGTCACCGGCATCGTCCAGGCTGTACGGAGCAATGCGGCGGTGCCGGTGGTGCCGATACCAGTCGCGGCCGACCCGCCCGGAAACCGAGAGCCAATCGGTCAGCTGGTAATTCACGCTGATGTGGCCGAACACCCGGTCACGCTCGTCGTTGTTCCCGTTGACCAAAGCTTCCCAGAACGGGTTGTTGTGGTAGTTGTAATTCCAGTTGAACTGGCCGCCGACGGTGCACGGCGTCGGCTCGGTTGGGGGGCCGCCGTCTACGCACTCGTAGTTCCGCAGCGGCTCCATGTCCACCTGCCGGCCGAACCAGATGAACGACTGCATCGGGTTGTCCTCGTCGTATCCGGTGCCCGGCCGGTTCTCGGCTCTCTGATCGATGTAGTTCAGCGAGGCCTCGACCGAGAGCCGCTCGGTGAGGTTAGCGCCTCCCTTGAGCGCCAGCCCGAAGCGATCCTGGGTGTTCCCCGGGCTCATCCCGTCCAGCATCGTGCTGGTGAGGGACAGGCGGATGTTGGCGTCCTCGCTGGCCCGCGATATCGCGACGTTCATGTTCAGCGTGCCACCGGTGCGGAAGAAGCTCCGCACGTTGTCGGGATGGGGCACCCACGGTTGCTGGGGACCCGTGAACTGGTCGATCAGCCGCCCGTCGAGGCGGGGGCCCCAGCTCTCGTCCACGAAGTCCCACAGACCGGCGCCAGCGCCGTCGACCCACTGGAACTCCCCGAAGAGTCCCTGGCCGTACAGGTCCTGGTAGTCCGGCAGCCGGAGGGGCTGCTCGAAGGTGTAGCTGATGGACGCCGTCATCCCCAACCCGGTGCCCGTGGCGGCCCTGCCGGTCTTGGTAGTGATGACGATGGCACCGTTGGCGGCCCGCGACCCATACAGGGCCGCCGCGTTCGGGCCCTTGAGCACGCTGATCGCCTCGATGTTCGCCGGATCGATGTCTGCGATCGCGTTGCCGTAGTCGAGCCCACCGTAACCGTTGTTGCGGTCAGTGGAGTAGTCGCCGCTCCAGTAGTTGGCGTGGCTGGAAGTGTTGTCGAGGATGATCCCGTCCACGACGAACAGCGGCTGGTTCTGTCCCGTGATCGAGCTGGCACCGCGGATCACGATCCGTGCCGAACCGCCGGTGGGCCCCGCATCCGTCACTTGCACACCCGCCACGTTGCCCTGCAGCGAGTTGACGATGTTGAGCTCCGGCACCTCGGTCAGATCTTCGCCCTGCACGTCTTGCACCGAGTAGCCCAGCGACTGTTTCTCACGCTGGACGCCGAGAGCAGTGACCACGATACCCTCGATTCCGATGGCCACCTGCCGCATCTCGACTGCCACCTGATCGGCCACGGGTATCTCCTCGGACCTGTACCCGAGGTAGTTGAAGACCAGGGTCTCCGCACCCAGTGGCACGCGCAGGGAGAAGTTCCCTTCGCTGTCCGTTAGCGTCGAGATCATGCTTCCTTTCACGGAAACTCTGACGCCCGGAAACGGCTCCTGTGTCTCCCGCACCATCACTGTCCCGGTCACGGTCCTGACCTGCTGAGCGCTCAGCACCGTGGGCATCCCGAGAAGGACGGCGAGGAAGAGCCACCCTGCCCAATTTGGACGTTTCATAAGTCACCATTGCTGAAGGAGTTGGATGAGTGGAGAGAAGCGGTGGGGGAACGTCGGTAGTCACTCCTTTCGAATGAGGGGAGAAGGACATGTGGAAATCGTCCCCCAGACCATCGCTTCGGCTGGTAACCAGATCGTGACCCGACCGATATCGTTAGGAGCGGGACGCGGCGGCTCAGGCGGGATGTGGGTAGATCGTGCCGCCCGGCAGCCCACAGATCGGCGCTCTCGTGCCTTGCCATGGTATCGCCTCGCGGGGCGACGGGAACCAGGGCAGGAGCGGCGAACGTAAACACGACGAGAGACGCGAGCATCGCGCCGACTCCGAGTCGGGTACGCGGCCTGGTTTCCCAGCGGTTACCGGGTTGTATCGTCGGGCTGGCGTCGAGTTCTGGCCGGCGTCAGCCGCCGACGTGACCTGCGTGGAACACCCGGGTGCCGACCCTCAATTGGAGGGGAGAGTCAGCACCACCGTAAAACGGACCTTACCAGGCCCAGTATACACTTTGTGCAATGCTTGGCAAGATTGGTGAGATTTTCGTGAAGACCGTATGAAGGCGCACCCACTCGCGATCGAGGCTCAGCCCTTGGAGAGGCTCCCTATGTGGATCCCCCTGCGTCTGTTGACTAGGCTCTCGCTTCCCCTGGTGCCGGCCGCAGCCGCTACGCTCTCGGCTCCGGCAGCCGCGCAGGAAGAGCGCCCGCCCCCGCCCACATCTCAGGAAGTCGCCGCCATGGCGGAGGCCGCCGAAAACGCGCCGCTGTTCGCCTCCCACGAGGCCCTCGTGGTGACGCTCGAGGCGGACATCGAGAATCTCAAGAAGGAGCGGGACGAGACCATCGAACGTGAGGGCCAGTTCACGTTCATCGGACCCGACAGCCAACCGGTCACCGTACCGGTCAAGCTCACGACCCGGGGGATTTTCAGGCTCGACAAGGCGAAGTGCAACTTTCCGCCTCTCAGGCTCGACCTCCCAAGGGGCCGGGTCGAGGGCACGGTATTCCACGGTCAGAACAGGCTCAAGCTCGTTGCACCCTGCAACGACAAGCGGGATGACTACCAGTCATATGTGCTCCTGGAATACCTGGCCTATCGGACGTACAACCTGCTCACGCCCGTGAGCTATCGGGTTCGCTTGCTGCACATCACTTTCAGGGACTCGTCGGGGGAAAACGAAGAGCGCACGAAGTACGCATTTCTGATCGAGGACGTGGATCGCCTCGCGGAGCGGAACTTCGCCGTGGAGTCGGAGTGGCCGCAGTTTCACCCGTACAACATGGAGGACCGGCAGGCGGCGCTCGTCGACCTATTCGAGTTCATGATCGGTAACACCGACTACTCGGCCCCATACTTCCACAACATCAAGATGATCCGCGCCGAGGGCCCGACATACCTCGTGGTCCCGTTCGACTTCGATTTCTCCGGAGCCGTGCGGGCCCGGTACGCCATCCCGGACCCTGGGCTCGGGCTCAGGAGTGTCGAGGATCGGCTGTACCGCGGATTCTGTCGGGAAAACCTCGATTTCGAACCGCTCTTCGCGCTGTTCAACGAGCGCAAGGACGAGATCTACGAGACGGTTCGCGGCCTCGAGCCACTGGATGAGAAAGAACGCAATCGGCTGCTCGATTACTACGAAGAGTTCTACGAGATCATCAACAATGAGGGAAGAACGCGGCGCGAGATCCACCGAAGGTGCCGGGTGGCACCCACCTAGCCGCGTCTCAGCAATTCAAGGTAGGGAGAGAAGGGAAGGGGGAAAGGGGAAGGTCGGGGCCTACTCGCCCTCGTACACCACGTGATTCCGCGGGGTCTCCCACAGCACCAGCTTCACGAGCGTCCCGGGCAGGCGGCCCTCCAGCAACCGCCAGATGACGACCACCAAGTTCTCCGTGGTCGGATTGAGCTCGGCGAATTCCGGGACATCGAGGTTCAGGTTCCTGTGGTCCAGGTAGTCGACCACGCGGCGCTCGACGATCTCCTTCACCGTGTCGAGGTTGGCCACGAACCCGGTCGCCGGGTCGATCTCTCCCCGGACCGACACTTCCAGCTCGTAGTTGTGGCCGTGGTAGTTGGGGTTGGTGCACAGCCCGAAGATGCGCCGGTTCTCATCGTCGGACAGCTTAGGATTGTGCAGCCGGTGCGCGGCATTGAAATGCACCCGGCGGGTGACGGTGACGGTCGTCATGACTCGTAGTTAGGCCGGAGGCGGCGTGCGCGTCAAGCGCCCGGAACGCCGAGCGGCCCGGCAGGTCTTCCCCGTCGGGCCGCACACCACTGGCGAACCTGGGCGCTCAGCGCCGCGCCGCGGTCTCCCCCCGCGGTTCCATCTTCCAGAAGCCGATCCCCCCGGGCTGGTGCTGTACCGCGACGCTGGCCACGCGCGTCTTGGCCTCGAGGTCGATCACGTCCACCGTGCCCCTCGTGCGGCCGACCGCCTCGTTCGAGATGAACGCGTAGCGGGAGTCGGGTGTGACGGCCACGCCGTGCGTCACCGGCTGAGAGGTGGACACCCGGGACTCCCGGCCCGTGGCGAGGTCGAAGATCGCCACGGCCTGCGCTCCCTTGAGGGACACGACCAGGTATCTCCCGTCTGGACTCGCGTCAGCGTTGTACGGCGCCGTGCCGGTGGAGAAGCGGCGCTCGATCTCGAACGTCTCGGCATTGATCTCCAGCACCTCGCCCCGTCCGTTGCACGGCACGTACAGGCGCGAGTCGTCGGCAGCCACCGTCACCCATGTCGGCTTGCACACCCCAGCTCCCATGGCCCGTACGTCGGCCGCCTCACTGGGGAGCAGCTGCTCCTCTCCCTGCGTGAGGGAGAGCCGACGCGTCACCGTGAGCCGCTGCGTGGAGATCTCCACGAGCTGGTCGCTCATCATGCAGGCCGAGTAGTGACTCGTCCCGGCACGGTTCACCCGTCCACCGTGGGGCATGATGCAGGTGGTGATCTTCGTCATCTCCTGCATCTGGGGTGTGAAGAACACCGAAACGGAGCTGGGCACGTGGTTGCCGTGCAGGTTGAAGTTGCTGGCGAACAGCATGCCGCCGTCGGGTGTGATCCCCATGGTGGCGGGGAACAGGCCGGCCGTGGCGGAGTCCACGATCCGGTCGCTGCTGGTGGCGAACTTCCACACCTGGCCGTACGGGTTGCCATGCGCCAGGGAGAGATACCAGTGCCGCCCGTCTCGGGAAACGCTCAGGCCGTGGGCGCCGTCCAGGTCGGCCGGCATGACGCCCACGCGGATCTTCTTCTCCTCGGCGATCCCGTCGGGCCCGAAGCGCACCCGGGACACGATGTCGGACGACTCGTTCGCGACGTACACCCAGTAGTCCGCCGGGGGCGGGGCCTGGGACGCCGCCGGCGCGGCCGCGCACAACGCGGCGACCGCGCCGAACACCGCACGACTGATCACGGCGACAGCTCGGCCGCACGCTCGTGGCGCAGCACCCAGAGTCCGCTGTTTATGTCGCTCACGAAGATGTTGCCCTTGAACGGCTGCGGGCCCCAGGCCAACGGGGAGTTGGTGTACATCGCGTCCTCGCTGGCCGCCGTGTGGTACCAGCCGATCTGGCGCCCCTGAGCGTAGAGATCGCCGCGCAGCTCCCCGGAGACATCCACGATGCGCAGGCCGCCCTGGTAGTAGGCGATGTACATCAGGCCGTTCTCCACCCAGATGTTGTGCGCTCCAGCCTCGGGCACCTCGAACCGCGCCACTTCCTTGGGGTTTTCCAGATCCGACACGTCCATCACGTGGATGTAGCCCCGCGGCCCGTTGACGCACTCCTCGCAACCGAAGATCTCGTCGCCGACGAACACGTAGTCGCCCTCGCGGTACGCCGTGTGCGTGTTGCCGATCGGGTAGTTGATGCTCGACACGAAGGCCGGCTCGGTCGGGCTGCCGCCGTGGGTGCCAGCCCCGATGTCGAGAATGACGAGCCCGTCGTCCCAGTAGGAGAGATAGGCGTAGCGCCCGTCGGCCCACACGTCGTGCAGGCTCTTGTCCTCCTCACCCGGGCGGACCTCCCAGCGCCCTGCGTGCTTCGGACTCGCCGGATCACTCAGGTCCAGGATGTTCATGGCGTTGGTGCCGTCATTCACCGCGTACACCACCTCGCCATTGATCCACACGTTGTGAATGCCGGCGGTAAGGCTGTCGGTGAGCTCCCCGATGATGGAGGGGTGCGCCGGGTTCGAGATATCCAGCACCACTATCCCATTGCGCCGACTGCTTGCGCCCTCGCGCGTGATGATCGCCCAGCTGGCGTCGCCGTTGATCTTCACGTCATTGACGACCCGGCCGTCCACCACGACGCTGTCCACCAGCACGATGCTGGCCGGGTCGGTCACGTCCCATACGTACATCCGGTTGCCGCCGCCGTCGGCGTGGGTCCCAGTGTAGGCGTAGTCACGGCCGTCCCGACCGGTGAAGACCCAGAGGTCACTGGTGGTCACGTCGGAGGGACCGGCGCGCCCCACCAGCTCCACGGGCGTGGCCTTGGGACGCGGCTCCACCGAGACGACCGCCTCCTGCGCCAGCCCGCCGGCGGTCACCAGCACCTTGTAAGTGCCGGGATTCTCGGCCACGAACGCGCCGTCGCGGTAGATCTCGGCGCCCGCCGAGTCGAGGCCGTGCACGCCGTAGGTGAGGGCGATCCCCTCCACGGCGCGCCCGCGACCGTCCAGTGCCTTCACGTCGAAGTGCACCACGTCACCCGTGCGGGTGGTGACGTAGCCGGGTGAGATGTCCAGCTGTCGCACCGGGTTGTCCGTCACGCGCACGCTCTTGCGGGAGGAGATCCCTCCCTCCGTGGCGGCCACGAACGTGACCTCGCCCGAGCGCGAGAAGCTCGCCACGCCCCCGGGTGTGACGGTGGCCACCGACGGGTCCTCACTGCGCCACGTGACCGCCGCCGAGTAGTGCTCGGTCCCGTGGTCGGTCATCGCCCGCGCCTCGAGCGGGAAGGTCGTGCCGGTGTAGGGCCGGAACGCGGGCTCGTCAATCTCCACCCGCGCCACCGGCCAGTCCTCTACCGTGACGGGGAAGTCATCGATCGGCTTCCACTGAAAGCCCGCCGAGTCGTCGGGGATCTGCACCCAGATGCGCAACATCGTCTCGCCGGGGCCCACCCCCCAGAGGAGGTACGAGTCCGCGATCGAGTCCTTGATCGACTCGACACCGAGGTGATTCGAGGTCCGCCCCAGCCCGAGCTGAGTTCCCTGGACCCGCTGCCCGCTGGCATCGGTGAGAAGCACGGTGAGCAGCACCGTGTCACCGCGGCTCACGGAGACCAGATCGGGCTGCAACCGGGCGGCGGTGACGCTGAGGCCGCGCTCGAGCTGCTCGGGCGTCCCCTGGGGCACCTGGGCCGCCAGCGGCGTGGTCCCGAGTACCGCACCCACCACCACCAGCGTGAAGACGAGACGTCGCTGCATGATGACTCCTGTGTCGGGGGTACCTGCGAAAAAAGCCGAAGCAATCTATCGGCTATATAGACGATTTCCACCCCCCGAAAGTTGCACCGCTGCCCGAAGCCACCTGACCGCACCCGGCGCCCTGTACGTTGACCGACACCTATTTCATTGCTACTATTGGAGTTACAGTTCGTGAACAGAGCCTTACTCCTGTGCCGTGTGGCGCTCCTCGGAGCGCTGCCGCTCCTCGGGGCCTCGCCGCTGGTGGCTCAGGGGGGACGGCTGGACGTCGCCTACGGCTGGTGGTGGCACGACAGCGTGTCCACCACCTTCACCGCAGCCTACCGGAACCGCCTGCTCGGTCCCTTCGACTACGGCCTCGGCGTATTTCATCTAGAGGACTCCCAAGCGGTACCCGACCGTACCATGACGGGCGGCGAGCTCTCCCTCGCTCTGGGCGGTCGGGGCAGGGGCCTGTACGCAGTCGGGTCGGTGGCCCTGGGGATCCGGCACTTGGACGGCAATCTCGATGCCATGTGGAGCGCCGGGGCGGGTTACCGGTTGCGCCTCCTTTCGATCCTCTCGCTCGGCGTGGACGCACGCTATCGGGTACAGGACCAGCACATCCGGGGCTTCTGGCAGCTCGATCCGGCGGACCGCAGGGGGCTCGCCATCCAGGGGTTCGTGGCCCTCGGTCTGCCCGGGGGGAGCCAGCCCCGCACGGGCCGTGGCGGGCCGGCGCCGCAGTTCGACCCGCCTTCGGAATCGGATCTTGCCGAGGCGGCCAACGGCAACGGGGTCTCGGCCGAGTCGGCCGATCTCGCGGTCGCCGTCGTGCAGACTGCGCTCGACGCCATGGGAACGCCGTACGAGTGGGGCGGCACCGACGAGAACGGTTACGACTGCTCCGGTCTCATTCACTACGCTTACGGCAAGCACGGCATCTTGCTGCCGCGGGTGAGCCGGGACCAGGCGCGTACAGGCACGCTGTTGCCGAAGGACGTTGCGGCCCTGAGCCCCGGAGACATCCTGGGTTTTTCCACCAACGGCGGCGGGGTGAGCCACGTCGGTCTCTACGTGGGCGACGGCACCTTCATCCACAGCGCCTCGAGCGGGGGCGTGAAGCTCTCGAGCCTCAGCGCCACCGATCCCGAGAGCCGCTGGTGGCGGGATCGCTGGATCGTGGGCCGACGCATTCTGAACTAGCTCTCCCGTGGCCTGGATCGCGTGGGTACCGGAGGACGAGGCCACTGGGCGCCTCAGGGAGCTGTACGAGCGCCACGGCACGCGCTTCGGGGTGGACCACATCCTCAAGATCCACTCGCTCAACCCTGAGTCGCTCGAGGGACACTACCGCTACTACGAGCACATAATGCGGGGCCCTTCGGGGCTCTCGCAGGCGGAGCGTGAGATGATCGCCGTCGTGGTCTCCACCCTCAACCACTGCCACTACTGACTGCAGCACCACGGGGCGGGGCTCCGTCGCCACATGAAGGACGAGACCAAGGTCGCGGCGATCGAGTCCGACTACCGCAGTGCCCCGCTGACACAGCGGGAGCGGGCGGTCTGTGCGTACGCGGCGAAACTCACCGAGACGCCGGATGCGATGGAGGAGGCAGACGTGCATGCGCTGCGCGACGTGGGCCTGAGCGACGCCGAGATCCTCGACGTGTGCCAGGTGACCGCGTACTACAACTACGTGAACCGCATGGCGGACGGCCTCGGCGTGGAGCTCGAGGCGTACTGGCAGCGCCCTTGACACCCACCTGACGGGGAATATCTTCCTCATCCATTAGCACTCGTTGGCAGCGAGTGCTAACACTCATAAGTAACAGCCCCACAATGACTTAGAAGCTAGGAGGCATCCGCATGGCCCCTGCCACCAAGGGCACGACCAAGCTGAAGCTGCACCCCCTGGGCGACCGCGTAGTGGTACGCCCGCTGGAGGAAGCCGAGGAGATGCGCGGCGGGCTGTACATCCCCGACACGGCCAAGGAGAAGCCGCTGCAGGGTGAGATCGTCGCCGCCGGACCAGGACGCTTCGAGAAGGGCGAGCGCGTCCCGATGGAGGTGAAGGTCGGACAGAAAGTGCTGTACTCCAAGTACGCCGGTACCGATGTCCGCGTCGGTGACGACGAGCTCTTGATCATCAAGGAATCCGACGTCCTCGCCGTGGTCGAGTGAGGAAGAGAGGGTGAACTGAGACATGGCAAACGCGAAGGAACTGCATTTCGACGTCGACGCCCGTGGCCACTTGAAGAGCGGCGTCGATCAGCTCGCCGAGGCGGTCAAGGTGACGCTCGGTCCCAAGGGGCGGAACGTCGTCCTCGACAAGAAGTTCGGCAGCCCGACGATCACCAAGGACGGCGTCACCGTCGCCAAGGAGATCGAGCTCAACGAGCCCGTCGAGAACATGGGCGCCCAGATGGTG